>ERZ773004.556-NODE-556-length-23019-cov-25.190211_pt1 | contig 23019 bp, 16 predicted proteins | sample MGYA00580667_ERZ773004 | MGnify/ENA primary metagenome ERZ773004 (study PRJEB29015, sample SAMEA2737963) | human oral metagenome | biome: human oral; feature: human-associated habitat; material: dental | place: China | collected 2123 ... | reverse complement strand
TCAAGCACCACGACCGCCAGGAGCACAAGCGGTGGACCGGCGGCTACAACGACCTGCCGCTGCGCAACCTGTCGCGCGCCGTCTCCCGCGGTATCGACATCTGCGTCCGCATCCCCGTGATCCCCGGTGTCAACGACACCCTCCGAGACGCACGGGCCTTCGCCGCTCTCCTGCGCCGGCTCCGGGTCGAACGGGTGCAGCTCCTGCCCTTCCACCAGTTCGGCGAACGCAAGTACGCCCTCCTCGGCCGCCCCTACCGGATGGCGGGGATCGCCGCCCTCCGCCAGGAGGATCTCCTGGACTACCGGGACCTCATGAGAGCCGAGGGCGTCGAGGCCCACTTCTGAGCGCCGGTCCGCTCCCGATCATCAGAAGAGCAGCGCGGCCAGCTGGCGACGGGCCCGCGTCACCTCGGGAGTCGACGAGCCGATGATGTCGAAGAGCTCGAGCAGTCGTAGCCGCGCGGTCTCCCGCTCCTCGCCGGTGCGCGAGCGCACCGCCTCGAGCCCACGTCCCAGGGCGACGTTGACGTCCCCCTGCGACAGAGCGGCGTCGGCCCCGGCGAGCTGATCCTCCACGCTCGCCCCCGGTGCGTCCGCCGCGGCCAGGAGGGCGCGGGGGTCCTTGCCGTCCATGCGTCCCAGCATGCGGATCTGCCCCCGCGCCACCTTGAGCTCGGCATCCGCGGGGCTCTGCGCGATGGCGCTGTCGTAGACCTTCTCGGCGGCGGCGTAGTCGCCCCGTTCCATGGCCTCGCGGGCCCGGCGCTCCACCTCGGTCTCCTCGGGCTCCACCGGCTCCGCGTCCGCGGCCGGCGGCGGGGCGAGGCGCCCAGTGACGCCGTTCCGGGCCGCCAGCTCAAGCAATTGGTCGAGCAGGCCCCGCAACTGGTCGGCGGGAATCGCCCCCTGGAACAGGGGCACCGGCTGTCCGGCGATCAGTGCCACGACGGTGGGCACGGCGGTGGCCTGAAGCGCCTGGACAACCTCCGGGGCGGCATCGACATCCACACGTGCGACCTGGAAGCGACCGGCGTACTCCTGAGCCAGTGCCTCGAGCCGGCTGACGAGGTCTGCGGAGGATCGGGAGCGCGCGGCGTGCAGGACGACCACCACCGGCACCTGAGTGGAGGTCTCGGCGACGTCGCGCAGGGAGGCGGCGTCGACATCCACGACCAGTGGCGCCGGTATCGCGGCCGCCGGTCCCGCGGCACCGGTCGCGGGACGCTCCGCGGGGGACTTCCCACGGCCCGGCGAACCACCGTCCGCGGCGGGAGCGCCCTGTCGGGAAGCGAGAGTGGACAGGTCCACGGCGCCGAACATGCTCATGGGAGGGCCTTTCCCGGGCTGAGCCCGCTGATGAGTCGAAACAGTGCGAGAGTAGGTGCGGCTGGGATGAGAAGGGCTTGAGAGGCGCGCGGCCCCGCGTGTCAGCCGGGCGACTTCGAGTCGTCCTTGGAGGCCGAGGCCAGCACGGCGCTCCGACCCAGCACCACGGCCGGGGAACCGGAACCGGCGGACGGTATCGAGAAGGCCACCATGACGTCGTAGGTCGACGTGACCTCGCCGGTGATCTCAGTGCCCGTCCCCAGGAGGGAGGCGACCTCCGGAAGCATCTTGAGCGTGGACTTGGCGACCGTGCGCTTGTACACGACGTCGTAGCTGAGGGTCGTGAGCACGATCGCGCCGTTGTCGGTGGTGCGCAAACCGCGGAAGCCGTCGGAGCCGGCGCGCGCCGTCACCGCGATCTCACCGGCGGAGGAGACGTCCTTGCTGCGCAACGATCCCAGCTGCTGGCGCAGCAGATCGTCGGCGAAGACCGCCCCGTTGTCCCCGTCCGGGTTGTTCAGGGCATCGACGTAGGAGTCCAGCACCTCCTGCGGCGCGGCGGCCAGCCCGTCGGCATCGCCATCCACCTGCTCGCTGCCGACTGAGGCCGTCGCGGTCGCGGGCACCTCGACGCCGGCGAACGGCCGCACCCAGGCCCACAGCCCGAAGTTGTCGCGCGCGGCGTCCTGAGTCAGCGCCAGCAGATAGGGAACATCATCGCCATCGGCGGTCTCGGTGACCGTCAAGGCGATGCGCGGGAAGCCCGTGGCCCGCCCCACGGTCCCAGCCTGACTCAGGGTCGTGAAGTGCTCGATCTTGCTGTCGTCCTGGGCCGCCGAGGCGAGAGCATATTCCTCGGTCCGTACACGCAGAGCGGGACCGGTGAGATAGCCGGACAAGAGCTCCGGACTCTTCTGGGCATCAGCGCCGTCCAGACCCGTCTGAATCCGGTCGAGAGCGCTGGTGAGGTGCTGACTGTCCAGGACGGGGTGGGCCGTGGGGGTACTGACCTCCGGCGCCGGAGGGAGTTCCTGCGAGCATGCCGCGAGGGTGAGGCCGACGGCGGTCGCCGCGGCGGAGGTGAGAAAGACTCGGCGGCTGGTCATCATGCGTGCTCCTCATCGGACTCGGGGCCGGCGGGCAGGTCGGAATCGGCGCTGCGAGGCCGCCGGTGCTCCGCAGGCCAGCCCTGAGTCGGGAAGGAGAAGCCCTGCCCCTGCGGCCCGGGCTGGCCCTCGTAGCCGACCTGGCCCTCGTAGCCGACCTGGCCCCCGTAGCCGGGCTGGTCGCCGTAGTCGGGGTAGGCGGGACCGGAGAAGCCCTGCCCCTGCGGCCCGGCCTGGTCGCCGTGGCCGGGCTGGCCCCCGTGGCCGGCCTGCCCCTCGTAGCCGACCTGCCCCTCGTAGCCGGGCTGGTCGCCGTAGTCGGGGTAGGCGGGACCGGAGAAGCCCTGCCCCTGCGGCCCGGCCTGGTCGCCGTGGCCGGGTTGGCCCTCGTAGCCGACCTGACCCTCGTAGCCGGGCTGGCCCCCGTAGCCGGGCTGGCCCCCGTAGCCGGGCTGGTCGCCGTAGTCGGGGTAGGCGGGACCGGAGAAGCCCTGCCCCTGCGGCCCGGCCTGCCCCTCGTAGCCGGGCTGGTCGCCGTAGTCGGGGTAGGCGGGACCGGAGAAGCCCTGCCCCTGCGGCCCGGCCTGGCCGCCGTGGCCGGGTTGGCCCTCGTAGCCGGCCTGCCCCTCGTAGCCGGGCTGGTCGCCGTAGTCGGGGTAGGCGGGACCGGAGAAGCCCTGCCCCTGCGCCTCGGATCCACCGGCGCCCTCGAGGGGAGCCTCGCCCCCGGACTCCCACTGGGCGGTCTGGCGGTAGTCCCACTGAGTGGTCTGGTAGGCGGCCGCCCCGCCGGCGTCCGATTCGGGAACCGCGCCGTACGCGCCGCCGATCCCATCGGGCGATTCGCCGTCATACATGTGCTGCTCGAAGGCCTGAGGGTCCTCAGAAGCCTCGACACCGCCGAGGTAGACGCGACCGGTGCGCGGGTCGATCCACTCCTCCCCGGCGGCCTCCGCCCGTTCCTTGTCCCGAAGCTCTCTGCGCGACAGCGGCCTGTTCGGGTCGCCGATCTGCGGGATCCCGGCAGTGGTGACTCCATCGGCCCGAGCGAGCCGAGCGGCACGCTCGGCGGAGCGGGCGCGCCGCTGCTCATCCGCACGACGCATCTGGATGTCGATGAGAAGGAGGAACACGCCGACGAGCAGGAGGAGCCCGCCGAGGACGAGTCCCGGAACGAGCCAGGGCGTCGAGACCCTGCGGGGCCAGGACAGTGAGATGCTGGGGGCGGGCGAGGCCCCGTCGGTGGCCGCCAGCACGACCAGGTCGGTGTCGGCGGCGTCCAGGTCGAGTGCGACCGAGCCCTTGTCCGAGGCGGTGGTCAGCCACAGATCGGAATTGGTCGGATCCGCCCCGGAGGCCTCCAGGACGGTGCAGCCGTTCGCATCGGTGCTCGGAGCGGCCGTCGGCGCATCGGAGGCGGTCGCCTCGGCCGTCGCACCGGGAGTCGCTGCCGGAGCAGTCTCATCACCGCACCTAGTTGTGACATCGGTCGCGGACAATCTGTCCCAGCTGTCCATGCCCGTGACGGAGACGTACGGGTCGTTGGCGAGCCAGGCATTGACATCGGCCGAGTGCCCCACCGCGAGGAAGACCTGGTCGTCGCCCGAGGCGGCCGTGGCGGTGACGGTGACCTTGGAGTCGATTCGGTTGAGGACGCCCGGCTGCGTGACGACGTAGTTCTGGGCGGGGGCCGAGGCGAGAGTCGCCTCGGCGGTCGCACCGGGTCGCCAAACAGTGGCGGAGCAGACGGCCAGGATGATGGCGATCAGGCCGAGGACGGCGATGATCGCGCTCAGGATCCGTCGGTTCACGGCGTGACTCTCCTCGAAGTCGTGGACATGGCACCGCTGTCACCGGCCCCTGCGCCGAACGCTGCTCCCACAGAGCCCGGTTGCAGACATCGCCCAGAATCGCACGTTCATTCCATCCGTGCGAGGAGCCCCGCCGAAGATCACAGAGCCTGCGCCCTCAGCGGACGAGCGGCCCGCAGGCGCCTAAAGACACCTGAAAGCCACCTGAATCGGCGTGTCTCCCCGATTCCGCTCGACGTCGGAGCACAATCCGATCATGATCAGGCCCTCAGGGCCTAGGCGCGAAGGGCGCTCTCATGGCTACGATTGGGTCACAGCGGGCCGCGGCGGCCCGCCAGAAGGAGGAGTGACGTGGCCGAGGGGTCTTCTGAGGAATTCGCCATCACCATGCGGGGGTACGACCGCACCCAGGTCGATCAACGCATCAAGGCGCTGTCCCGTCAACTTGGAGATGCCCGCCGCGAGGTCGCCAGCCTCGACCAGCGGGCGATGACGCTCGCCGGCGAGCTCGCCGACGCCCAGCGTCGTCTGCGCGAGGCGGACAAGCCCACCTATGCCGGACTCGGTTCGCGCATCGAGCAGCTCCTGCGCAGCGCCGAGGAGCAGAGCACCTCCGTGCTGTCCAAGGCGAACGCCGAGGCCGACGCGCTCCTGGCTCGCACGCGCGCCAATGCCGCGCACCTGTCCGAGCGCAGCTCCTCCGAGGCGGCAACCATGGTCGCCGACGCCCGGCGGGAGGCCGCCGAGCTGCGATCCCACAGCGAGGCCGAGTCCTCCACCATCCTGGCCAACGCCCAGGCCCGGGCGGACGAGCTCATCGCCTCGGCGCAGCGCAAGGCGGAGCAGATCACCTCCGAGGCCAAGGCGAGCGCGGCCGAGGCCCGGTCCTCGGCCGATCGCGAGGCGCAGCTGACGGTGGCCGCGGCCAAGAAGTCCGCCGCCGAGCTCACCGTGACCGCCGAGCGCGAGGCAGGAGAGACCCGGGAAGCGGCGGAATCGGAGGCCGACGCCCTGAGGCGCTCCTCTCAGGACCAGGCGGACTCGGTGACGGCGACCGCCGCCGAGGAGGCCCGTATCACCGTGGACAAGGCTCGCGCCGAGGCCGACTCCCTGCTGTCGGCCGCTCGCAGCGAGGCGGAGGCGTTGAGGCGCACGAGCACGGCCGAGGCCGAGGCCGCGCGAGCGGAGGCCACGGAACTGCGCCAGCAGGCGCTTCTCGAGATCGCCGCGGCGCACGAGGCGGCGGCCGAGGAGGACTCCACCGCCCACGAGGCCGCGCGCCAGCACATCGAGGAGATGAACCGTCAGGCGCAGGAGCAGGCGGCCCAGGCCGAGGCCCGCCTCGAGGAGGCCCTCACCCGCGCGGAGGCCGTGCGCTCCGAGGTGGACGACACCCTCCGCTCCCGCCAGGAGGAGGCGACGCGCCTGGCCGAGGACACCCTGAACCAGGCCCGTCTCGAGGCGACGGCCCTCCTTGAGGACGCCCGTGCCGACGCCGAGGTCGAGAAGACCACCATGATGCGTCAGATCAAGGAGCTCGAGCGCCAGCGCGACTCGGTCGCCAGCTACCTCGAGGAGATGCGCAGCGTGCTCGGCAACGTCATGCCGCAGGCTCCGGAGTTCTCCGACGTCATCAGCGCCGCACTGGCGACCGGCGTTCCGCAGGCCGCGGGCCTGTCCGATGTGGCCGGCAGTGGCGCCAGCGCCGATTCCGCAGGCTCTCCCGAGGCTGCGTCGCAGAGCGCCGGCTCTCCCGAGACGGTCGCCGACACCGATGAGGACCGGTCGCTCCAGGAGGACCTGCTGAGCATGGGCGGCCGCAAGCGCCGCTGAGCTCGAACCGGCCCTCCCGGTGATCTCACGACCAGGCGCGGCGCACGAGGGCGAGCGTCTCCTCACGGGTCATGCCCAAGTTGCGCATGGTCGTCACGAAGCACATGGTCTCCCGTTCGGCCGCGGTGTCGGCGAGGTCCATGACATAGGTGCCGTGGCGACCGCGCCCCTCGACAACCCCCTCGAGCTCCAGTTCCCGATAGGCCTTGGCGACCGTGTTGACGGCGACATCGAGCTCGGCCGCCAGCGCACGTGTGGTCGGCAGGCGCACACCGGCGGCCAGGCGACCCGAGGTGACATCGACACGGATCGCAGAGCAGATCTGCGCGAAGACCGGCTCCGAGGAGTCCGGATCCAATGTGATGCGCAGGCGGATAGAGGCGGCCATGTTTCTAGTGTGCGCCTTATCACTCGCTTCCGCATCTTGAGACAGACCCCGGGTTGCCAGTCGATCACCCGCCGTCGCACTCGCCTCTCAGGACGCGTCGCCGCCATCCACGGCTACCATAAACGGCGCTTCCAGCAGGCGGTGTGCCAGTGGCGGCGCTCCTCCAGACCGCGATCCGCTCCGAAGAGGGACTCGTTCGACCAGGCGACGACATGCGGCGTTCCCGGCGCGATGCTCCGGTTGCAGCCGGGGCAGGTGTAGGGCTTGTCGCCTCCGCGCAGGTGACGCACGGTGAAATCGGCTCCCCCCGGGCCGGTCTGAGTGCGCGGCATCGAGCTCAGCCGCCCCACGTCGAGGGGACGGTGTCCAGCGCCGTAAGGACGTTTGGAGCTGCGTCGTGCCATGGACCCGACCATATCGCCGCGCCGCCCGGGCGTCGTCCGGACGTCGTCCGGGCCCCTGAGCCCGACGGGCACTGAACGAGCACAGAACGAGCACCGAATCAGCCGAGTGCCGGTCGGAGTCATGCGATGGCGCGCTGGGATGGACGACGCGGGGCTCTCCCGGGAGTGTCATTCCCGAGGGAGCCCCGATGCGCGTGTCAGCGCGATGGGACGGCCCGCGTCGGAGCGCGCCCATCGGCGCCCGGTGTCCGGGCCGTCAGACGAGACCCATCTCGGTCACGGCCTTCTTCTCGTCAAGGAGCTCGGCCGCGGAGGCGTCGATCCTGCCGCGAGAGAACTCGTCGATCTCCAGCCCCTGAACGATCGTCCACTCCCCGTCCTCGGAGGTGCAGGGGAAGGAGGAGATGATTCCCTCGGGCACGCCGTAGGAGCCGTCCGACATGATCGAGGCCGAGGTCCAGGAGTAGCCGTCGACTCCCATGCACCAGTCGTGGACGTGATCGATGGCGGCGGAGGCGGCGGACGCGGCCGAGGACGCGCCGCGGGCGGCGATGATGGCGGCACCGCGTCCCGCGACGGTGGGGATGAAGTCCTCCTCGACCCAGGCTCGATCGGCGAGGATGTCGGTGATCGGAGCGCCCTTGACCGTGGCCTGGGTGAGGTCGGGGTACTGGGTCGAGGAGTGGTTGCCCCAGACGGTGACCTTGTCGATGTCGGTGACGTGGCAACCGGCCTTGGCGGCCAGCTGAGCCAGCGCGCGGTTGTGATCCAGACGGGTCATCGCGGTGAAGCGGGAGGTCGGGATGTCCCCCGCGTGCGAGGCCGCGATCAGCGCGTTGGTGTTGGCGGGGTTGCCGACGACGAGCACCTTGATGTCGTCCGCAGCGCCCGCGTTCAGGGCCTCGCCCTGAGGACCGAAGATACCGCCGTTGGCGAACAGCAGATCGCTGCGCTCCATACCGGCCTTGCGCGGCATGGAGCCGACGAGGAAGGCGATGTTGGCGCCCTCGAAGGCCTGCTCGGGGTCGTCGAAGATATCGACGTCGCCCAGAGTCGGGAAGGCGGAGTCGAACAGCTCCATCGCGGTGCCCTCGGCTGCCTTGACGGCCTGCGGGATCTCGAGCAGGCGCAGGTTGACGCGCTGGTCGGGACCGAGCAGGGCACCGGAGGCGATGCGGAAGAGCAGCGCGTAACCGATATTGCCTGCGGCACCGGTGACGGTGACGTTGACGGGGGCGTTGGCCATGAAGACTCCTTCGGAATGACGTGTCACTCGGGCCGCGAGCGACGCAGCCCACGGCCCGAGCCTACGGCGAGGACTCGGCGCCGACCCGGGACGATGGGTTCGTCGCCCATGTAATCCCGATCATACGAGCCGTGGCTCGCCCAGCGGCCCGGTCCCGGCCGGCACCGGACGAGCATCCGGCGGTGCCGGGCGATGAGGGGGTGGCGGAGGGCGAGGTCCAGTGCCCGGCTCAGCTCACGGCATCGGCCCCGGCCGCCTCGGCGGAGGCGGTCAGCTCCTCGGGACTGACGAGGCCCTCGACGCTGACGCGGTCGAGGTACTTCATGCCGTCGAAGGAGAGCTCCCGGGCGTTCTCCGGGTCGCCGTCGGCGCCGATCCGACCGCCCGCGAGACGGTCGACGACAATGGCGATGGCGCCGTCACCGGTGACATTGGTGGCGGTGCCGAAGGAGTCCATGGCGATGTACGTGGCGATCATGAGAGCGACCTGCGCGTCGTCGAAGCCGAGCATGGAGGACAGCAGTCCCGTGGCCGCCATGATGGCCCCGCCGGGAACGCCCGGCGCGGCGACCATGGTGATGCCGAGCATGAAGATGAAGCCGACCCACTGCACGGTCGAGACGGACAGTTCCTGGGTGAGCACGATCGCGAAGGCGAAGGAGAAGATCTTCGAGGTCGAGCCGGCCAGGTGGATGGTGGCGCACAGCGGGACGGTGAAGGAGGCGACGGTGTCCGACACGCCGTTCCTCCTGGTCTGGGCCAGCGTCACGGGGATCGTCGCCGCCGAGGAGGAGGTGCCCAGGGCGGTCAGGTAGGCGGGCATCATGGTCGCCAGCGCCCGCACGGGATTCCTGCCGCCGATGATGCCGGCCACGACGTACTGGACGCCGAGGATGACGACCTCCAGGATGAGGACCACGACGACGACCCGCAGGAGCGTGCGCATGACGGACCACGCCTCGCCGGTGTAGGTGAGGTTGAGGAAGATGCCGAAGATGTGCAAGGGCAGCAGCGGGATGATGATCCGCTCGATGAGCCTGGTGATGATGGCGCGGAACTCGATGAAGCCCTTGCGGAGGACGCCGCGCGGGATGAGCGACAGGCCGATGCCGATGACGAAGGAGAGCAGGAGAGCGGTCATGACCGGGACCGCGGCCGGCATCTCGATGCTGAAGTACGTCTCCAGCGCGCTGCCGGGCTCCTCGACGCCGGACAGCGACGTGCTGGCCAGCAGCCGGGGGAACAGCGCGGCGCACACGACGTAGGTGAGAAAGCCCGAGAAGAGGGTGGAGGCGTAGGCGATGGCCGTCGTGATACCGAGCCACCTGCCGGCGCCGCGGCCGAGGTCGGCGATCGCCGGAGTCACCAGCCCGATGATGATCAGCGGGATGGCGAAGGTCAGGAACTGGCTGAACAGGGCGGAGAAGGTCGCGAAGACCCGGCCCACGGCCTGCGGGAGGAAAGGCTCCCCGCCGATCCTGATACCGCCCAGGGCGAGGGAGAGTGCGATGGCGGCGAGCACCCACACGAGGATGCCGCCGGCTGAGAGCGCCTTGCGAAGATATGACACGGAGAAACTGCCCTTTCGGCCGGGGCGGGCGGTCGGGAGCCGCCTCACTGCGCCGCAGCATGCCACAGGACGGATGATGACCGGGGGTCGTATCTCGCGGACTGATCCCGGCGGCGGGCGAGCGGCGGGCGCGGATCCCCCGCATCCCTCCGCGCGGGACGGCCGTCAGACGACTCGCGGCAGGTCCGCGTAGTACGTCAGGATGAACAGGGCCGCCGCGAGGAGGATCCCGAAGAGGACGTCGAAGAGGCGCCCGCGCGCGGCCATCCAGGTGCCGTCGGGCCGTTGGAGACGCAGGAGCGCGAACAGCAGCACACCCGTGCCGAGCCACACGATCGCCAGGCGACGGTGCCCCAGCAGGGAGATCACGGGCATCGCCGTCAGGCCGAGCGCCACCGCGAGCACTGCCAGCGTCCGGTAGGGCTCCTTGTGCTCGGCCGGCGGCCGGGCCACGGGAAGCCCCGCCTGCGCCCACGCGTCCTCGGCCGAGGGCCGCGGAGAGTGCGGGGCTCGCGGTCGATCCGCCGGCGGCTCCGCATCGGCGGTGCCCGGAGTGCTCTGGTCCTGGCTCACGGCCGTCATCGTACCGGTGCCCGCCGACGGATCATCAGTGGGCGAAGTGACGGGAGCCGGTGACGTACATGGTGACGCCGGCCGCCCGGGCGGCGGCGATGACCTCGTCATCGCGAATGGAGCCGCCGGGCTGGACGACGGCGGTGACGCCGGCGTCGATGAGGACCTGGAGGCCGTCGGCGAAGGGGAAGAAGGCGTCGGACGCGGCGACCGCACCGCGGGCGCGCTCGGGCGGCCCGCTTCGAAGGGCCTCGGGAGCGGACGCGTCACCGGTCGCTCGAGCGCCCAGGGTATTGGCGCGCTCGACGGCCAGCCTGCAGGAGTCGACTCGATTGACCTGACCCATGCCCACGCCCACGGTTGCGCCATCCCTCGCCAGGAGGATCGCGTTCGAGCGGACGGAGCGCACGGACAGCCACGCGAAGCGCAGGTCGGCGAGCGTCCTCCCGTCCGCCGCCTCACCGGCGACGAGCCGCCAGGTCGTCGGATCGGCGTCCCCGGACTGATAGGTGTCGCGCTCCTGGATGACGGCGCCCCCCGAGATCGGCCTGATCTCATAGCCCGCCCGTCCCGGGGGCTCGACGACGAGCAGACGCAGGTTCTTCTTGGCGGACAGGATCTCCACGGCCTCGTCGGCGAACACGGGCGCGGCGACGACCTCGGTGAAGATCGGCCTGATCTGCCGGGCCATCTCGGCGCTCACGGCGGCATTGGTGGCGATGACCCCGCCGTAGGCGGAGACGGGGTCGCAGGCGTGGGCCCTGCGATGGGCCTCGGCGACGTCGCCGGTGGCCGACACGGCGATGCCGCAGGGGTTGGCGTGCTTGACGACCGCGACCGCGACGGCGTCGCCATGATCGTGCACGGCCCGGAGCGCGGCGTCGGTGTCGGTGTAGTTGTTGTAGCTCATGGCCTTGCCGTGCAGCCGGCGGGCTCCCGCCACTCCCCCGGCGGCGCCCGGAGCGCGGTAGACGGCGGCGGCCTGGTGCGGGTTCTCCCCGTAGCGCAGACCGGCGAGGCGCTCGTAGCCGGCGCCGACATACGCGGGCGGAATGGGAGCGGGGGCCCCTGACCCGGAGGCCTCGTCACCGGTCGCAGTCATGACCCCGGTATCAGTTCCGGCCTGCGCGGCGTCGTGCTCGGTCTGCTCGGCCAGCCAGGTGGCGACGGCGGCGTCGTAGGCGGCCGTGCGCGCGAGGGCCCGGGCCGCCAGGAGCCGGCGCTGGGCGAGGGTGAAGCCCCCGGCGCGCACGGCGGCGGCCGCCTCGTCGTAGGCGGAGGGCTCGACGACGACGGCGACGCCGGAGTGGTTCTTGGCGGCGGCCCGAACCATGGCGGGCCCGCCGATGTCGATCTGCTCGATGCAGGCGTCGAAGCCGGCGCCCGAGGCGACGGTATCGGCGAAGGGGTAGAGGTTGACCACGACGAGGTCGATCGGGGACACGTCCAGCTCCGCGAGCCGGTTCATGTGCTCGGTCCTGCGACGATCGGCGAGGATCCCGGCGTGGATGGCCGGGTGCAGTGTCTTGACGCGCCCCTGAAGGCACTCGGGGAAGCCGGTGACGTCCTCGACCGGCGTCACGGGCAGGCCCGCGCCCGCGATGGTGGCGGCGGTGGAACCGGTGGAGAGGATCTCGACGTCGGCGTCGGTGAGGGCGGTCGCCAGCTCGATCAGGCCCGTCTTGTCGTGGACGGAGATCAGGGCCCGGCGCACGGGGACCCTGTCCGGATCATCCGGATCCGGGCCGGTCGGCCTCCGGGTGTGCTGGTCGGGGACGGCGGACTTGGACTGAGTGGCCACGGGCGCTCCTGGTGCGATCGGCTGCGGGGACGCCCAGGCGGGCGACGTCCCCTGCTCATGATCGGCGGCCGTTCCCCGGTGGTGCCCCACCCTCGCCAGTCACGGCCAGCGCCAGTCTAGCCGCCCCCGCCCGTCCCCCGCCCATTCCGTCTCCTCCGTGTCCGTGCGGATCACCCCGCGGACTCACCCCCCGCCATCGCCATGCGCCGCCATTCGCTCCGGGCGGTGCGTCGGGCCGGAGAGCCGGAGCGGGCGGAGAGGCCGGTCCGACCGGTCCTGCAGAGCTCATCGCGGTCCCCCGGCGCTGCGGCGGGCGGCATCAGTCCCGCTCGGCGGCGGGCCCGTCGTCGGCTCCGTCGGCGCGAGCGCGGCGGGACTCGCGGGCGGCAGCGCGTCGCTCCCGGACCGCCTCGACGCCGGCATCCATGCGCTCGCGCGTGCTGTGCAGGGAGGCGTCGGCGGCATCGGCGGTCGCCGCCATCCCTCGTGCGGTCAGCCGGCGGGTGGTGGGATGGGTGAGCGCCGCGACGGCGACGAGCCCGACCCCGACCTCCAGGGCGATGAAGAGGCACAGGTGGCCGAGGTGCGGGCCGACCCGGGCCATCCGGCCGGGACCGATCGGTCCGGAGGCCGCCAGGGCCAGGACCAGGCAGCCGAGCGTCACGACGAGGGTCGCGGTCACGGCGGCCAGGAGGGACTCGCCGAGCTCGAGCCCGAGGAGCTCCCGACGTCGTCGCCAGGCCGCGCCCATGGCGGCGATCGTGATGACCATGGGCAGGTAGACGCCCGCGGCGCCGAGCGGCGCGTCGGGCAGCAGCCCCAGTATCGGCATGGCCGGAACCGTGTCGGCGATGACGACGTCGGGCGAGAACAGGCTGCCGGTCCCCACTGTGAAGCCCGGGCCCGCGAGCCAGGCGAGCGCCCACACGAGCATGGTCGGCACCCAGCCCGCCTGCAGCGCGATGAGTCCGAGAGAGGCCGTGATCCCCCCGGCGGACAGGGCGTCGTGAAGACGTCCGACGCGTCCGGCTCCCTGGACGACGGCCACCGCTGCGACAACGGCGACCAGCATGGCCATGGCCACGGCCGTACCGCGCACGAGGCCGAGGGCGGGATCCGCCCAACGGGGGCGACGCGACCACCATCGATCCGCTCCGGGCAGGCCCCGCCCGGAGCGCTGAAGATGACCGAAGACGATGAGCGCCGTCAGGGCGCCGAGTCCCGGCACCGCCGTCCACATGCGGGACTCCTCCGGGCTCGAGGCGATGATGATGAGGGCCCCGGTCGTCATCGCGGTCAGAACCGTCCACAGTCCCGAGAGCGAGCGGATGAGGTGCGAGCGATGCACGGACCACCGGATGATGAGCGCCTGGAGGATAGTGGCTCCCATCAGCGGCAGGCCGATGACGCCGTCGGGACTCGCGGGGCTCCCCCACGCACCGCCCAGGCCCAGGCCCCACAGGCCGGTGCCGGTGCGCAGGGCGGTCCCCACGGACAGGGCCGCCGCGGCGTCCATGGAGGAGGTGGCGGCGAAGACGGCGAGCGTCGGCACCACGATGAGCAGCCAGCCCGCCAGCACCGGCTCCAGACCCGCACGCACGGCGAAGGGCCAGTCGGCGGGCACCACCAGGCGCAGCCGCCCGGCGCGGGTGGTCTCGTCGGCGTCCGAGACCACCCGACCGCGTCGCGCCCGGGCCTCCCCCGCGCTCACGCCCGCTCCGCCGCGCCGACGACCTTCCGATGCGCATCGCGAGCGAGGGCGGCGGTCTCGCTGGGGGTGCGTCCCACGTGCGCGCCCGCGGCCTCCAGCGCCGCCTTCTTGGCACGGGCGGTGCCGGAGGATCCGGAGACGATGGCGCCGGCGTGCCCCATGGTCCGGCCCTCCGGAGCGGTGAAGCCGGCGACGTAGGCGACGACGGGCTTGGTCATGGAGGACCGGATGTAGGCGGCGGCGCGTTCCTCGGCGTCCCCCCCGATCTCCCCGATCATGACGACCAGCTCGGTATCGGGATCCGCCTCGAAGGCGGCCAGGGCGTCGATGTGGCTCGTGCCGACGACGGGGTCGCCGCCGATGCCGACGCAGGTGGTGAAGCCGAGGTCGCGCAGCTCGTGCATGAGCTGGTAGGTCAGCGTTCCCGACTTCGAGACCAGGCCGACCGGGCCGGAGCCGGTGATATCGGGCGGGGTGATGCCGACGTTGGAGCGGGTCGGGGAGATGATGCCCGGACAGTTCGGGCCGATGATCCGCGCCCCGCGCTCGGCGGCGTAGGCATGGGCGTAGACCGCGTCGGCCACGGGGATGCCCTCGGTGATGACGACGATGAGGCGCATGCCGGCGTCGACGGCCTCGATGATCGCCTCCCTGGCGAAGGCCGGGGGGACGAAGATCGCCGAGACGGCGGCGCCGGTGGCCCGCCCGGCCTCGGCGACGGCGCCGTGGACCGGCACCTCGACGGTGCCGGGGCGCACGCCGAGCGCTTCGGCGCCGTGGCCGAGAGGAGCCACGTCGAAGGCGACCGTGGCGCCGGCCTTGCGCGGATTGACTCCGGCGACGACTTTTGTGCCGGCGCAGAGCATGCGGCGGGTGTGCTTGCGGCCCTCGGAGCCGGTCATGCCCTGGACGATGACGCGGTCGCTCTCGGTGAGGAAGATGCTCATGGCTCAGACCTCCCGCTCGGTGGCGGTGCTGTGGGAGATGTCGCAGGCGATCCGGGCGACGGCGTCGGCCGCGCCGTCCATGGTCCCGACGACGGTGACGCCCGGCAGGGCGGCCTCGGCGAGGATCCGGTGGGCGAGATCCGCGTTGTTGCCGTCCAGGCGCACGACGATGGGCTTGTCGACGTCCTCCAGGGAGCCGACGGCGGCCACGATGCCCCGGGCGACGGTGTCGCAGGAGGTGATGCCGCCGAAGACGTTGACGAGGACGGCGCGCACCTGCGGGTCCGAGGCCACCACCTCCAGGCCGGTGGCCATGACCTCGGCCGAGGATCCGCCGCCCAGGTCCAGGAAGTTGGCCGGGCGCATGCCGCCGTGGTGCTCGCCGGCCCCCGCGACCGCGTCGAGAGTGGACATGACCAGTCCGGCCCCGTTGCCGAGCACCCCGATCTCGCCGCTCAGGCGGACATAGCTCAGGCCGGCCTCCTCGGCGCGGGTCTCGAGCGGGTCGGCGCCGGAGGCGTCATGGAGGGCCGCGTGCTCGGGGTGCCGGAAGGACGCGTTGTCGTCGAGCGTGACCTTGCCGTCCAGGGCCAGGACGGCGCCGTCCGAGGTGAGCGCGAGGGGGTTGACCTCCACGAGGGTGGCGTCCTCGGCGGTGACGACCTCCCACAGGCGCACGATGACCTCGGCGACCCGGGTGGCCGTGGGGCCGGGCTCGAAGCCCGCCGTCCCGACGATCTCCGCGGCGACGTCGTCGGTGAGGCCGGCCAGGGGATCGACGGCGACCCGTGCGAGCGCCTCCGGGCGCTCGGCGGCGAGGGCCTCGATGTCCATGCCGCCCTCGCGCGAGCACATGGCCAGGTAGCGCCGCTCCGCCCGGTCCAGGAGGACGGAGAAGTAGAACTCGGAGTCGATATCGGCGCCCTCGGAGATGAGGACGGTGCGCACCACGTGCCCCTTGATGTCCATGCCCAGGATGTCGCGGGCGCGGTCCTCGGCCTCCTGGGCGGTGCGGGCGAGCCTGACGCCGCCGGCCTTGCCACGGCCGCCGGTCTTGACCTGGGCCTTGACGACGACCAGGGACGAGCCGGCCCCGAACAGCTCCGCGGCGGCCTCTCGCGCGCCCTCGGGAGTCGTGGCGATCGCGCCGTCGAGCACCGGCACGCCGTGCGCTCGGAACAGGTCTCGCGCCTGGTACTCGTACAGATCCATCCAGTCCATCCTTCCGGGCCCGCGCACCGCGGATCCGCGGTCGATCCTCGCGCGCCGCACGTGCGGGCCAGGCGACAAGGGTAGCGCGCCGGGAAGGTCGGGAGCCGATGAATCCGCGCGCGAGTCGGGACCAACGTCCGCATCGGGTCGAGGACCGCTCCGACGCCGGTACGGGCGGGCCGAGCCCGGCGAGCACGAGCGCCGGGGGCGCCTCCGGGCGGCACCGGAGGGATCGGACGGGCGCGCCGGGTGACGGACGAGCGGGAAGAAGCGCCTCGTCCGCGTGACGCGGGCCCCATCGACGGGAGACAATAGGGGGCCATCGGACCAGCCGGACACCGCTAGGAGATCACGTGAAAGAGGGACACCGATGACCGCCGCGCCCGCCAGCACCACGACCGCCGCACCAGGACCGGTGAAGATCGGCGTCCTGACCTCCGGCGGCGACGCGCAGGGCATGAATGCCGCCGTGCGCGCCGTCGTCCGCACCGCCCTGCGCATGGGCGCCCGGCCCTACGCGGTTATGGAGGGCTGGGCCGGCGCCGTCGCCGGGGGCGACGGCATCCGCCCGCTCGAGTGGGACTCGGTCGGCTCGATCCTCCACCGCGGCGGCACGATCATCGGCACCGCCCGCTCGGCGGAGTTCCGCGAGCGCGCCGGGCAGCTGGCCGCCGCCCGCAACCTCCTGGAGCACGACATCGACCGTCTCGTCGTCATCGGCGGCGACGGCTCGCTCACCGGTACCGATGTGTTCCGCACGAACTGGCCCGGGCTGCTCGCCGAGCTGGTCGAGCGCGGCGAGATCACCCCCGAGACGGCCGCGGCCCACCCGGCGCTCATGGTGACCGGCATCGTCGGGAGCATCGACAACGACCTCGTCGGCGCGGACATGACCATCGGCACCGACTCCGCCCTGCACCGCATCCTCGAGGCGATCGACGACATCTCCTCCACCGCCGCCTCCCACCAGCGCACCTTCATCATCGAGGTCATGGGGCGTCACTGCGGCTACCTGGCGCTCATGGCCGCGGTCGCCGGCGGATGCGACTACGTCCTGGTGCCCGAGCTCCCGCCGCCCGGCGGCTGGGAGGAGGACATGTGCCGCAAGCTCGCCAAGGGCCGCGAGGCCGGGCGCCGCGAGTCCATGGTCGTCGTCGCCGAGGGCGCGACCGACCGGGCCGGGAACCGCATCTCCGCCGACGACGTCAAGCGCGTGCTGGCCGAACGGCTGGGCGAGGACGCCCGCGTCACGATCCTGGGGCACGTCCAGCGCGGTGGTAAGCCGAGCGCCTACGACCGGTGGATGTCGACCCTGCTGGGCTGCGCGGCCGCCCGCGAGGTGCTCGTCGCCACGGCCGAGACGGAGCCCGTCATCATCGCCGAGCGCCACAACCGCATCAGTCGCCTGCCCATGATGGAGCAGGTCCGCGCCACGCGCGCGGTCAAGGAGCTCGTGGCCGACGAGGACTACGAGGGGGCGGTGGCCGCCCGCGGCGCGAGCTTCGGGGAGATGCTGCAGATCTTCGAGACCATGTCCACTCCCCCTGAGCTCGACCCCGAGGTCGTCGCCCCGCCCCAGGAGACGGGCGCCCCCTCCAAGCGGGTCGCCATCATCCACGCGGGCGGCCTCGCCCCCGGCATGAACACGGCGGCGCGCGCCGCGGTGCGCCTCGGCCTGGACCACAGCTTCACCATGCTCGGGGTCTACGGGGGCTTCCCCGGGCTCCTCGACGGCGATGTGCGCGAGCTGAGCTGGGACGATGTCGAGGGCTGGGTCGGGGACGGCGGCGCCGAGCTCGGCACGCGGCGCGAGATCCCCACCATCGAGCAGCTCTACGCGCTGGGACGCGCCATCGAGTCCCACAGGATCGATGCCCTGCTCATCATCGGCGGGTTCAACGCCTACCTGTCCGCGCACGAGCTGGTCAGCGAGCGGGACCGCTACCCCGCCTTCAAGATCCCGATCATCTGCGTGCCCGCCTCGATCGACAACAACCTGCCGGGCAGTGAGCTGAGCATCGGCGCGGACACCGCCCTGAACAACGCCGTCGGCGCGCTGGACTCGATCAAGCAGTCGGCTGCCGCCTCCCACCGCTGCTTCGTGGCCGAGTCGATGGGGCGCAAGTGCGGCTACCTCGCCCTCATGAGCGGCATCGCCACCGGAGCCGAGCGCGTCTACCTCAACGAGGACGGCCTCACGCTGGCCCAGCTCGCCCAGGACTCGGCGCGCATGGTGGAGTCGTTCCGCTCGGGCCGCCAGCTCTACCTGGTGATCCGCAACGAGCGGGCGAGCAGGAACTACACCCTGGACGTGCTCGCCAAGATCTTCGCCCAGGAGGGCCGCGGCCTCTACGACGTGCGCCACGCGGCGATCGGCCACCTGCAGCAGGGCGGGGACCCGTCCTCCTTCGACCGCATCATGGCCACCAAGCTCGTGGCGCACGCCCTCGGCCTGCTGGCGGACCAGCTGGAGGCCGGGACCCACCACTCCAGCTACGTGGGCCTGATGGAGGGGCGGATCTCCCACCACCGCCTGGAGCGCATGAACGATGAGCTGGACCTGGCCGCGCGCAGGCCCCTCCATCAGTGGTGGATGGGCCTGCGCGACGCCATCGGCCTGGTCAGTCAGAACACGGGCGTCCTCCCCCTGGAGGGCGTTCCCGACTTCGGCGCGTCGGTGAGCGCCGCGGCCACGGCCTCGGACTGACTGCACCGGCTACGACCGGCTACGACCGGCCGGGCGATTGACCGCGCGACTGGCCACGCGATCGGTCTCGGGGCCGACGCGCCGGCCCGTCCTGCGTCCGGGGCCTACGCGCTCTCCGTGATGGTGGGGGCGCCGACGCCCTCGGCGCGCTCGGTCAGGGCGCGGGCGAACTGGGCGGCGTGGAGGCGCGCGTAGGCGCCGCCGCGCTCCAGCAGCTCGGCGTGGCCGCCCTGCTCGACGATGTCGCCGTGCTCCATGACCAGGATCGTGTCCGCGTCACGGATGGTGGACAGGCGATGGGCGATCACGAAGCTCGTGCGCCCGTACCGCAACGCCGCCATGGCCCGCTGCACCAGCATCTCGGTGCGGGTGTCCACCGAGCTGGTGGCCTCGTCCAGGATGAGGACGGCGGGATCGGCGATGAAGGCCCGGGCGATGGTGAGCAGCTGGCGCTCGCCGGCCGAGACGTTGGCGGCGTCCTCCTCCAGGACCGTCTCGTACCCGTCGGGCAGGGCCCGCACGATGTGGTCGACGTAGCAGGCGCGCGCGGCGTCCTCGACGGCCTCGTCGGAGGCGCCGGGGCGCCCGTAGCGGATGTTCTCCCGGATCGTGCCCTGGAAGAGCCACGGGTCCTGCAGCACCATTCCGGTGCGCGCGCGCACATCGCGCCTGCGCATGGTGGAGGTATCGGCGCCGTCGAGGGTGATGCGGCCGTCGTCGATCTCGTAGAAGCGCATGAGGAGATTGACCAGGGTGGTCTTGCCCGCCCCCGTGGGTCCCACGATGGCGACGGTCTGACCGGGCTCGACGCGCAGCGACAGGTCGCGGATGAGCTCGGCATCGGGATCGTAGGAGAAGCGGACGTGCTCCATCTCGATGACGCCGGCGCCGCGCCCCGTCGCCGGCGCCGTGGAGACCTCCGAGTCCGCCGGGGCGGCCGGCGCCCCCGGGTCCTCGGCGGGGGCCGTGCCGTCCGTGCCGTCCGCGTCGCTCTCGTCGGACTCGTCGGGGCTCTCCTCCTCGGCGTCGAGCAGCTCGAAGACCCGCTCGGCGCTGGCGGTGCCGGACTGGACGGCGATGGTCATGCCACCGAGCTCGGCCAGGGGCTGGGAGAACTGCTGGGAGTACTGGATGAAGGCCTGCACGTCGCCCAGGCGCAGGCCGCCCCCGGCGACCATGAACCCGCCGACCACCGCGATCGCGACATACCCCAGGTTCCCGATGACCTGCAGGATCGGCATCATGATGCCGGACAGGAACTGCGCCCGCAGGCTCGCGCGGTAGAGCTCCTCGTTCTCGGCGTCGAACTTCTCGCGCGAGTCGGCGGTGCGGCCGTAGGTGCGCACCAGGGCGTGGCCGGAGAAGGACTCCTCGACGCGCACGTTCAGACGACCGGTCTTGGCCCACTGCGCGGTGAAGGCCTTCTGGGAGCGCGGCCCGATAACGCCGAACAGGACGCCCATGAGCGGCAGGACGATCAGCGCCGCCAGGGTCAGCCGCCACGAGATCGACAGCATCATGCCCAGCACCCCGAGCAGTGTCAGAACGGCCCTCAGCGCGCCGGACAACGACTGCTGGAGCGTGTTGGTGACGTTGTCGATGTCATTGGTGACGCGGCTGAGCATCTCGCCGCGCTGAACGCGGTCGAAGTAGGACAGGGGCAGCCGGTGGATCTTGGCCTCGACCTCCGCACGCAGCCGGTACATCGCCTCGATGGACATGCGATTGAGGACGAATCCCTCGAGCCAGGACAGGAAGGCCGAACCCACGTAGATCAGCAGGGCGAGAAGCAGGACGCGTCCCAGAGCGGCGTAGTCGATGCCCACGCCGGGCACGAGGTCCATGGCGCGGAGCATGTCCGCCATGTCGCCGCGCCCGGAGGCGATCAGGCCCTCGATCGCCTGCTCCTTGGTCAGGCCCTCCGGCAGGAGGGAGCCGATGGCGCCCTCGAAGACGATGTTGGTGGCCCGCCCCAGAACCTTGGGGGCGACCACCGCCAGCACGACGGAGACGACGGAGGCCAGGCCGGCCACCGCGAGTGAGACCTTGAAGGGCGTCAGGAGCGCGAGCATCCGGGTGAAGGAGGGCCAGAAGGCGTTGGCCCTGCCCGGCGGCGGGCCGGCGCCCCAGTGGTCCGAGGAGGCCCGAGCGGTGGACGCCAGCGCGAGGTCCTCCTCGCTGAGGTCGTCGGCGGCGGGGCCGGTGCGGTCGGTGGTGCTCATGCGGCGACCTCGTTTCCGAACTGGGAGATGACGATCTCGCGATAGGTCTCGCTGTCGGCCAGCAGCGTCTCGTGCGCGCCGGAGGCCGTGAGCCGGCCCTCGTCCAGGACGAGGATGAGGTCGGCCTCGGTGATCGTCGAGACGCGCTGGGCGACGACGATCTTGGTGACCCCGACGGTCGCCGGCCACAGGGCCGCGCGCAGGTCGGCGTCGGTGGCCACGTCCAGGGCGGAGAAGGAATCGTCGAAGACGAGCACCGCCGGACGTCGCACGATGGCGCGAGCGATGGCCAGGCGCTGGCGCTGCCCGCCGGAGACGTTCGTGCCGCCCTGGGCGATGGGCGCCTGGAGCCCGCCGTCCATCTCGGTCACGAAGTCGCGCGCCTGGGCGAGCTCCAGGGCCTCCCACAGCTCGTCGTCGGTGGCCTCCTCCCGTCCCAGACGCAGGTTCGAGGCGACGGTGCCCGCGAAGAGGAAGGGCTTCTGGGGCACCAGGCCCAGCTGGGACCACAGCGCCTCGGGCTCGGCACGGCGCACATCCGTGCCGCCGACCAGCACCTGGCCGTCGGAGACGTCCAGGAGCCGCGGGATGAGGTTGATCAGGGTCGTCTTGCCCGAGCCGGTCGAGCCGACGACGGCGACGGTCTGACCGGGGCGGGCGACGAAGGTGATCCCCTCCAGGACGGGCTCCTCCGCGCCGGGATAGGTGAAGGAGACGTCGCGCATCTCGACGGCTCCCGGCTCGGGGAAGTCGGGGGTGGCGTCGGCGTCCACGACCAGGGCGGGATCCGTGGCCAGGACCTCGCTGATGCGCTCGGCGCACACGGCGGCGCGCGGGATCATCATCATCATGAAGCTGGCCATGACGATGCCCATGAGGATCTGCATGAGGTAGGTCATGAAGGCCACGAGCGTGCCGACCTCCACGTCCCCCGCGCCGACCTGGTGCCCGCCGAACCAGATGACGCCGACCATGGTGACGTCCAGCACCAGCATGGCGGCCGGGAACAGGAAGACGAACAGCCGGCCGACCCTCTCCCCGACCCGTGAGATGTCCCGGTTGGCGGTCTCGAAGCGCTCGGTCTCGGCCTCCTCGCGCACGAAGGCGCGCACGACGCGGATCCCGGTCAGCTGCTCGCGCAGGACGCGGTTGATGGAGTCCAGGCGCTCCTGGAAGGCGCGGAACAGGGGCACCATGCGGCGCACGGTCAGTCCCACCACGACGATGAGCACCGGCACGGCCGCACCAATGAGCCACGACAGGGAGGGGGCGTGGGTGACCGCCATGACGACGCCGCCGACGGCCAGCAGCGGCGCGGTGACCAGCATGGTGCAGCTCATGAGCACGAGCATCTGGATCTGCTGGACGTCATTGGTGGCGCGGGTGATCAGGGAGCCGGCCCCGAAGGAGGAGACCTCCCGCTCCGAGAAGCCCCCGACCCGGCGGAAGATGAGGGCGCGCAGGTCGCGCCCCATGCCCAGCGCCGAGCGGGCGGCCAGCCAGGTCGCGGCGATGGTGCAGATCCCCTGGAGCACGGACACGCCGAGCATGAGGCCGCCGGTGCGCCAGATGTAGCCGGTATCGCCCTGCGCGACGCCGATGTCGATGATGTCGGCGTTGAGATTGGGCAGGTAGAGCGAGGACATGACCTGCACGACTTGCAGGACGAGCACCCCCGCCAGCAGGGTCCGGTAGGGGCGCAGGCGAATGCGCAGGAGGCTGATGAGCATGGGACCTCCGGGGTCGGTGAGGCGACGGTGGTGCCGCGAGCGGACCGGTGCGACCGGGCTCCGGCGAGGGAGGAGGGACCGATCACGGCGGCGGTGCCGCAGGGACGCCCCGCACTCTAGCCCTTGACGCCGTGTGAGGGTACAAGCGCCCGCCGCCCGGACCGTTCCGCGCCCGAGGGCGCGCGGCCTCCTCCTCACCCCCGAGCGTCGGTGCGATCGAGCACCATGGAGGTGATGATGACGATGACGACGCTCAGGGCGGCGCACGCCCCGATTGTGGAGATGGCGCTGACCCAGGTGAGGTCCTGGACTGCGAAGGAGGTCGCCGCCCCCTCATCGACCGCCCCGATCTGCGTCGTCCTGGTCACCAGTGCTTGGGGCAGCAACCAGGCCACCGGGACGTGCACGAGCAGCATCGTGGTACCAGCTC
>ERZ773004.554-NODE-554-length-23059-cov-6.056816_pt1 | contig 23059 bp, 19 predicted proteins | sample MGYA00580667_ERZ773004 | MGnify/ENA primary metagenome ERZ773004 (study PRJEB29015, sample SAMEA2737963) | human oral metagenome | biome: human oral; feature: human-associated habitat; material: dental | place: China | collected 2123 ... | reverse complement strand
ATTTTACGTGGTCATAAAATTGAAAAATTAATTTTAACTGATGAAATAGGAAAACTTACTGGGCTAATTACTATTAAAGATATTGAAAAATTAGCAAAATATCCTAATTCGGCAAAAGATGAAAAAGGTAGATTATTGGTAGCAGCATCAGTAGGAATTACCAACGATACAGTAGATCGTGTAGAAGCTTTAGTAGAAGCTGGAGTTGATGCTATCGTCGTTGATACTGCTCACGGACATTCTAAAGGAGTGTTAGATGCAGTTAAGGCTTTAAGAACAAATTATCCAGAATTAGATATTATCGCAGGTAATGTTGCGACTGGAGAAGCTGCTCGTGATTTATTTAACGCTGGAGCAGATGTAGTTAAGGTTGGTATTGGGCCAGGATCTATCTGTACAACACGTGTTGTTGCAGGTGTAGGTGTACCACAAATCACAGCAATTTATGATTGTGCAACTGTAGCTCGAGAACTTGGAAAAACTATTATTGCTGATGGTGGTATTAAATATACAGGTGATGTAGTAAAAGCAATTGCAGCTGGAGGACATGCAGTAATGTTAGGTTCTATGCTTGCAGGATGTGAAGAATCTCCAGGTGAGTTAGAAATTTTCCAAGGAAGAACATTTAAAGCATATCGTGGCATGGGATCAATCTCAGCGATGGAAAAAGGTTCTAAAGATAGATACTTCCAAGAAGATGGTAAGAAATTAGTTCCAGAAGGAATAGAAGGACGTACTCCATATAAAGGTGCTGTAGCAGAAACTATTTACCAAATTATCGGTGGTCTTCGTGCTGGTATGGGTTATACTGGTTCAAGAAATCTACACGCACTTCGCGAAGATGCACAATTTGTACGTATGACAGGTGCTGGACTTATCGAATCTCATCCACATGATGTTCAAATCACAAAAGAAAGTCCAAACTATTCTAAATAATAAATGAATTAAAATGAAGATAGAAGGTTTTAATCAACTACTATCTTCATTTTTTTAAAACAATAAACCTAGAGTAAAGAAAGAATCTTTATTCTAGGTTTATTGTTTTAGTTTAGAAAAATTGTGCTAAACAAACAATCATGATAATAATTGGTAAGATGTAACGAAGTAAGAATAACCATACTTTGAAGAAGCCTAAGCTTACTTTATTATCTTCTTTAACATGAAGTTCACGTATCGCTACTTTTTTGTCTAATACATAACCTGTAAAAATTGATAAGAATAGACAACCAAGTGGCATTAGGATATTTGATACTAAAAAGTCCATAGAATCGAAGAATGTTTTACCAAAGAATAGTGTGTTGGCAAGTGTTCCATATGAAAGTGCAGATGGAATACCGAAAACAAATGTAAGTATACCAACAATAACGCTCCATTTAGTACGATTAGTATTTTTTTGATCTGTAAGATTTCCTACATTGATTTCTAACATAACAACTGATGAAGTAATAGTTGCAAATAAGAATAAGATTAAGAATAAAATATAGAAAATTTTACCGAAAGCCATATTGTTGAATAATTGTGGTAGAACGATGAATAATAAACTTGGACCACCTTCAGATTCCATACCGAATGAGCTCATAGCTGGGAAAATAGCAAGCCCCGCCATAATAGAAACAGCAATATTCATTATAACTACTGAAACTCCAGATTGAACCATGTTAACTTGTTTATTTAAGTACGATGCATAAGTTAGCATAGCTGTAACTCCGATAGAAAGTGCAAAGAACGATTGCCCTAATGCGAATAATAATCCTGAGGTAGTAATTTTAGAAAAGTCTGGTTTTAGGAAGTAAGTTACTCCGGCCATAGAATTTGGTAATGTTAATGATCTTGTTATAATAATTAGGAAGATAATGAATAACATTGGCATCATAATTTTTGATGCGCGTTCAATTCCTTTTTGGACACCACGAGATACAATTAAGACATTTAATAGAATAAACATCGCCTGAGCTCCTAAAGCAATCCATGGATTAGAGATGATAGTACTAAAAAGTGCAACATAATCGCTAGTAGAATAAATACCCAAAGCGTCTGCTATTGAAATACCAAGATAAACTAGTATCCAGCCACCAATTACGCTATAGAAAGATAATAGTACAAATAATGCGAATGCACCAATAATTCCGAAGATATTATATTTTTTATTTTTCCCTAGTTTCCCAAAAGTTTTAACTGCTGAAACTGCTGCACCACGTCCAAGGACGAACTCTGCTAGTAAAAGTGGAAGACCTATTAAAAGTGTGAAAATAAGGAAAACTAATAAGAAACTTCCTCCACCATTGGCAGCAGTCATGTATGGGAATTTCCAAACTGCCCCAAGACCTATTGCTGAACCTGCAGAAGCAAGTATGAATCCTATTTTAGACCCCCATTGAGATTTTTCTGACATAAAATTTTCCTCCTAACATAATACATTATTAATACAAAAAGCTATTCAGTAAAAACTAAATAGCCTTAATAAAAATATATAATATTACTCAAAAGCCATTCAGTTTATACCAATGGCTGCAAACAAAACTTAACTAGCCATTGTAGATGACGGTGTCGGTGCACTTACATCTACAATTAACATAGACATAAGTGCTTCTAAAATGGCACGAAAAAGTATTCTTTTTTAGTTAAGTCTAAAATTTTCATCTTGAGTAGCTCCTTAATTAATTATTGTTAAAATATTATCATTTTTCTGACAATTTGTCAACTTTTTTTGTGAAATTAGTTGTAAAAAAATAAAGGAGATTTTTTAGGATCTCCTTTATAATTATATATTATTCATTATCTAATTGAAGATAAACTACTTGAGTAGTTAAGTATTCTTCTAAACCATGTTTACCATCAGCACCACCAATTCCTGATTTGCGACGTCCTGCATGGAATCCTTGCATTGCTTCAAAGTTTTCGCGGTTAACATAAGTTTCTCCAAATTTTAAGCCGTTAATAGCTTTGAATGCAGTGTTAAGATTTTTAGTATAAACTGAAGAAGTTAGACCGTATTCAGAATCATTAGCGTAATCGATTACTTCATCTAAAGTTTTAAATGTCGCAACAGGAATTACTGGTCCGAATATTTCTTCTTTCATAATAGTCATGTCATTTGTTACATCAGTTAAAACAGTAGGTCCATAGAAGTATCCTACTTGTTCTTTGTCTACTTCTCCACCATAAGCAAGTGTAGCACCTTGTTTAACAGCGTAACCAACTTTTTCGATCACTTGTTTTAATGCACGTTTTTCAATAAGTGGACCGTAATCCAAACCACGTTCTTTATTTGGATCTCCAAATTTAACTTTATCAAGTTCGTTGAATAAAGCTTCTTCGAATTTTTCTTTTATACTTTCATGAACGTATACTCTTTCTGCACAGTTACATACTTGACCTGAGTTGATAACACGAGAAGCAACAATTGCTTTTGCTGCAAGTTCTAAATCTGCATCTTCAAAAACTATAGCTGGAGCTTTTCCTCCAAGTTCTAATGAAACATTAGTGATGTTATCAGCAGCTGCTTTCATAACTTCTTGTCCTGCAGCAAGGCTACCTGTTAAACTTACTAAGCCAACTTTAGGATGAGATGCTAATCTATTTCCTACTACTGATCCACGACCATGTATAATATTTAATACTCCTTTTGGTAAACCAACTTCTTGACAAATTTCAGCGAAGATATGAGCGTTAATTGGTGTAAGTTGACTAGGTTTAAGAACTATAGTATTACCAGTAAGTAAAGCTGGTGCAGCTTTTCTTGCGATTAAGAAGAATGGGAAGTTCCATGGTAGAATCCCTGTAGTAACACCATAAGGACGTTTGAATAAAAGAATATGCTCATCTTTTCTATCACTTTGAATAATTTCTCCCTCGTATCTACGAGCCCATTCTGCCATGTAATCCATATAATCAGCTGTGAAAAGTACCTCTACTTTTGCTAGTTCAAAAGTTTTTCCACCTTCGTTAACGATAGTTTGCGTAATTTCCGGCTCGCGTTCACGAATTTTTTTAGCGATTTTACGTAAATATTCTCCGCGCTCTACGGCTGGAAGTTTCTCCCATGATTTTTGTGCAGCATCAGCAGCATTAATAGCACGGTCAACATCTTTGAAATTTCCAGCTGGGATTTTAGCGATTACTTCCTCAGTAGCTGGATTTAACACTTTAAGATGTTCGTGATTAAGATGTTCTTCAAACTCCCCGTTTATGAACATTTTTAAAATTTTAACTTCAGTCATAGTAGTTCTCCTTTAAGATATGATTTTAAAAGTAAACGTTATCATTACTTTTATAAAAATTATATCGCAAAAAAATTCTAAAGACAAATATTTTGTTTGCTTTTTATTAGATATTTGGTTATTTAAAGTAAAATGATAGCGGTTTTAGTAAAAAATTTAATATATAACTGTAAATAAAAAAAACATGTATTATTATTTTATTGCTTTATTCTATAATTATTTATTATTGTATGATTGTATATTTTTTCAAATGTGTCTGATGAATTATAGTAAAAAATTTTTTGAGTAAAATTGTTACCACAAATATTGTATTTAGTGGTATAATTTAAAAGTAAGAAAAACTAGGAGGTTTAGTAATGAAACAAAATATCGGAGTTATCGGATTATCGGTAATGGGAAGTAATTTAGCGTTAAATATTGCTGATAATGGATTTAAAGTAGCGGTGTTCAATAGAACAACATCTGTTGTTGATAAAATGTTAGAGGAACATCCACATAAAAATGTTGTAGGAAGATATTCTTTACAAGAATTAGTAGATGGATTAGAAAAACCAAGAAAAGTTGTCTTAATGGTAAAAGCAGGTTTTGCTGTTGATAGTCTTATTGATCAACTTACTCCGATCCTAGACAAAGGGGATATTATTATAGACGGAGGTAACTCGTTCTTCAAAGATACACAAAGAAGATATGACTTGCTATTAGAAAAAGGAATTAATTATTTTGGTGTTGGAGTTTCTGGTGGAGAAGAAGGGGCTAGATTTGGTCCTGCTTTAATGCCTGGTGGCGATGAAAAAGCATATGAAGAGATTCGACCAATTTTAGAAGCAATTGCGGCGAAAGTTAATGGAATTCCATGTTGTAGTTATACTTCAACAGGAGGAGCTGGACATTATGTAAAAATGGTTCATAATGGTATTGAGTATGGAGATATGCAACTTATCTCAGAAGCTTACAAAGTCTTAAAACACTTAGGAGGCTTTACTAATGAAGAGTTACAACAAACTTTTGAAGAGTGGAATAAAGGTGAATTAGAATCATACTTAATAGAAATTACAGCCAATATTTTCAAAGTTAAAGAAGAAGATGGAAGTTATTTAGTAGATAAAATTTTAGACAAATCTCAACAAAAAGGTACAGGGAAATGGACTAACGAGCAAGCTATCGATTTAGGAATTGATGTTTCTGTAATTACAGCTGCCCTAAATGGTCGTTATATGTCTAATCTTAAAGAAGAGCGCGTTCGTGCAGAAAAAGAATTCGCTCGTAAACCTTATGCAATTGTTGAAGATAAAGAACATCTTAAAGAGATTGTTCGTGATGCATTATTTATTTCAAAAATTGTTTCTTATGCTCAAGGATTTAAACTTCTTCAAGCTGCAGAAAAAGAATACAACTGGACTTTTGATTATTCACAAATTGCAAAAATTTTCCGCGGTGGATGTATTATTCAAGCAAAAATTCTTCAAAATATTATCGAAGCATACCAAAATAATCCAGAGTTAGCTAACTTAATATTTGATCCATTTTTCAAAAATGTTATTGAAACAAGACAAGATAACTTACGTGAAGTAGCAGCATTAGCTATTATGAATAGATTACCATTAAGCGCTATGACTTCAGCTATCTCTTACTTAGATATTTATACTACTGCTGAAAGTGGAGCTAATTTAATTCAAGCACAACGAGATTACTTCGGAGCGCACACTTTTGAAAGAACAGATAAAGAAGGAAATTATCACTATGACTGGGTTGGAAACAATGAAAAATAAAAGTGCAATTACACTATTTGGTGGGACAGGAGATTTAACTTATAGAAAGTTATTGCCAGCCTTATATAATTTAGATGTTCTAGGAAAATTAGATAAAGAATTCAAAATTATTGTAATTGGTCGTCGTCCATATAGTCAGGAAGATTATATTAATATAGTTCGCGGTTGGGTAAAAGAGTATGCTCGAACTAAGTTTCACGATAATGATTTCCAAAATTATTCTTCAAGAATTATCTACTTTAAGATGGAGATGACCAATGTAGAAGATTATAAACTACTACAAGAGTTTTATATAGAGCAAGGAATTACAGAACATATTTATTATTATGCCGTTGCTCCATCATTCTTTATAACTATTACTAATGGATTGAAGAAATATTGTTCAGAAAATAATGCTAAGGTTATAATAGAAAAACCATTTGGAGAAGATCTAGAAAAAGCAGGAGAACTTAATGATAAGTTGGCAGAATTCTTCAGTCAAGAGGAAATTTATCATATAGATCATTATCTAGGAAAAGAAATGATTCAAAATATTTTATCTTTACGTTTTAAAAACATTATTTTCAAAGGTGTTTGGAATAAAGATTTCATAGAAAATGTACAAATTACAGCAGCAGAGGCTGTTGGTGTGGGGACACGTGCTAGTTATTACGATAAGAGTGGCGCTGTTAAAGATATGGTACAGAATCACCTGTTACAGGTTTTATCGATAGTAGCCATGGAAGAACCGAAGGAAGAAGGAAGTCGTGGAATTCACGATAGTCAATACAGTCTTCTTTCTAAATTAGTGCCTATTACTAATGTAAATGATAGTCTAGTGATGGCGCAATATGAAGGTTATTTAGATGAAGAAAATATTTCTAAAGATTCTAAGACTGAGACCTATGCAGCATTAAAATTATTTATTGACAATGAGCGTTGGCAAGGGGTTCCGTTCTTTATTAGAACAGGTAAGAAAATGGGGGATCGTGAAACTCAGATTGTTGTTCAATTTAAAGCTGTAGGAGATATTCCTGGTAATGTGCTGATAATTAAGATTCAACCAGATGAAGGTGTTTATTTCCAATTTAATGCGAAAAAACCAGGAACAGAACAAGAACTTCAACAGATTTCTCTAGATTTTTGTCAGAGTTGTATTCTGGAAAATAGAATAAATACACCTGAAGCGTATGAGAGGTTATTAGATGCTTGCTTTAAAGGAGATCGTGCATTATTCTCTCAATGGGATCAAATAGTTGTATCATGGACTTTTGTTAATGATTTATTAGCGAAGTACTACAAACAAGGAGCGCCATTATATACTTACAAACAAGGTTCAATGGGGCCTGAAAAAGCGAATGAGTTTGTTGATTGGATAAGATAAAAGTAGAGATGTGTTGCAATGTTTGTAACACATCTTTTTTAGAAAAATTTAAAAATTAGTTTTAATATATATTTGAAGTTTACGCAACAGTGTAAGTATAGTATAATAAGTTTTGGATTGTATTATTTCGGATAAAATACTAATTAAGGAGAATATCTAATGAAGTTATTGGATTCTATGCTGGAGTATAATAAATACTTTGTAAAATTTAAAGAGTATCAAAAATATAAAACAGAAGATAAATACCCTGCCAAAAGGGTCGTGATATTTACTTGTATGGATACACGCTTAGTGGATCTTTCAACCAAATCATTGAATTTAGCTCAGGGAGATGTTAAAGTAGTGAAAAATGCAGGAGCAATACTAACGCATCCGTTTGGGTCAGTTATGCGTAGTTTGATTATGGCTGTGTATATGCTAAAAGCTGATGAAATTATTGTTATGGGGCATCATGACTGCGGTATGCAAGGTATTGATACTAATTTGATTTTGAAGAAGATGAAAGAACGAGGGATATCAAGTGAAACTTTAGATGTACTACAATATTCAGGTATAAATCTAAATAAGTGGTTACATGGTTTCGATGATGTTTTTGAAAGTGTTAGACATGATGTTGATATGATAACGAATCATCCATTAATGCCAGCAGATATACCGGTACATGGATTGGTAATCAATCCGGAAGATGGTAAAGTGGAAGTAGTTGTCAATGGATATAATAACAAAGATGGGGATAATACTAAAAATTAGTTAAGGAGAGAATTAATTTTGAAAAAAATATTGATATTAAATACGGGTGGAACCATTTCTATGAGTGAAGATCATACTACAGGAAAGGTTTCACCAACAAAAAATAATCCTATAAATATAGGAGAGGGACTTTTTTCTCATATGTGTCATATAGATATGGAGAATTTGTATAATCTTGCCTCTCCACAAATTACAGAACGAGAAATGTTTGGTTTGAAAGAGCGTATTTTGAAAGCTGTTAATGAAGGATATGAAGGTGTTGTAGTGACGCATGGAACAGACACTTTAGAAGAAACAGCATATTATTTAGAGTTAACGTTAAATGTTAATATTCCCATAGTAATAACAGGGGCCATGCGTTCTAGTAACGAAATAGGAGCGGATGGATTGGCGAATCTTAGAAGTTCTTTAGTTGTTGCGGTTAGTGATGAAAGTAGTGATAAAGGTGTACTTGTTGTAATGAACGATGAAGCACATACTGCAACTTATGTGACTAAAACACATACAACAAACGTAGCTACATTCCAAACACCGACTTTTGGGCCTATCGGACTAGTATCTAAAAATGAAGTTATCTATTTTCAAAAGTTACTAAGAGAAGAACATTACGAAGTAAATACTGTTTCGAAAAAAGTCTATCTTTTAAAAGCCTATGCAGGAATGGGTGGTGAACTTATTGATGCTATTCGAAAATTAGGTGCAGACGGTTTAGTTATAGAGGCACTAGGAGCAGGGAACCTACCACCTAAAACTGTACCAGCAATAAAGCAGCTGCTTGATGATAATATTCCTGTTGTCTTTGTTTCGAGAGCGTTTAATGGAGTAACGCAAGATGTTTATGACTACGATGGTGGTGGAAAAAGATTTTGTCAAGATGGTGTTATTTTTACAACAGGTTTAAGCGGTCAAAAAGCTCGTATAAAACTTTTGGTTTTACTAGAAGCAAATATAGATAAATATAAATTAAAAGAGTTATTTTAGAGTTTTTATAATCAAATTAAGTTGAATAATTTTAGGAAATATGATAGTATAATAAGGAATTTTATAGGGAAAGAGGTGTAATCTTGAAATTTAAATATCATAAATCATATAAGGGATTTTATTTATTAGAAGATAATAAATTCAAGCGCCCTTATCAAAAGCTAAATGAGGAAAAAACGTTAGAAAATTTAGCTAATAAAGTAGAATTTAGGGAAGATGAAGTTATTGAAATAGAAGATAAATATGTAGCTTTTCTACAAAAAGAGAAAACTAATGAAGTGCCTCAAAAAATATCTTCATTAGTGAAAGAAAAAAAAGTTTCAAAAATTGATTTTAATAAATTAGAACTTAATTATAAGATACCAAGAATACTTTTGGAAAACTTATACAATGTGATTTCAAAAGATCAATCGTTCTCAGAAGAAGAACTATTATCGATTCTGGCATCAATAGAAAATATTATATTATTAGACGGATTGTTTTTTTCAAAAGTTCAAAAAATATTTTATTATAACGCAGAGGAACTTAATTTAGTTCTTAATAGATATAATTTTTGTAATTTAGATGTAGAAAAATTAAAAAAAGATATTGAACTAAATTATCCTAGTCAGTATATTTCTAATTTACCGGTTAATTATAAGGAATATGAGATGATTTTTGTGTTTTACTTTATAATCTTGGTAGAATTATTATCAATTTTAAAATAAAAAATAAATTTTTTGATGATATTATAATAAAAATCCTTGATTTTTTCAAAAGGGTTTGTTATAATCTAATCAGAAAGTTTATTTTTTTTGATGTTAGATGGTCAAAAAACGACCGAGCAGGACGCAAGAAGTCCAAACGAATAAATTTTCAATAAATAGGGGAATAAGAAATATGGATATTTTACATTTGTTACATATACAAAGTAGACTTGTACCCGAAATGGTTATGAAATTTAATAGTCGTTATGAATTGCTGATTTCTATAAAAATTAATCAACCAGTTGGAAGAAAGATGCTATTAAATTTTGTGAATATGACAGAAAGGCAATTACGTACAGAGTGTGACGTCTTATCTAATTTAGGTTTAATTACAAAACATACGACAGGGATGAATATTACGGAAAAAGGAGAAGAATTTCTTTCGGAGGTAAAATCATCTTTAGTAAACGACACGTTTGTTAAGGAGAGAAACCTAATAAAAAAACATTTCTCGATAAAACAAGTCCATGTTGTAGCAGGGGATTTTGTTAGTAGTGAAGTTACTCGAGCAGAGATGGCGGAATTACTTTTAGATAAGGTCAATAAACAAATAACCAAGGAATGTGTTATTGGAGTTAGTGGGGGCAGTACAATGTACTATGTGGCTGGAAAAGCTAATGAAACATTTGGTTATAAAAAAAATGTTATTATAACACCTATAAGAGGAGGTTTGTCTGTTGTTAATACGGAATATCAGGCAAATGATATTGCAACAAAAATGGCTAATAACTCCGGGCATGATTATCAACTATTACATGCTCCAGATAATATAGGGAAAAAAGCATTAGAAGAACTCGTGAAAGAGCCTGTTGTAAAAAATGCTCTTGATATTATAGGTAGAACATCTATAATAATCCATAGTATAGGGAATGCTTTTGAAATGGCTCATAGAAGAAAATCTTCTATGGAGGTTTTGAAAGTGTTGGAAGATAAAAAGGCCGTTTCTGAATCATTTGGTAGTTATTTTGATAAGGACGGAAATGAAATATTTAAAACGTCTACCATAGGTATGAGTTTTAAAGATGTTGATGGCATTAATAATGTCTTTACAATAGTAGGTGGAGAAAAAAAAGCGGATGCAGTATATAGTTATCTATGTACAAAACCCGCCAATGCTACACTAATTATTGATGAGGCTATTTGCAAAAAAATTATAAAAAAGTTAGTATAAATTTTAGGAGGAATTAAAAATGACAGTAAAAGTAGCAATTAATGGATTTGGACGTATCGGAAGATTAGCATTAAGAAGAATTCAAAACGTAGAAGGAATTGAAGTAGTAGCGATTAACGACTTAACACCAGTTAATCAATTAGTACACTTATTAAAATATGATACAACTCAAGGACGCTTTAAAGGTGAAGTTGTAGAGAAAAACGGAAGCTTAGTAGTAAATGGAAAAGAAATCAAAGGATTTGCTAATGCAAACCCAGCTGAATTACCATGGGGAGAATTAGGAATCGATGTAGTATTAGAATGTACTGGTTTCTTCACTTCTAAAGAAAAAGCAGAAGCTCATATTCAAGCAGGAGCTAAAAAAGTTGTTATTTCAGCTCCAGGTGGAAACGATGTTAAAACTATCGTATACAATGTAAACCACGAAACTTTAGATGGAACAGAAACAGTTATCTCAGGTGCTTCATGTACAACTAACTGTTTAGCTCCAATGGCTAAAGCTTTACACGATAACTTTACAGTAGTTGAAGGATTAATGACTACAATTCACGGATATACTGGAGATCAAAATACACTAGACGCTCCTCACCGTGGTGGAGATTTACGTCGTGCTCGTGCAGCAGCTGAAAACATCGTACCTAACACAACTGGTGCTGCTAAAGCAATCGGATTAGTAATTCCAGAATTAAACGGAAAATTAGATGGAGCTGCACAACGTGTACCAGTACCAACAGGTTCATTAACAGAATTAGTAGCAGTAGTTGAAAAAACTGTTACAGCTGAAGAAGTTAATGCTGCAATGCAAGCTGCTTCTAACGAATCATTTGGATACAATGTTGATCCAATCGTTTCTTCAGATATCGTAGGAATCGAATACGGTTCATTATTTGATGCAACACAAACAAAAGTATTAACAGTTGGAGACAAACAATTAGTTAAAGTTGTTTCTTGGTACGACAACGAGATGTCTTACACTTCTCAATTAGTAAGAACATTAAAATACTTTGCAGGATTAATAAAATAATCTATAATAGATAATAGGAAGAATAGATAAGATATAAGTTTACTAAACTTATATCTTGTCTCATATATTCTAATAAATTTTTAAAAAGGAGCTTTCCATGAAAAAATCTATCAAAGACTTAGGTAATTTACAAGGGAAAACGGTTTTAATGCGTGTTGATTTCAACGTGCCTTTAAAAGATGGTGAAATTACTAACGATAATCGTATTACAGCAGCATTACCAACAATAGAGTACGCCTTAAATCAAGGGGCGAAAGTTGTTGCATTTTCTCACTTAGGACGTGTGAAAGAAGAAGCTGATAAAGCTTCAAAAAGTTTAGCGCCAGTGGCTGTAAGATTATCAGAATTATTGGGTAAAGAAGTTAAATTCGTACCTGAAACTCGTGGGGCTAAATTGGAAGCAGCGATAAAAGGGTTAAAAGATGGAGAAATCTTAATGTTTGAAAACACTCGTTTTGAGGATGTTGATGGCAAAAAAGAATCTAAAAATGATCCTGAGCTTGCGAAATACTGGGCTTCATTAGGTGATGTATATGTTAATGATGCATTTGGAACAGCACATCGTGCACATGCATCTAATGTTGGTATAGCATCTAATATTGGGGAAGGTAACTCTGCTTCTGGATTTTTAGTTGATAAAGAAATTAAATTTATCGGTGGAGCAGTAGATAATCCAGATCGTCCGTTGGTAGCAATTTTAGGTGGAGCTAAAGTTTCTGATAAAATTGCTGTTATTGAAAACTTATTAGAAAAAGCGGATAAAGTAATTATCGGTGGAGGTATGGCTTATACTTTCATGAAAGCACAAGGTAAGGAAATAGGTATATCACTTTGTGAAAATGATAAAGTTGAATACGCTCGTGAGCTTATGGCTAAAGCTGGAGATAAACTTATTTTACCTATTGACACAGTAGTTGCTAAAGAATTTTCTAACGATGCACCAAGTCGTGTTGCAGCAGGAGATATTCAAGCTGATGAGGAAGGGTTAGATATTGGACCAAAATCAGTTGAATTATTCAAGAAAACTCTTGAAGGGGCAAAGACTGTAATTTGGAATGGACCTATGGGCGTGTTTGAAATGCCAAACTTTGCTAAAGGGACTATCGGAGTTTGTGAAGCAATTGCAAACTTAGAAGGAGCTACGACTATTATCGGTGGTGGTGATAGTGCGACAGCTGCTATTTCTCTAGGATACGCTGAAAAATTCTCTCATATTTCAACTGGTGGAGGAGCATCTTTAGAGTATCTTGAAGGAAAAGTATTACCTGGTATTGACTCATTATCAAATAAATAATTTTTTTAAAATTCAAGGAGAGTAACGTTATGTCAAGAATCCCATTTATCGCAGGAAACTGGAAAATGAATTTAACAGTAAAAGAAGCGCGTGAATTCGCTAAAGAAGTTGCGACAAAAGTTCCAGCAGCATCTTCAGTAGAATCAGCTATTTGTGCACCAGCTACTCATTTAGAAGCATTAGTAGAATTAACTAAAGGTAGTGAATTAGCAATCGGCGCTGAGAACTCTCACTTTGAGAAAAGTGGAGCATTCACAGGAGAAACTTCTCCTTATGTATTAAACGATTTAGGTGTTAAATATGTAATATTAGGTCACTCTGAAAGACGTGAATACTTTGGGGAAACTGATGAATTAATTAACAAAAAAACTATTGCTGCATTCGAAAATGGTTTAGTACCTATCGTATGTTGTGGTGAAACTCTAGAAGAGTATGAAGCTGGAAGAGCGATAGAAGTTATTACTTCTCAATTGCAAGTTGACCTTGCTGGTTTAACAAAAGAGCAAGCGGAGAAACTTGTTGTTGCTTACGAACCAATTTGGGCAATTGGAACTGGGAAATCTGCAACTAAAGAAGATGCACAAAAAATGTGTAAAGCAGTACGTGATATTGTAGAAGGTCTTTACGGAAAAGAAGTTGCTGACAAAGTACGTGTTCAATATGGTGGTTCAGTTAAACCTGAAAACGTAAAAGAATACTTAGCTTGCCCAGATGTAGATGGAGCATTAGTAGGTGGAGCATCGCTTAAAGTTGATTCATTCTTAGCGCTTTTAGAAGGCGGGAAATTAGCTTAATTTTAGCAAAACAAAATAAATTATAGTATAATAAAATTATAAATTAAACAATAAGGAGAAAGTTAATGTTAGCAAAAACATTTGATATTATCGCAGAAGTATATGCAAGAGAAGTTTTAGATTCACGTGGTAACCCAACTGTAGAAGTTGAAGTGACAACTGAATCAGGAGCGTTTGGACGTGCATTAGTACCATCAGGAGCTTCAACAGGTCAATACGAAGCTGTTGAATTACGTGATGGAGATAAAGGACGTTACTTAGGTAAAGGTGTCTCTAAAGCTGTAACTAACGTTAATGAAGAAATCGCACCTTTATTAGAAGGTAAATTTGATATTTTTGATCAAGTAGCTATTGACTATGCTATGATCGAACTTGACGGAACTGAAAACAAAGGACGTCTAGGAGCTAACGCTATTTTAGGTGTATCTTTAGCAGTAGCGCACGCTGCAGCAGATTCATTAGGAGTACCTCTATATAGATATTTAGGAGGAACTAACTCTAAAGAATTACCAACTCCAATGATGAACATCGTTAATGGTGGATCTCACTCAGATGCTCCAATTGCATTCCAAGAGTTCATGATCTTACCAGTAGGAGCACCTACATTTAAAGAAGCATTACGTTGGGGAGCTGAAGTGTTCCACAACTTAGCTAAATTATTACATGCTCGTGGTTTATCAACTGCAGTAGGTGATGAAGGTGGATTCGCTCCAACATTTGAAGGAACTGAAGATGCCGTAGAAACTATCTTAGAAGCTATTAAAGCTGCTGGACTTGAGCCAGGTAAAGATGTATTCTTAGGATTTGACTGTGCGTCATCAGAATTCTATGAAAACGGAGTTTACAACTATGCTAAATTCGAAGGAGAAGGTGGAGCACACCGTACTTCAGCTGAGCAAGTTGATTACTTAGAAGAATTAGTAAATAAATATCCAATTATTACTATCGAAGATGGTATGGATGAAAACGACTGGGATGGATGGAAACTTCTTACTGACCGTATCGGTGACCGCGTACAATTAGTAGGGGATGATTTATTCGTAACAAACACTAAAAAATTATCTCAAGGTATCGAACAAGGTGTTGGTAACTCAATCTTAATTAAAGTTAACCAAATTGGTACTTTAACTGAAACTCTAAACGCTATTGAAATGGCTAAACGTGCTCGTTACACAGCAGTTATTTCTCACCGTTCTGGAGAAACTGAAGATTCAACAATCTCAGATATCGCAGTAGCGACAAATGCTGGACAAATTAAAACAGGTTCTCTTAGCCGTACAGACCGTATTGCTAAATATAACCAATTATTACGTATTGAAGATGAGTTATATGAAACAGCTGAATACCCAGGTGTTCGTGCATTCTATAACATCAAACGATAATAAACATAAAAGGCTAATGACTAAATGCATTAGCCTTTTTTATAGTACTTTGAAAAGTATAGAGCGGTAATTGTATCATAAAATGTAGGGAAGTAGTATACTTCATATTTGACAAGATGAGTAAGTATTTATATAATGAATAAGAAAACAAAAATATATACTAATATCTAAGGATGTAGCCAAGATATACCTTTAATAGATTGAAATAATATATAAATTATTAAAATAATATTAAAATAAAAAATCTATATTAGGTTATTAATAAGGGACTACTTCATATTTATTAGAAAATTAAGAAAGATGAGGGTTTTTAATATGAAAAAAGAGAGTTTGGTATCAAAATTATTTAATAGATACTTTATTGTAGCGTTAAACGGAATGGCGCTAGGGTTGTTTTGTACGCTTATAATAGGTCTTATTATAAAGCAAATAGCTATAAATTTAAGTGGAGGTGTAGCAACATTTCTAGTAGCTGTATCTACTATAGCTATGGCGCTTACTGGTCCTGTGATAGGGATAGGTGTAGCATATGCGTTAAAAGCCCCTAGATTAGTGGTCTTGGCATCAGGGGTAGTTGGTTTTCTAGGTGCTTTTGGTTCTAATTTAGGGACAGATAATCTTATTCAGCAAGGGAAATTAGTTATAAGTGGGTCTGGAGATCCGTTAGGTGCATTTATAGCTGTAGTTGTAGCGGCGGAAATCGGGAGGTTAGTTTCTGGAAAAACTAAGGTCGATATAATAGTTACACCGTTTGTGACAATTATTATTGGGGGAATAGTTGGTTATTTTACAGGACCGTATTTAAAAAATGGAATGACTATGTTAGGGACGTTTATACGAGAAGCTACAGAATTACAACCATTTATAATGGGTATAGTGGTATCTGTTGTAATGGGTATTATATTAACGCTACCTATTAGTTCTGCTGCATTATCTATTATCTTGGGATTATCAGGAATAGCAGCAGGTGCGTCTACGGTAGGTTGTGCAGCTCAGATGGTTGGATTTGCAGTAATAAGTTTTAAAGCAAATCGTTGGAATGGACTTCTGGCACAAGGACTAGGTACATCTATGCTGCAAGTTCCTAATATAATGAGAAAACCAATTATTTGGATTCCGCCGATAGTTGCAAGTGCTATACTTGGGCCAATAGCAACATTAATATGTAAAATGGAAAATAATCCGGCAGGTGGAGGAATGGGAACTTCAGGTCTTGTAGGGCAACTTATGACATGGCAGACAATGTCAAGTTACACAAATCATGCAGTGTTATTAGCAGAAATAGTAATGCTTCATTTTATATTACCAGCGTTATTATCTTATGCTGTATACTATTACATGGAAAAGAAAAATTATGTTAAATCAGAAGACTATAAATTGAATTTATAATTTCTGTTTAAAATATAACTTTAAATATAATAAAAAGATAGGTATCATATGGATATCTATCTTTTTATTTTATGACAGTTTAAAATATTAAACAGGTATAGTCAGTTCGTAATTCAAATTAATTAAGAAGGATTATAGGGTTAAAAATAAAATCAACATTTGTTTTTATATTATATATATTCTGAAAATAGTAAAATAATTCCCAAAATAAGAGTTTTAGGTAACATTAACATAGCAAGAAAAACAGGGGATAACTAAATATATTATTAGATAACTGAAGTCGTTATTATATAATATTAATAAATAATAAGTTTTACAAACCAAGAGATAGAAAATGAGGGTAAAATGATTTCGAATTAATGTATTAGAATAAAGTTTTATCAAAGAATAGTCTGAGAAAGAAAGTTTAATGTGTTAATTTTAAAAACTTATTATAAACTTAAATATAAGAATATGAATTGTATTATACTTTTATTTATTTTTGTTCGTTTAAGTAATAAAATTTTAAAAAAAGACACTAAAAAGCTATATTATAAATATTAATGGTTTGGTAATTGTTCTATTAAAATAAAAAAATAATAAAACAACCATAAAAAATATGGTGTGACAGAAAAAAATAAAGCCTTTACAAAATTAAAATTATATGATAATATGTGGTTGACACATTAAATATACAATAAAAATTTAGGAGGTCAGCATGGCAAGTTTATCACTGAAAAAAATATATAAAAAATATGATAATGGATTTTGCGCCGTAACAGACTTTAATTTAGAAGTAGCAGACAAGGAATTTGTTGTATTTGTTGGTCCATCTGGATGTGGTAAGTCTACAACGCTTAGAATGATTGCAGGACTTGAAGATATTACCGAAGGAGAGTTTTATATTGGAGATAAATTAGTTAATGATGTAGAACCAAAAGATAGAGATATTGCGATGGTATTCCAAAGTTATGCTTTATATCCACATATGACTGTTTTCGATAATATGGCTTTTGCGTTAAAACTTAGAAAAGTTCCTAAAGAAGAAATAAAAGCAAAAGTAGAAGAAGCTGCTAAGATTTTAGGATTAGAGGAATTATTAGATAGAAAACCTAAAGCCTTATCAGGTGGACAAAGACAAAGGGTTGCACTTGGACGTGCAATAGTTAGAAGTCCAAAAGTATTCTTAATGGATGAACCTTTATCAAACTTAGATGCTAAGCTTAGAAGTAACATGAGAGCTGAAATCATCAAAATTCACAATACTTTAGGAGCAACAACAATTTATGTAACGCACGACCAAACAGAGGCGATGACAATGGCGGATAGAATTGTTGTAATGAAGCAAGGTATTGTTCAACAAGTAGGAAGTCCGAAAGATATTTATGATCATCCAGAAAATCTTTTTGTTGCAGGATTTATCGGTGCGCCAACAATGAACTTTTTAAGAGGAAAAATTGTTGAGCACAATTTCCAAACGAAAGATGGAGGGAAAATAGAAATTCCTGAAGGACATTATGCTAGATTGAAAGAATTAGGTTATGAAGGAAAAGAAGTTGTTTTAGGTATTAGACCGGAAAACATTTCTAATGACCCATTAGTTCTTGAAACATATTCACATGCGAAGATAACTTCAAAAGTTATAGTAGCAGAATTATTAGGATCAGAATACATTGTTCACACTGATCTTAATGGAGAAAATGTAAAAGCGATTGTGCACTCAAGACAAAATATCAAAATGGGGGATGAAATTACATTCGCTCTTGATATGAATAGAGCACACTATTTTGATGCTGAAACTGAATTAAGTATTTTAGAATAATATAGTTTTAGCAAAATATTTTAACTTAGACGTCAAATTTATAAAAAACAAAAAAACAAGGAGGACTCAAATTATGAGAAAAATAAACAAACTGTTAGTTGCAGCGACTACGACTGCGTTAATTCTTACAGGATGTGTAGGAGGAAAAAAAGAGGAACAAAAAGCAGATCCTAATAAAAAAGTAGAAATTACTTACTGGGATTTCCCTCAATTTACAAAAGATAAAGAATTTAGTAAAACAGAGGACTTTGATGCAGCGTTAATCAAAGCATTCGAAGCTAAACATCCTAACATTAAAGTAAACTATCAAAAAATTGAATTTACAGATGGACCTGCTAAGATTGAAACAGCTATTCAATCTAAAACTGCTCCAGACGTAATCTATGATGCTCCAGGACGTGTTATTGCGTGGGCAGCAAAAGATTTATTAGTACCACTAGATGATGTTGATAAATCAAAATTAAACGAAGCAGCAGTTAAAGCTTCAAGCTATAAAGATAAACTTTACATGTATCCACAAGGGGTAGCTCCATTCTTAATGGGTGTTAATAAAGATTTAACAGATAAACTAGGGGTAACAAACTTACTTCCTTTAGATAGACCAGACAGAAACTGGACAGTAGAAGAATATGAGAAATTCTTAAAAGCTGTTAAAGCAAAAGATCCAAATGTTACGCCAGCTTTATTCTATACTAAATCACAAGCAGGAGACCAAGGACCAAGAGCATTCGTTTCTAACCTTTTTGATTCATGGATTACAGATAAAGATATTTCTAAATACACTATTAACGATGAAAATGGTGTTAAAGGATTAGAGTGGGTTAAAAAAGCTTATGATGAAGGTCTTTTAGGACAAGGTGTTGCATTAGAAGCTAAAGATGCACTAGAAGCATTCAAATCAGGAAGAGCAGCAACTACAATCTTATTCTCTCCAGGTACAGCAGCATCACATGCTAGTGGATTTAACTATAAATTCTTACCATTCCCTAACAATAGTGGAAAAGCTAAATATGAATATTTAGTAGCAGGACCAGCTATTTTTGATAATGGTGATGCAGATAAAGCAGCAGCAGCTAAAAAATTCGTTGACTTCATGATTAACGATAAAGAATGGGGTAAACGTACTCTATTAGCTTCTGGTAACTTCTCAGCTAAAAAAGATGAAAAAGGATTATACGATTCAGAAGAACTTAAATTTGCAGAAGGTCTAACAGATCAATTCGGACCTTACTACAACACAATACCTGGATTTGCTAAAATGAGACCTCTATGGTTCAACATGGTTCAAGGTGTGTTAAATGGAAAAACTACACCTAAAGAAGGTTTAGATAAATTTGTAGCAGATGCAAATAAAACTATAAAAGAAGCATTATAATTTGACGATGAAGGGATAGACTTGCTTCTATCCCTTCTTTATATAAAATAATTGATATATTTGAGGAGGTCCTATGAAAGCTATAAAGAAAAAAAGAAAAATAGACTTCAGTGCGTATTTGTTTATACTGCCAGTTAGTTTGTTTTTTATAACATTTGTTTTAGTTCCAATGTTGCGTGGATTACAATTGTCATTATATAGTTTTGCCAAAAAGAACCCAGTGTTCGTTGGTTTAAAACACTATTCAGATTTGCTTTTCAGTGGTAATGGAGCAACAATCCATGAGCCATTTATGAAATCTCTTATTAATACGGTTATTGTAACAGTAGTGGCAGTGCCAATAGTAGTAGTTGTATCGATTTTTGTTGCGGTAACTATTTATAATAAGAGTGCGGTTGTAAGATCGTTCTTCCGTGGAGTATTCTATATTCCTGCTATTTCATCAGTAGTATCAGTAACAGTTGTATGGGCATGGATTTATCACCCAGAATATGGTATTTTAAACTATGTGTTTAAATCTATGCATTTGATTAGTGAAAATGTTGACTGGTTAGGTAACCCTAAAACTGCATTATATGCGATTATAACGATACTTATTACAACATCATTAGGTCAACCAATAATTCTATATGTTGCAGCGCTTGGTAACGTTCCAAAAGAACTATTAGAAGCATCAGAAATTGATGGTGCAACTAAGTGGCAAGTATTTACAAAAATAACTTGGCCTTTAATTAAGCCTACAACATTATATATTGTTGTTGTAACAACAATTAACTCATTCCAGATCTTTGCGTTAATCCAGCTTTTAACAGCAGGAGGACCAAACTATGGAACAAGTACAATCATGTATTTAGTATATGAAGCAGCTATTAAGAATGGTAACCATGGTGTTGCAAGTGCGATGGGTATTATACTTGCAGTTATTATAGGTATAATCTCTATCCTACAATTCAAATTCTTATCTAGTGAAGATGATTAGGAGGAAGAAGCATGAAAAATATTAGTATTTTTAAAATCGTATCTATAATTATATTACTAGGTTTAACAATATTCTTTATCTTCCCGTTTTATTGGATAGCTACAGGATCGTTTAAACTACAAGATGTGGCGATTACTATTCCGCCAGAATGGTGGCCAACATCTCCAACATTAGAAAACTATGAAAAATTATTCACACCAAATACACTAAGATGGTTCTTTAACTCAGTATTTATCTCAGTTATGACAACACTTTTAGTGTGTATAACATCTGCATTAGCAGGGTATGCGTTAGCTAAAAAGCAATTTCCAGGAGTAAAAGTAATATTTATGGTATTTGTTGCAGCTATGGCATTACCAAAACAAGTTATTTTAATTCCTTTATTAAACTTAATTACTGAATTTGGTTTAATGAATACTTACTATGCATTAATATTACCAGCAGTAGGATGGCCTTTCGGGGTATTCTTAATGAGACAATTCTCTCAAGCTATTCCTCGTGAATTACTTGAATCTGCAAGAATTGATGGTTGTGGTGAAGTTAGAACATTTACAAATATTGCATTACCTATTATTAAACCAGGTATAGGGGCGTTAGCGATTTTCACATTTATCGCTAGCTGGAACGATTACTTCTCTCAACTTATTTTCTCTAATACACCTGATATGTCAACATTACCACTAGGTCTTGCAGCTTTAGCTCAAGGTCAAGAGTTCTCAAATGACTATGGTTTATTAATGGCAGGGGCATCACTTGCATCTCTACCAATGATAATTGTGTTTATTTGTTTCCAAAATTACTTTACTCAAGGGGTTACTTTGGGAGCTGTGAAAGGATAAGATTATGGATAAAAAAGAATTATATGAATATCTGCGTGGAGAGCTTATAGTTTCTTGTCAAGCATTACCAGGAGAGCCTCTTTATCGTGAAGAAGGTGGAGTAATGTGCCTTATGGCCCAGGCAGCAAAAAATGCTGGGGTAAAAGCTATTCGAGCTCAAGGCATTGTAGATATAAAACAAATAAAAGAACAAACGAATTTACCAGTTATTGGAATAATTAAAAAATCTTATCCAGGGTATGCAACATATATAACAGCTACTATGGATGAAGTTGATAAACTTGTGGAAGTGGGTTCTGATATTATTGCGCTTGATTGTACTAATAGAGAGCGCGGAGACGGTAAAACACCAAGCGAGTTTGTAAAAGAGATAAAAGAAAAATATCCAAACATAGTTCTTATGGCGGATATCTCAAATCTAGAAGAAGCTATTGAAGCAGAAAAAGCAGGGGTAGATTTTGTTGGGACTACAATGAATGGCTACACACCATATACTACAGTATCAAAAAAATTTGATCCTAGTTTAGTAAAAGAAATAGTGAAAAATGTAAAAATACCGGTTATAGCTGAAGGAAAAATTCATGAACCAAAAGAAGCAAAAGCTGCGTTAGAAGCTGGTGCTCATTGCATGGTAGTAGGTGGAGCTATAACAAGGCCCCAAGAAATCACCTCAAGATTTTTAGCGGAGCTTAAATAATGTATATTTTATATCTACTTGCATATTGGTATACATATAGTAAATGGTATATATTAGGATCATGGTTTATAACGCATATTCTGAATATTGCTTTTAAAAAATTGTGGTTATCTCCACTTTTAATAAATGCTGTGGCCTTAATAGTATTAGCTTTAGGTATATATTTCAAAATGATACAAGGTAAAGAAGTTGGGGCGTCGGTTTTAAACGTATATATGCCGGTGGTATTTGCTAGTATTGTAATGAATATAATAGTATATCTATATAGAAGGATAAAACAAAAAATAAAAAGTAGGTAAAGATTAAAACAAGGTACTTATATAACATTTGTTATATAAGTACCTTGTTATTATATAAATAAAATAAAAAGTCCTAAAACATATAGTAATAGGACTTTTATTTATACTCTTATTATCGAATTTCTTTGATACGAGCAGCTTTACCACGTAAGTTACGTAGGTAGTATAATTTAGCACGTCTAA
>ERZ773004.553-NODE-553-length-23069-cov-15.022117_pt1 | contig 23069 bp, 16 predicted proteins | sample MGYA00580667_ERZ773004 | MGnify/ENA primary metagenome ERZ773004 (study PRJEB29015, sample SAMEA2737963) | human oral metagenome | biome: human oral; feature: human-associated habitat; material: dental | place: China | collected 2123 ... | reverse complement strand
CGCCCGACAGGACGCGGAAGAGCAGGACACCACCGAGCACACACCACCAGCCCCTTCATTCCTCGCAAGAGGAATGAAGGGGCTGTTACTTTTCATGATTTCAACACGACCTGTAGAAACACAACCAAAAACCACACACAGGCAACAGACCCACAAAAACACAGACGCAACCGCGAACACAAAGATATCTGTACCCTTAACTGAGCCCGTTCTTACCACGAACGATCCACTCAAAAACCAGTCATCGAAGCTGCACACCCTGATCCGCGCTGCGCATGACAACACCGCAGTACAGCAGCCGGGCCGAACTGGCCGCCGCCGATCTCAGTTCTCAGTGCGCAGTCGGACCGATTTCAATGCGGAATTCGACCGATCTCGACGGGCTGATGCGACTCAAGCAGCCGAATCCGCCAGCGATACAACCGAACCGGCTAACGCGGCTGACGCAACCGACGAAGAGGAATCGCATGACTGCTCGAGCGAGCGAGTCCAAACCCTCAGACCCTCAGATCCAAGAGGGCAGCAGCATGTGCCAGTGCCAGAACTCGTACGACACCGTCTGACCCGTCCAAAGCGGCCACCACAGCACTGCGAACACCACCGCCGCGATGACGACCACCCCAGTCAGCACGATCCCCTCGCCATGGAGCCGCCAAGCCGGCACCCCCGTCCACTCGGCGGGCAGCCGCAACCGCGATGGACGCGCACCGAACCCCAGGTAGCTTCCCAGAACGCCTCGTGGATGCGGCAGCCCCTCTCCCAGCCGTCCCGACTGCACAAGACGATCCTCATGGATCGCGTCGCGAGATCCCGGAACGGGGGCGAGCATGCCCATCGCCGATCCAAGCGTCAGAACAAGCACCAGAACGACGAACGGTACGAAAGCCACGGTGTAGAACGTGAAGATGGTCCGATTGCCGTACAGGAACCACGGCAGGTAAAGACCCACATAGCCGATGAGCGCCGTCCACACCCGCCAGTCCCGGTTCTGGAACGCCAGAACCACCAACGCGAACACCAAGGCGGCCAGAGCGGACCACCACACGGGAATGTTCCCAACAGAGGTCATGGCCTGGACGCAGTGGCCAGTGGGGCTGTCGCACGTCTGCCCAGCAAGCTCGCTGCCATTGGGCCAGTAGAACGATGTCGGACGAAGCTGGACGAGCCAGCCGATCGGCTTGGACATGTACTGGTGGGTGGTATCGAGATTGACGTGGAAGTTGTATGCCACCAGGTGGTACTCCACCAGGTCGTTGAGAGAATCCGGTAACCAGGAGCGCGGCACCGTGCCATTCGCCGTCCGCTGCGCCAGCGCCCAGCCGTGCTCGTACGCTCCAGGCTGATCCTCCGTCTTGGGATGGAGGAACCATGACCACCAGCCGGCGACGTAGACCGCGAATGCCACCGGCACCAGTCGCAGGAAATCACCGATTCCCCGCGCGAAGACGCCCTCGAGCACCCATGCCCTCACTTTCACACGATGCAGCGCCGTCGTATCCCACACGACCACCAGGATCCCGATCGCGGCCAGCAGGTACAGGCCGGACCACTTGATCGAACAGGTCAATCCGGCGGCGACCCCCGTCGCCAGCAGCCACGGGCGCAGATGCCCCTTCGGCGCAAGATGACCGGCGAAGGTGCCGGCCAGGTCCTGGGCGAGTCGCGCACGCGACCACTCCCGGTCTCGTACGAGGCAGTACACCGTCAGGGTCGCGAAGAAGCCGATGAAGACGTCCAGCAGTCCGATCCGGGACTCCGAGAGGTTCACGCCGTCGATCGCCAGCAGGAGCCCGGCGAGGCCCGCGAGCAGAGGCGAGCGCGTGAGCCGCAGAGTCAACCTGGTCAGCAGGATGACGGTGGCCACCCCTGCCAGGGCCGGCATGAACCTCCAGCCGAACGAGGAATCCGCCCCGAACAGCTTCATTCCGATGCCGATGAGCCACTTGCCGAACTCGGGATGCACGACGAAGGAGGGGTCCGTCGTGAGTCCGGAGAAATCACCCTGTGCGAAAAGGCCATCGGAGTCCCGTTTCCATGTGGATTCGTAGCCGTTCTGCCACAGGGCGTAAGCATCCTTGACGTAGTAGATCTCGTCGAACATGAGCGTGTGCGGGTGCCCCAGGCCGATGAAGCGAGTCAGGGCCGCCAGAACCCCCGTCACGATCGTGACGATCCAACCGTTGAGCCGGACAGCCACGGGAAGGGTCCAGTCCTTCGGCTGCAGGCCGAGCCGGGCGCGCAGCTCATCCTCGGAACGCCCACTGAGCCAACTCGACATGTCGGCGGAGCTCGGAGAGCCGTCTTCGCTCTGCGGTTTCGAGCTGTCCGCCTCGTCCACCGCAACCCAATCGGGTGTCTCCTCCTGGCCCGCCTCCCAAGGCTGTTCCTCCTCCCGCTCTGCTGCCGGCTCCTGCGCGGAGGACTCAGGACCGGGGTCGGTGATGGGGCGCGAGTCGCTGGCTGGAGCGCGTGAGGCGCCATCTGGCGAGGGAACACTGCGAGAGGTCACGGCCGTGAGTCTAGGCGGGACGCCATACTGGGGCTATGAATGACGTCATCCCGGCGGTTCAGGCCGCGTCGCAGGTCCCGAGTTCCGCTACTGCGCCGAGCGTTTCCGACACGCCGAGCCGTGGCACCATTACCCTGGCCGCCACCCCGATCGGGAATGTTGGCGACGCCTCCGCGCGTCTGCTGGCCGGGCTCGAGCAGGCCGACGTCGTCGCCGCCGAGGACACCCGGCGCCTCCTCGCACTGGCTCAGCGTCTCGGGGTGCGGGTGGGCGGACGACTTCTCGCCTTCCATGAGCACAATGAGCGTGCCAGGACGGCCGAGCTGCTCGACGAGGCGCGCGCCGGTCGCAGCGTCCTGGTCGTCTCCGACGCCGGCATGCCTTCGGTATCGGACCCCGGATACCGGCTCGTCGTCGCCGCGGCCGATGAGGGCGTGCCCGTGACAGTCGCGCCGGGGCCCTCCGCCGTGCTGACGGCTCTGGCCGTATCCGGGCTTGCCTGCGACCGTTTCAGCTTCGAAGGGTTCCTCCCCCGCAAGACCGGCGAGCAGAGACGGGCCCTCGAGGCCCTGGTCGACGAGCAGCGCACCATGGTCTTCTTCGAGTCGCCGCGTCGTGCTCACCGGACGCTGGCCGCCATGGCGGAGGTCTTCGGCGCCCAGCGCAGGGCCGTCCTGTGCCGGGAGCTGACCAAGACCCACGAGGAGGTGCGGCGGGCGACCCTGGGCGCGCTCGTGGAGGTAACCGCCGCCTCGGTCCTGGGCGAGGTCGTCATCGTCGTCGCCGGAGCACCTGCGGCTCCCGCCGATCCTCGGGCTGGCGCGCAAGAGGCCCTGGAGCTGGCTGATGGCGGGATGCGACTCAAGGCGGCGGCCGCCCAGGTGGCCGAGCGCGTCGGCCTGCGCCCCAACCAGGTGTATCGAGCGGCCCTCTCCCTGCGGGACCGTCAGGACTGACCGCTCCCTCATAGACAGATAGCCCTCTGGATTCCTCCGGACGGGGGCTCCGGGCGGCCTCCAATAGAGCCGGTGGAGTAAGTAGAGTACGTGGCATGACACAGGCTGCTAGAGATCATGCGGAAACTGCCGGTCGCGTCCTGATCATCGTCGATGTCCAACCGACCTTCTGTGAAGGCGGGGCCCTCGCCGTCGCCGGCGGGAATGCGGTCGCCGAGCGCGTGGCCGCCTATGCGACTGCGCACCGGGAGGATTACCGCCTGATCGTCACCACTCAGGACTGGCACATCGAACCCGGTGCTCATTTCTCGGCCGCGCCGGACTACGTCGATACCTGGCCGCCCCACGGCGTCGCCGGTAGCGCGGAGGCCGAGCTCCATCCCGCGCTGGCGGGCCTCGGTCTGGACGCGCAGGTCAAGAAGGGCCAATACGCCGCCGCTTACTCAGGATTCGAGGGCGTCACCGACGACGGTGCAAGCCTCGATCAGGTCCTGGCCGCCGCCGGCATCACGGCGCTCGATGTCGTCGGGCTCGCCGAATCTCACTGTGTCAAGGACACCGCGCTGGATGGCCTGCACCGCGGTTACGCCGTGCGTGTGCTCACCGACCTGACCGAGCCGGTGTCCCCGGCGCAGGGTGAGGCTGCGCGTTCCGAGCTGAGCGCCGCCGGCGTCGAACTGCGCGCCTCTCGGGATGCGTTCCCGCGGCTAGAGCCCTGAGCGAGCCCTTCGGCCTCGAGACGCTCAGGAGCCGTTGTACTCCTGATTCTGAGGTGGCATCGGGCGGTAGACGACCTGTTGCGGGGCCAGGCCGTAGGAGCCCGACGTCGGCGGTTCAGCGGGCTCGGACTGCGGCGTCGGGAAGACGCCGCTGGAGCCGCTGGCCGCGCTCGGGCCGCTCCATGCGGCCGGCGACGCGCTGGCGCGAGGTGAGGGGTCGGCGGGGCTCGGGACAGTGGGCTGAGCCGTGCCCACGTGTGGGACGCTCCGGACCCGAGAGGACCACCGCCGATTGACTACCAGGAGCCAGATGGAGGTTATGGCGATGAGTGGTATTGCGAGGCCGCCTGTGGCGATAAAGCACAGGAGGAGTATGACACTGAGAGTCGATTCGGAGTCCGTGACTGCAGTGTTCAAGGCGATGGCAGCTGTACCACTGCATGAGACGGTGTAGATGCCGGCCTGTGTCGAGCGGAAGCTGAGTACTTGAGGAGGGGAGTCTGCGCTCGAACGTCTGCTCGACATAATATCTAGGGCATTGCCCGACGGATCCGTCACCTCGCAACTCAGGTTGGTGTCATCGGAATAGAAGCCGTACTGGTTATCCTCAAGAAGGGTGAAACTCTGAGCGCTGCCGTCCTCGGCGATCGACACGGCATTATCGGGCAACACGGTTGGGCGTACGAAGAAAGCGGCAACGAATAGCACGATGGCGAGCAGCAGCACGGTCACACCTACGCGAAACAGGTTGTACGGAACCCGTCTGGCCCGTCGTCGGGCCACCATCGGGGACAGCGGCGCCGGTGGGGCCGGTGGCATCCCGTTCATATTCTCGGGTCCCCGCCCCTGAGGCTGATTCCAGGCTGTCATGACTGCACGGCTCCCGCCTGGCCGATGGCGACCTGCGCCTGGCGCGCCTTCTTATTGCTGGAGCTGCGCATGAAGAACCAGATGAGCCCGGCGATCAGCAACGATAGCCCGGCAGCCCCGATGAATACGCTGATGATGGTGCCGACGATGGTCATCGCGAAGGAACCCGGGCTGATGTCGTCGCCGATGTAGACATCGACATCGTGGCCGCCATTGAGAGGGCCGGCGGCGCCGAAGGAGGTGCAGGTGATCGTGTAATCGCCTGAAGCGGCTGTGGTGAATTTGCCGAATAGCCGCTTGTCGTTCACGGTCATATCTATGGAGGGGGGCCCGACGGCGACATCGTGGCCGTCGGGCCCGACCACAGTGCAGTTCGTCGAGGTGCTGTCGTTGTACAGCCCGTAGGCGGAGTCTGCCGACAGCCTCTTGGTTGTGGTGCCGGTTCCGTCGATCGGGGATAAGGAGGAGGAGACGGCGATGAGTCGGGCCACCGAGATGATCACGACGGCCAATGCGACCAGGCAGAGCGCGAGGCCGAGGAGAATCAGAATGGTCGGAGCCTTACGGCTCTTGACCATGGGCGGAGTAAGATGGAATGGCGGCCCGAAGGCCGGTCCGGGCGTGCCGCGCGAGAACCCGGGACCGTCACCGCTGGGCGCCGTAGTGCTCAGAGCTGTCGCTGTTGAAAATCCGGGGCCCGCGCCCTCCGAGTGTGACAACCCGGCCGAATAGTGCGATTCGGAAGGCGGTGTGTCGGGCATGCTGATCTCCTCACACGGAAGGGCGGCGAGCGCGGCGACCTGAACCCCTCCACCATACGGTGCTTGGGCCTGTTGGGCACGGAAGAGCGGATAGGCTTACCGCCATGAGTCACATCCTGTCTGCGGTCGCCTGGCCCTACGCCAACGGCCCCCGCCACATCGGTCATGTCGCCGGCTTCGGTGTCCCCTCCGACGTTTTCTCGCGCTACATGCGCATGGCCGGCCACGATGTCCTCATGGTCTCGGGCACCGACGAGCACGGCACCCCCATCCTCGTGGCCGCGGACGAGGAGGGCGTGACCGCCCGCGAGCTCGCCGATCGCAACAACCGCCTCATCGTCGAGGACCTGGTGGCGCTCGGCCTGTCCTACGATCTGTTCACCCGTACGACTGCCGGCAATCACTATCGCGTCGTGCAGGACATGTTCCGCACCGTGCGCGACAACGGGTACATGGTCCAGGAGGTCACCCGCTCCGCGATCAGCCCCTCGACCGGCCGTACTCTTCCCGACCGCTACATCGAGGGCACCTGCCCCATCTGTGGCACTCCCGGAGCTCGCGGCGACCAGTGCGACGCCTGCGGCAACCAGCTCGATCCCACCGACCTGATCAATCCTCGCTCGCGCATCAACGGCGAGACCCCGGAGTTCATCGAATCCACCCACTGGTTCCTCGATCTGCCCGCGCTCGCCGGGGCACTGGGCGCCTGGCTCGATGAGCGCGAGGCCTCCGGCACCTGGCGACCCAATGTCATCCGCTTCTCCCAGAACATCCTGGGGGAGATCCGCCCCCGGGCCATGACGCGCGACATCGACTGGGGCATCCCCGTCCCCGGCTGGGAGGACCAGCCCACCAAGCGCCTCTACGTCTGGTTCGACGCCGTCATCGGCTATCTGTCGGCCTCCGTGGAATGGGCGCGCCGCAGCGGCGACCCCGAGGCCTGGCGCGCCTGGTGGAACGACCCGCAGGCCCTGTCCTACTACTTCATGGGCAAGGACAACATCGTCTTCCACTCCCAGATCTGGCCCGCCGAGCTCCTGGGCTACAACGGCCAGGGCAAGAACGGCGGTGAGCCCGGACGCCTGGGCGTGCTCAACCTGCCCACCGAGGTCGTCTCCAGCGAGTTCCTCACCATGGAGGGCAAGAAGTTCTCCTCCTCCCACGGCATCGTCATCTACGTGCGCGACTTCCTGGAGCGCTACCAGGCCGACGCTCTGCGCTATTTCATCTGCGCCGCCGGACCCGAGACCGCCGATGCGGACTTCACCTGGGCCGAGTTCGTGCGCCGCACCAACGGTGAGCTCGTGGCGGGGTGGGGCAATCTCGTCAACCGCACCGCCACCATGATTCACAAGCGCTTCGGGCAGATCCCTGAGCCCGGTCCGCTCGAGGCGATCGACTCCGCGCTGCTGGACTCGATCGAGGCGGGCTTCGCCGACGTGGGCGGCCTCATCGCCCGACACCGCCAGAAGGCCGCGCTGGCCGAGGCCATGCGGCTGGTGGGGGAGGCCAACAAGTACATCGCCGACACCGAGCCCTTCAAGCTCAAGGCTCCCGAGCAGCAGGAGCGCTTGGCGACGGTCCTGCACACTCTCGCCCAGGCGGTGGCCGACTTGAATCTCATGCTCTCGCCCTTCCTGCCGCACGCCGCCAACGACGTGGACCTGGCCATGGGCGGTCAGGGCGCCATCGCCCCGATGCCCGAGATCCGCGAAGCCGCCGAACTCGATCCGGAAGTCCTGCCCGAGGCCTTCGCCGGACGCACCGGCTACCCGATCATCGCCGGGGACTACAGCACCGCCCCTACCTGGGGCCGTCACGAGGTCGTCATCGGCACGCCGGTAGCCAAGCCCCGGCCCGTCTTCATCAAGCTCGACGAGGCGATCGTGGACCAGGAGCTCGCGCGCTACGCGGATCGCCTTCCCGACGACGTCACCGGCGCCTGAGCCGCTCGCTCCGCCCGTCCGAGCCGATGGGCGGAGCGTCATGTCGTGTGAGTTGTGAGTTGAGGAGACGCGCATGAGCCGTAAGCGCCGCGATCGTTCCTGGCCGCCCGTCGATGCCGTTGTGCCGCTGGCCGCGCCGGTCATTGACAATCACACCCATCTTCCCGTGCCCGGGCTGCCTGTCGAGGGCCCTGGGTCCGAGGCGCCGCTCGATAGCGCCGAGCTGGTCGCCCGGGCCGCTGCCGCAGGGATCTGCGGTGTCATCACCTCCGCGTGCGAGACCCCGGGCTGGGAGGGCAGCATCGAGCTGGCTCGCTCACTGCCCGGGGTGCGCGTGGCCCTGGCGGTCCATCCCAACGAGGCCGTCCTGCACGCCGGGGTGCGCGAGGTCGGTCCGGACGGACTCGACCCGGACATCCGTCCGCACCACGCCGAGCCCCTTGATGAGGCCATGGCCCGGCTCGAGCACCTGGTGCGCGCCAATCGTGATGTCGTCGTCGCCGTGGGGGAGACCGGACTCGACTTCTTCCGCACCGGGCCGCGCGGCGCCGCCGCCCAGCGGGAGGCATTCCGCGCCCACATCGCACTGGCCAAGGAGGCGGGGCTGCCGCTCCAGATCCATGACCGCGACGCGCATGAAGACTGCGTGCGGACGCTGCTCGCCGACGGCGCCCCCGAGCGCACCGTCTTCCACTGCTTCAGCGGCGGTCCCGAGCTCGCTCGGGCCTGCGTTGAGCAGGGCTGGTACGCCTCGGTCGCCGGGCCTGTGACGTATCCCTCCAGCGGGATGCTCCGGGAGGCCCTGTCCCTCATGCCCGATGAGCTGCTGCTGGTGGAGACCGATGCCCCCTACCTGCCGCCAAAGACCTGGCGCGGTCGCCCCAATGCCTCCTACCTCATGGGAGAAACGGTGCGTTTCCTCGCGGACCAGCGGGGGCTGGATGAGGCGGCGATGTGTGCGGTCCTGACTCATAACATCCGCGAGGCGTATGGCATGTTCGACGAGCCGGGTGTAATAGGGATGTGATCTTCCCGTGTTGCCGGGACCGGTGATCGTCGGCTAGCGTTCTGGACAGTCATCAACCTTTTAGGAGTTCAACCGTGGGTCGACACTCGCAGACCAGTTCGTGGAGCACGACGCTCGTCGAGCTCGGAGCTCTGGCCTCCAAGAGCCTGCCCGGCTCCAACAGCACCGGTACGCGCGGCCGTCGTCGCGCTCAGGGCGCGGCCAAGACTTCCGTGGCCCCGATGATGTACCGGGCCGGTGGTGTTGCCGCCGCTCTGTCCATCGCGGTCTCTGGTGGCGCGTACGCCGCCACTCAGGTCAACGACGGGGGCGGCAAGTCCCTCAATGAGACCGAGGTCCGCCTGGCCGCCATCGGCAGCCCCAATGGCTCGGTGAACAGCCAGACATCGGGGCTGACGATCGAGGGCCAGTCCGATTCGGTCTACACCGTCACCGAGGAGAGCACCGAGGAGCACGGTCGGGTCGAGAAGGAGACCGACTCCCTGCCCGAGGGCGAGACCAAGGTCGAGACCGAGGGCGTTGACGGCCTGGTGCGCACCACCTACGAGGTCACCTCGAAGGACGGCACCGAGGTCTCGCGGACCCCTCTGTCCAGCTCCGTGGTCACCGAGAAGGTTGACGAGGTCGTTCTCGTCGGTACCGGCTCGGGCGCGCAGAAGCCCGCCGGGGAGGCCGGAGGCGGCGGTGGCGGTGGCGGCGAGGCTGCTCCGGCCCCGGCTCCCAGCCCCGCAGGCGATGGCACCACGCCCGATGGCGCTCAGGCCATTGCCCGCTCGATGATGGGATCCTACGGCTGGGGGGACGGCGAGTTCTCCTGCCTCCAGAGCCTGTGGAACCGCGAGTCCGGCTGGAACTACCAGGCCGAGAACGCCTCTTCTGGTGCCTATGGCATTCCCCAGGCGCTGCCCGGCTCCAAGATGAGCTCGGTGGCGGACGACTGGGCAACCAACCCCAGCACGCAGATCACTTGGGGCATGCAGTACATCCAGGGACGCTACGGCACGCCGTGCAGCGCCTGGGCGCACTCCGAGTCCGTCGGCTGGTACTGACAATCGGCACCGCGCCTCGTTGGTCCTGGATGATGAGGGCCAACGGGCGCGGATGTGCAGAATCCTCGCGATCCTCGCACGGAATTCGCACTTGATCTAGGCTCCCGCGCGCTTTGGAGCGCTGCCCATTATCCTGGACCTCATGTCTCAAACCTCTGGCGCCGTCCGCGACGCTACGACCGTGAGCGGTCTGGAGGATCCTGTTTCGCCCTTCTCGGGCGGTTCGTCTGGTGCCTCTGCCGGTGCCGGCCTGCTCGGTCCTGTTGACATACAGGATTTGGCCGGGGCGCTCGGCATTCGCCCGACCAAGACTCTCGGGCAGAACTTCGTTCATGACGCCGGTACTCTGCGTCGCATTGTGCGCCGGGCCGGTGTGCTCCCCGGTGAGACTGTTCTGGAGATCGGTCCCGGTCTCGGCTCCCTGACTCTGGCGCTGCTGGAAGCGGGCGCTCGTGTGATCGCCGTCGAGATCGATCCGCAGTTGGCGCGTGCCTTGCCCGTCACCGTGGCCCGGCGCATGCCCGAGGCCGCCGATGGTCTGCGCGTTGTATGCGCCGACGCCTTGAGCATTGACGGTCCCGGCGCGCTGGGCCTGACGCCCGCCGATGCCGCTCCCATCCGACTGGTCGCCAATCTCCCCTACAACGTCGCCGTGCCGGTGCTCCTGACCCTGCTCGCCGCTGTGCCGAGCCTGGAGACGGCCACCGTGATGGTTCAGGCCGAGGTCGCCGACCGCCTTGCAGCGCCCCCCGGTTCGCGGACGTATGGCGTCCCCAGCGTCAAGGTCGCCTGGTACGCGGCCGCTCGTCGCACCATCACCGTCGGTCGCACTGTTTTCTGGCCTGTGCCCAACGTCGACTCCGCCCTGGTGGAGCTCGTCCGCCGTGAGCCCCCTGCTGCCTCGGTGAGTCGCGATCAGGTCTTCGCCGTCGTCGATGCCGCCTTCGCTCAGCGCCGCAAGACCCTGCGTCGGGCGCTCGCGCCCCTGGCCGGTGGACCGGACAGGGCCGAGGCAGCCATCCTCGCTGCCGGAATCGACCCGTCCGAGCGCGGCGAGAAGCTCGACGTCGCGGCTTTCGCATCCCTGGCCGAGGCCCTTGCTGCGGTCGACTCTCCGACGACCCCTGACGCTCAGGAGATCCGATGAACCATCTGCGAGCCGTCCCGGGCGCCGATGACACGGCGTCGTGCCCCACGCGCGCCTATGGCTCGGCAACCACCGTTCGTGTCGAGGCTCCGGGGAAGATCAACCTCTTCCTGTCCGCCGGCGCCCCCGGCGCGGACGGCTACCACCCCCTGACCACGGTCTTCCAGGCCGTGCGGCTCATCGAAACCGTCACCGCCCGGAGCCAGTCCCACGCGGCCCACGGCAGCATCACGCTGAGTCTGGAGAAGAACGCCGACGGCGTCCCCGCCGACTCCTCCAATCTCGCTGTGCGCGCTGCGCGCCTCCTGGCCGATGCGACCGGCGTCACCGATGGCGTCGATTTGACGATCCGCAAGCGCATCCCCGTAGCCGGGGGCATGGCCGGAGGCTCTGCGGATGCCGCGGCGACGTTGACGGCCTGCAATGTCTTGTGGGGCACTGAACTGAGTCCTGACGAGTTGCGGGATCTGGCGGCCCAGCTCGGTGCCGACGTCCCCTTCCCCCTCATGGGGGCCACCGCGGTCGGCCATGGGCGCGGCGACCAGCTCACCCCGTTGATGACCCGCGGCAGGTATCTGTGGGTCCTGGCCTTCGCCGCCCATGGGGGATTGTCCACGCCGACCGTTTTCCGGCGCTTCGACGAGCTTGTTGAGACTCGCGCCAGTCTGGCCGGTGCCGCACCCGCGGAGGTCCCCGAGCGGATGACCTCCGCGCTGCGGACCAGGGATGCCCGCGGACTGGCCGCGACCCTGCACAACGACCTCCAGGAGGCCGCCGTGTCTCTGCGCCCGGAGCTCGCCGAGGTGATGGCGATCGCCGAGAGTGCCGGGGCGCTGCGCGCCATCGTCTCCGGTTCCGGTCCGACCGTGGCGGCCCTCGTACCCGATGCGAGAGTCGCCACCCATGTGGCCCGGGCGCTGGCCGCGTCCGGTCTGGTGCGCGACACGGCGAGAGTCGACGGCCCCGTGGCCGGGGTCCGGATGGTGGGGTGATGGCGCACCTGCTCGGAGCGGAGTCGATCCGCATGTCGGTGGGTTCCCGTCTTCTGCTCGACGATGTCACCCTCGGTATCGCGGATGGGGACCGTGTGGGGGTTCTGGGCCCTAACGGCGCGGGCAAGTCGACCCTTTTGGCGGCCCTTGCAGGCGTGCGCGAGGTCGATGGCGGTCGAGTCACCCGTTCGGGGGACACTCGTGTGGCCATGCTCGTTCAGTCCGACGACTTCGCACCCGGTGACACCGTGCGCACCGCCGTACACGGGCGCACTGCCGAATACGAGTGGGCCTCACGCGCCTCGGTGCGGGATATCCACGCCGGACTGCTGGCCGATCTGGACCTTGACGCTCACGTCGCGGCGCTCTCCGGCGGCCAGCGCCGACGGGTGGCCTTGGCTGCCACCCTGACTACGCAAGCCGATATCGTGATCCTTGACGAGCCCACCAACCATCTCGACGTCGAGGGCGTGGACTGGCTCGCCCGTCACTTGAACGCGCGCTTCGCAGGCCGGCGCGCCGCCTCTGGAGCCCTGATCACGGTCACTCACGATCGATGGTTCCTCGACGCCATCTGCACCAATGTGTGGGAGGTCGTCCCCGGCGTGGATCCGGGCGGCGGACGGCCGCAGATCGCCGGGAGGGTCGAGACCTACGACGGCGGGTACGCCGCCTACGTGCTTGCCCGCGCCGAGCGGGCCAGACAGGCGGCGGTCGCCGCCGCCAAGCGCGAGAATCTGCTGCGCAAGGAACTCGCCTGGTTGCGGCGCGGGGCGCCTGCGCGCACCTCCAAGCCGCGTTTCCGCACTGACGCCGCAGAGGCCCTCATCGCCGACGTGCCCCCGCCGCGCGACACCGTTGAACTCGTGGCCATGGCGACGGCGCGCTTGGGCAAGAGGGTCATCGATCTGGAGGATGTCACGGTCGGTTATCCCGGTCCCGACGGCGGGCGGAACACCGAGGTGCTCCGTCGCGTGACCTGGCGTCTGGCGCCGGGCGAGCGCGTCGGCATCGTCGGCGTCAACGGTGCCGGCAAAACCACCCTGCTGCGGCTGCTCGAGGGTGTGCTCGTCCCCGCTCAAGGGCGCGTTGCGCGAGGCAAGACCGTGGTCGTGGCCGCTCTGTCCCAGTCCACCCACGAGCTGGACGCCATCGCGGACAAGCGTGTGGTCGAGGCGGTGTCCATGGTGGGTGAGCGCGTGAATGTGGGCGGCAAGGATCTCACCGCGGCTCAGCTCGTGGAGCGCCTGGGCTTCACCCGTCAGCGCGCCTGGACGCGGGTGGGGGAGATCAGCGGAGGGGAGCGTCGCCGCCTTCAACTGCTGCGCCTGCTCATGACCGAGCCCAATGTGCTGCTTCTGGATGAGCCCACGAACGATCTGGACACGGACACCCTGGCCGCCGTCGAGGACATTCTCGACTCCTTCCCCGGGACCTTGGTCGTCGTCTCCCATGACCGTTATCTGCTGGAGCGGGTCACTGACCATCAGGTCGCTCTCCTGGGCGATGGGGCTGTGCGCGATCTGCCGGGCGGTGTGGAGGAGTATCTGCGGCTGCGGCGCGAGGCTGTTGCCGGACGGGGCGCAGCATCGGGCTCGAGCGGGTCGGCGGCGGTCGAGGCCGATGCTGGGACCGGCGGAGGTGAAGAAGGGCTGAGCGGGGCCGAGCGCCGGGCCGTGCAGAAGGAGGTCGCCGCGATCGAGCGGCGCCTGGAGAAGATCGGCGACCAGATGGCCGCTCTGCAGGAGCGCATGGCGGTTCATGACCAGAGCGACTATGAGGGCCTACGGGAGCTCAGCGACACGGCTCGGGTGCTGCAGTCCGAGTCCGACTCGCTCGAGGAGCGCTGGCTGGAGCTCTCCGATCGGCTCGAGTAGCGCTCCTGCCGACCTCGACGCGGTGGGGTGGGTGGGCGCATCCGGGCGGGACCAATTCCCGGATTCCCGACTTTAGGCCTGGAACCCTGAAACTGAAGCACTGCAACATTGCAACACTGCACGCCCTATCTCAGCGCAGCGACGAAGAATGCAGTGCGAACTCCGGGGGGGTGCGGGCCGGAATGTCCAAAACGGAGGGGATCAACGCTCCAGCCGATCCGGCATCCCACAGGAAATGGCGCGATGACCTGCATCGTCAGAATCGGCGCAGCCGCTCCGGGGATAGATCCCCTCCGTTTTGGACACTTCGTCGCTTCAGGCCCCACTCAACCAACCCGCATTGACCTGCAGGAACGCGAACACCAAGCACCACCATGAATAAACCTCTGATCTGAGGTACTTTTATGCTCAGGTGGTTGCGCGTGCAGACGGTTGAGGAGGGCAACATTGAGTTCTGAAGCTCGCTGGGATGGCAGCGAGAGCGGTGTGGTGGAGTTCCCGTCGGGTGCGCGTGTTCGCGGACATCCTTTGCGGAACTTCAAGGAAATGGAGATCTTTCCTGATCTTGCGGTGGTTATGTCGGGGTCGCCGCCGCGTCTCGATATTCCTTCGGATGTTCGTTGGATACAGTGGCTGGATTTTTGGCTGCCTGTTCATAAGGATGAAGCGTGGTCCGTCCTGCGGGAGGCTCACAGTAAGGCCTTGTTCTCGCGGGTCGATGTGTCGTGCAGTGGAGGTGTTGGGCGCACTGGGACGGCTTTGGCCTGCATCGCGGTACTGGATGGAATTCCATCTTCGGATGCCGTCCAGTTTGTTCGCGACCGGTTTAATCGCCGCGCTGTCGAGACCGCTTGGCAGCGACGGTACGTCAGGCGTTTTCCCGGATCATAAAGGTGTTGTATTTCTTCGACACCATGATCTGGGTAGAGATGATGTGAACTGCTCTCACTCGCGAGTCCGTCACGATCGAAATAGACATTTTCGCATGAGGTCGACGGTGCCACCGCCGACCTCGTTCGAGAATGTCTACCTCGACGCGGTGGGGTGGGTGTCGAGTTCGAGCGCTCAGCCGTCCGTCTCCGTCTCGCCCTGCTCGGTGCGCAGCGTCGGCTCGGGCTCCATGGCCCGCAGGCCGTTCCAGGCGAGATTGACCATATGAGCCGCCACCTTCTCCTTGCTCATGGTCCGATTCTCCAGCCACCACTGCGAGGGCATGGCCACGATCCCCACCAGCATCTGGGCGTACAGCGGTGCGAGGCGCGGGTCGATGCCGTGGTCGGAGAACTGGGCGGCCAGAAGGCCCGAGACCTGGATGGCGACGTCGGCCAGAAGCGTGGAGTAGGTGCCCGAGGCCCGGTCGTTGCCGCTGGACAGGATCCGGAAGCCGTCGGGGGAGTCCTCGATGTAGGTCAGCAGCGCCAGCGCTGTGCGCGCCACGGTGATCGACGCGGAGGACGACGAGCCCAGCTCCCGTGTGATCGTCGTCGAGATGGTGGTGAGTTCGCGATCCACGATGACGGCGTACAAGCCCTCCTTGCCGCCGAAGTGCTCGTACACCACGGGCTTGGACACCTTCGCCCGGGAGGCGATCTCCTCAATGCTCGTCCCGTCGAAGCCCTTGGTGGCGAACAGGCCGCGTGACACCTCGATGAGCTGCTCGCGCCGCTCGCCCGCGCTCATGCGGGTGCGTTTGCTCCCCTTACTGGCCATAGGAGAATCATGCCGCGATTCAGCGCTCTCAGTGGTCTCATCGCGATGCGCTGCGCCCGCGTGAGGAGACCCACTGACCGGCGGTGTCGGGGTGCTGTGAGGCTCTGGGGTCAAGAGGCGGGGCCGCCGTCGGCGAGTTCTCGCGGACGGCGCAACCATGAGACACTTGCGCCCGTCCGCGGGGCGGTGCGCCCTGCCGCGGCGGTCCGCCCTGGTGTAGTGGCAGCACGCAGGCCTTTGGAGCCTTGAGGCCCGGGTTCGAATCCTGGGGGCGGAACCGGAAGGAATGACGGCGCCACGACGACACGCGCCATCATCTCCTGCCGCGGGCGACGTAGGATGACGCCGTGCGCTCGTCGTATCGCGTCGAATGCACTCCGCGATCACCAGCGAGAAGAGGATTCGTGGCTTCCACCGCACCCGCCGCCGTCATCGTCATGGCCGCCGGCAAGGGCACCCGCATGCGCTCGGCCATTCCCAAAGTGCTTCACACCATCGGGGGCCGCAGTCTTCTGAATCATGCCGTCACCGCTGCCCGCGGCCTGCACCCCGATCATCTCGTGGTCGTCGTGCGCCACGAGCGCGACGCCGTTGTCGCACACCTGGCCGAGGTCGCACCCGACGCCGTTCCCGCGGACCAGGACGAGGTCCCGGGTACCGGCCGCGCCGTCGCCTGCGGCCTGGCCTCTCTGCCGGAGGATCTTTCCGGCCCGGTCGTGGTGACCAGTGGGGATGTGCCGCTGCTGGACACCGGCACTCTGGAGGCTCTGCTCGCCCAGCACGTCCGGCGCGGGGACGCCGTTACCCTGCTGACCACCGTCCTGGACGACCCCACCGGGTACGGCCGCATCGTGCGGGAGGGCAACGGCGCTGACGGCGCCGTGTCGGCCATTGTCGAGCAGCGCGATGCGACTCCCGAGCAGCGCGCCATCACGGAGATCAATGCCGGCGTCTACGTCTTCGACGCCGCCCACCTGCGTCGGGCTCTGACCACGCTGGGCACGGACAATGACCAGGGTGAGGTTTATCTCACCGATGTTGTGGCCCGCGCCTACGCCGAGGGCCTGTCCACCTCTGCCCTGGTGGCTACCGATCACTGGCTCGTCGAGGGCTGCAATGACCGCTCTCAGCTCGCCGAGCTCGGCGCTGAGCTGAACCGCCGCACGCTGGCGCGCTGGATGGAGGCCGGAGTCGGCGTGGTCGATCCTGCCGGCACCTGGGTGGACGTGTCCGTCGAGCTCGCTCGGGACGTGACCCTCGAGCCCGGTGTCCTCCTGCGCGGCGCCACCCGCATCGGCGAGGGCTCCCGCGTGGGCGCCTACGCCATCCTGACGGACGTCGAGATCCCTGACGGCGCGGTCGTCGCGCCCTTCAGCCAGCTCGACGGCGATGCTCCCGCAGGCCCCTGAGAACCCTGACAGCCCCAACAGAGCACGGCGACCACCGCGCGCACCACCGACGGCCCTACCGGCCGGCAGAGAGGAACCATGTCATGACGGGCATTATCACCAGTGGTGAGAAGCGACTGATCATTGTCTCGGGCAGGGCTCACCCCCAGCTCGCCCAGGATGTCGCCACCGAGCTCGGCACTCAGGTGCTCTCATCGACCGCCTACGACTTCTCCAACGGGGAGACCTACGTCCGCTTCAACGAGTCGGTGCGCGGCTGCGACGTCTTCGTCGTGCAGTCCCACGGCGATCGCGTCAACGACTGGCTCATGGAGCAGTTCATCATGGTCGATGCTCTCAAGCGAGCCTCCGCCAAGCGCATCACCGTGGTCGCGCCCTTCTACCCCTACGCCCGCCAGGACAAGAAGCACCTGGGGCGCGAGCCCATCTCCGCCCGACTCGTGGCCGACCTGTACAAGACGTCGGGCGCGGATCGCATCATGAGCATCGACCTGCACTCTTCCCAGGAGCAGGGTTTCTTCGACGGCCCCTGGGACCACCTGTGGGCCCAGCCGGTGCTGGTGGACTACATCCGACGTCGCATCGACACTTCCAATGCGGCCGTCGTCTCCCCGGACGCCGGCCGCATTCGCGTCGCCGAGCGCTGGGCCAACGCCCTGGGCGGCACGCCGCTCGCCTTCGTCCACAAGACGCGTGACATCACCCGTCCCAACGAGTCAGTGGCCAACCGCGTCGTCGGTGCCGTTGAGGGGCGCTCCTGCGTGCTGGTCGATGACATGATCGACACCGGAGGCACGATCGCCAAGGCCGTGCAGGTGGTGCTGGATGCGGGCGCGAAGGACGTGATCGTTGCCGCCACTCACGGCGTGCTCTCGGGTCCGGCCGTGGACCGCCTGTCGACCTGCGGGGCCCGCGAGGTCGTCGTCACCGACACCCTTCCGATCCCCGAATCCAAGCGCTTCGAGAACCTGACCGTGCTGCCGATCGCGCCACTGCTGGCCCGTGCCATCAAGGCGGTCTTCGACGACGGCTCGGTGACCCGGCTGTTCGACTCCGAAGGAGTCTGAGTCCCCCTCCTCGGTGCCCCCTGGGTCTCCTCGGTCCGCTCGTCCCCTCAGCCCCATCGGTCTGTGAGTTCTGCGCGAGCCCGTGCATTCTGCGCAGGCTCGCCGGCTGTGCGCTGCCCGCGCTCCGGGGTCAATCGATGACGTCAGCGGGCGGCAGACCGCGGCCCTCGGCGCTGCCCGGTTTCCGGGGGCAATCGTTGGCCCTCGGCGCCGGCCCAAGCGACATGCGATGTTTCTCCGCGCCCGGCCCTGCGGCGACCTTGTGCCTTTCATCGTCTTTCTGTTTTCTGCAGGGAAGTCTTTCGGTGCTTGAGTAGTGTTCGACGCCACATGCTTTTTCTGAGGTTCTCCGGCGTGGGATAACCATTCCGTGTTGCATTTCGGTTACGTATTGCAGTTTAGTTACATGGGATTGCAGTTCAATTACGCATCACGGTAGCGTGGAGACACCCCAATTCATCTCCCTTACAAGCAGAAGGGCATCCCATGCACTCTGTTGCTGACCGCTTGGAGGTGTCATTCAGTCGACGCCTGCTCGTGGCTGCCTGCCTCGGCCTCGCCCTGGTTCTATCTGCGGTGGTCCCCTCCACCGCTGCCAGGGCCGCCGACGGCGACGACAGCGCTGACAAAACCGCCACTCAGCCGTCCGCGATCTCCGACGTCACGCTGGTCAAGTCCAGCCGCACCGGTGAGGACTCCGGCGGAGCGCTGACGGTTCAGGACATCGCCAAGCTCACCTACTCCTGGGATGCCGGCAGTGAGGCGCACGCCGGCAGTGCGACCACGATCGACCTCGGCGCCGACTTCACGAACCTGGAGTTCCCAGCATCCTCGCCCATGTCCGCAATCCATGACGGCAAGGTCGAAGAGGTCGGAACCTGCGTCCTGGCGGAGAAGACCATCACCTGCACCTTCAATGAGAAGCTCGATGAGCTGCGCAATGCCGGCTTCAGCGACGTCAAGGGCAGGGGAGAGGCCCTGCTCCTCGCCGCGCACCAGACGGCCGAGACGACCACCACCATGGTGGTCAACGATGTCTCCATCACCGTGAACCTGCCGGGCGAGGGAGGCATCAAGGGCGCCGGAGAATCCGCTTACACCCCCTGGCAGTTCTCCAAGGACGGCAGTGAGATCGGCTCCTCCTCGACGGACATCGCCTGGAAGCTCGACTTCGGGTCGGACTATGTCAAGGAGCGTCTGGCCGGCGGAGATGCGGCGATCGCCGCGGACGGCAGCACTCGAGACACCCTCACCTTCACCGATACCCTCGGCGACGGCATGAGCTTCGACTCCGACCCGTCCCAGTGGAGCCTCTACGCCCGCAACTCGGCGGCCGATCCCGCCTCCGAGGGCGCCGCTATCGCCACCGGATCATCGGCCTCGGGCGCAGAGCAGACGGGCTCGAGCTCCAGCTCCACGGGCTCGAGCGACACCGCTGCGGACCCGAGCAGCAGTGCCAGTGGCTTCGATCTCACCGTGAGCACTCGCGGTCAGGTCGCCACCGTCAAGGTCACCGGCCCCTTCGCCCCGAGCACCAACTACGAGATCGTCTACAGGACGGGATTCACCTCCCAGACCGGCAAGGCGATCATGGGGGCCCGGTACGCCAACAAGGCCTCTCTCAACGGTTCCGGCAAAGAAGTCGCCAGCGAGCGCAGCTATGTCGAGCCCTTCAAGGTCACCATCGGAATGGCCCCCGGCTACGGCGGTTTCGAGGTCGTCAAGTCCCTGGCCGGTTCGGCCCTCGGCGCCGTTCCCGCCGGCACCTCCTTCGACGTCAGGGTCGGGTACAAGCTCCCCGCCGCTGCCAGCACCTATTCCGGCTGGACGGCTCCCGGAACTGTCAATGATGATGGTGTGAGCGGGTCGGCCGTCATGCGGGCGGAGATCGGCAAGAAGAGTATCTTCCCCGGCATCTTCCCCAAAGGCACGGTCATCACGCTCAGCGAGGATCTGACCAGCGCCTCCCCGGCTCCCGAGAACTACAGCTGGAGCTCCCCGACCTACTCCGTGGGCGGCGCTGAGACCTCGAGTCTGACCATCGGCTCCCAGGCCATCACATCTGTGTCCCTGACGAACCGTGCGTCCACGGTGCCCCTGGGCACCTTCCAGGTCAAACAGACGGCCTCGGGCGCGGATGTCGCGGCCAACAAGGAGTTCGGCTTCATCTACGACTGCTCCGACGGCCAGTTCGGCGCCGTGACCGTCAAGGGGGACGATGTCTCCGTCGCCCCCGACAAGACCTTCGAGGAGGGCACGACCTGCACGGTGAGCGAGGATGAAGAGATGGCCGCCATCGACGGCTACGACCTGGTGACTCCGGAGCCGCAGTCGGTGACGATCTCGACCGGGGCTACCGCAACGGTTGCATTCGTCAACACCTATGTGGCGGCGGGGACGCTTCCGAAGTCGGAGCCGTCGGACTCGGCTGCTACATCGCAGGAGAGTGCGGAGTCCCCCGCGCAGGCCGCCCCGGCTCCGGATGATCCGGGAGCGATTCAGCCGACTTCGGACGGGACCGCCCCGAAGAGCTCGTTGGCCAGCACCGGTGCCACAGTGCTCGTTCCCATGATCGTGGTGATCGTGGCACTGGTCGCCGGAGCGGTCCTGCTGATGCGCCGCCGAGGCCTCAAGGACGACGATGCGGACGGCGTCGATGATGCGGACGGCGGGACCGGAGACTGAATCCTCCCTGTCCAAACAGACATTTTCGGATGAGATCGACGGTGCCACCGTCGATCTCATCCGAAAATGTCTACCTCGACGTGGGGGCGGGCACGGCTCATCATCAGGCGTCGCCCCTCTAGACTGCTCGCCGTGCGCCTGACCGCTCTTCTGCCCCCACTGCTCGCCGACCCGACGATCGACGACCTCGTCGAAGCGGCCGGCAGCCGCTCCCGCACCGACCGCACTGTTGTCGTCGCACCGGGTGCCCGCCCCGCCGTTCTGGCAGCCATGTCATTGGGGGCGTCCGGTATCGCCCGCGCCACGGGTGCCGCCGTCCCTCATTCCTCCGATCCCGTGGACAGCGCCCCCACAAGCAGGGGCGAGGGCACTCCACTGCTCGTCGTCACCGCCACCGGCAGGGAGGCGGAGCAGACCGCCGCCGCCCTGTCCTGCTACCTCCCAGCCACCGACGTCGCCGTGTTCCCCGCCTGGGAGACCCTGCCGCACGAACGCCTCTCCCCGCGTGCCGACACCGTCGCCACGCGCCTGGCGGTCCTGCGCCGGCTGGCCCACCCCGAGGACGGCTGGGACGCCGGCGACCGCCCCACTGGAGCTGTGCCTTCCGGAGTGCCGGACGCTGCGTCTTCCGGAGTGCCGGACGCTGCGTCTTCCGGAGCGCCGGACCCTCAACGGGGCCCCATTCGTGTGCTCGTCGTCCCCGTGCGCGCCCTCCTGGCACCCGTTGTGGACGGGCTCGGCGAGCTCGAGCCCGTCCACCTCGCCAAAGGCCTGGAGGTCGGCCTCGAATCCACCGCCGAGCGTCTGGCCGCAGCCGCCTACACGCGCGTCGACATGGTCGAGAACCGTGGTGAATTCGCGGTCCGCGGCGGCATCCTCGACGTCTTCCCGCCCACCCTCGCCCGCCCCGTGCGCGTCGATTTCTTCGGCGACGAGATCGAATCCGTCTCCACCTTCGCCGTCGCCGACCAGCGCACCATCGAGGAGATCGACGCCGTCACCGCCACCGCCTGCCGCGAGATCGTTCTGACCGACGCCGTGCGCAAGCGTGCCCGCGCACTCGTCGACGTCATCCCCGGCGCTGCGGACATGCTGGGCAAGATCGCCGAGGGCATCAACTGCGAGGGCATGGAGTCCCTGGCCCCAGTGCTGGTCGAGCGCATGGTCCCGCTGCTCGACCTGGTCGGAGACCGCCTCGTCGTGGGCCTGGAGCCCGAGCGCCTGCGCAAGCGCGCCGAAGACCTGGTGGCCACCACCGCCGAGTTCCTCGCCGCCGCCTGGACCTCTGCCGCCTCCGGCGGCACCGCCCCCATCGACCTGTCCGCCGCCGCCTTCGCCCACCTCGCCGAGGCTCGCGCCCTGGCACTGTCGACGAACCGGGGCTGGTGGTCCCTGTCCTCCCTCGCCTCCTCGCCCGACATCGTCGAGTTGCCGCTGCGCGATCCCAAGGGCTACCGCGGCCGCCTGGAGGAGGCCGTCAAGGACCTGGGCGCCCTGGCGCGCGAGGACTGGAGCGTCGTCGTGGCCACCGACGGCCCCGGCCCCGGGCGCCGCATGACCCAGCTGCTCGCCGACGGCGGCGTCCCCGCGCGCATCGTCACTCAGCTCGACGAACCCGCCGACCTGGGCCGAACCGCTTCAGACGGGGCCGTCAGCGGCGACGGCGTCGTCCGAGTCACTCAGGCCAGTGCGGGGCACGGCTTCATCGCCGAGGGACTGCGCCTGGCACTCATCGCCGAATCCGACCTGACCGGTCGGGCCGGAGCGGGGCCGCGGGAGCGCAAGGCCGTCCCAGCCCGCCGCTCCCGCAAGAGCGTCGATCCGCTCTCCCTGCACCCCGGCGATCTTGTCGTTCACGCCCAGCACGGGGTCGGGCGCTTCGTCGAGCTCATGCGCCGCGGAGTCGGATCGGCCAAGAGCGCGGCCAACTCAGCAACCCGTGAATACGTCGTCATCGAGTACGCCCCCTCCAAGCGGGGTCAGCCCGGAGACCGACTCCTGGTGCCCACCGACTCCCTGGACCAGGTCTCCAAGTACGTCGGCGGAGACGCCCCCGCCCTGAACAAGATGGGCGGAGCCGACTGGGCGCGAACCAAGTCCAAGGCCCGCAAGGCCGTGCGCGAAATCGCCGGTGAGCTCGTGCGCCTCTACGCCGCCCGCTCGGCCACCACCGGGCACGCCTTCGGACCCGACACTCCCTGGCAGGCCGAGCTCGAGGAGGCCTTCCCCTACACCGAGACCCCCGACCAACTGGCCACCATCGACGACGTCAAGCACGACATGGAGGCCGCCCAGCCCATGGACCGCCTCATCTGCGGCGACGTCGGCTACGGCAAGACCGAGAT
>ERZ773004.551-NODE-551-length-23112-cov-3.366960_pt1 | contig 23112 bp, 20 predicted proteins | sample MGYA00580667_ERZ773004 | MGnify/ENA primary metagenome ERZ773004 (study PRJEB29015, sample SAMEA2737963) | human oral metagenome | biome: human oral; feature: human-associated habitat; material: dental | place: China | collected 2123 ... | reverse complement strand
TGGTGCACATAACACGCTATGTGCGCCAAGGCATTTTTAGATGTCATATGAGTATGAAGATACAGCCCGTACTCATTACTCGAATTCGAACTCTTCCTCTTCAACACTCACGATCTCAGGGAAGAAGGGTATAGCGCGCGCTACGCTGAGTGCTGTCTCTTCGCCGCCAATGCTGCCAAACTCCCGGTTTTCGCCGCTAGTTCCAAAAAGGTATAGAGCACTTCCACTGCTGAACCTCGAACGTGCAATAATCCCCTCTAACCCTGCTTCCCGAACCGCTTCTGCCCACTGTTGAGTAACAGAATAGCCCTCAGCGTGGGACAACGCAGAAGAAATATCCCCGGGCGCAAAGCCACCAAATGCTTGACGAAAATCAGCAACCTTAAATACGCGTGGGAGCTGAACACGAGCCACATAAACGCCGTCGAACTCATCCATCGGTACCATATCTCGGTTAATGAGTTCAGCCCCTAGCTTCTCGCGAATAGCAACTTCCTCAGTGCCAGCCAGGTTAAGCGTTCCTCCGGGGAAAGATATATCGTACCTTCCGGAGCCGGAGGAAAAATAGCGGCAGTCTCTTTGACCTCCAGGTGCATCTCGTAGATATGCACGATACCAGGTACCTGTTTCATGAAACCCTGATCCATACCCTACTGAAACTGCAGGTATTTTAGTAGGGTCAAGCGGACGGCGAGGCGGACGCAAAGTGGAATCATGACGTTCAGCAGGCGTCTTAGTCATTAGTAGTTTGCCCTCCGGTTAGCAGCGTCCTCATGAGCATGAGCCACAACGAGCTTGAAGTTCTCTTCGGAGTCCTTCATGTACTCGACTGCGGGGCGATCATCATAGAATTTCGACGGACGAGCAAGCCAGAAAGCTACACCCCACTCGGTAAGGCCGCTATCTAACAATATTTTAATAACCTGCCGAACCTGCGGATCCACTGCCCCGTCTTTGAACTGAAAAACCGGATATCCGTTACGTCCCGCCTTGTTTTTGAGGCGCAGAATATTGTTCTTGCGCACCCTATCGTTGAGGGCCTGCAGACTGATGCCGCCAAGGTATTCGCGGGTGCTGCGGCTATCCTTCACCTTGCCAATATACTTCCCAGATCCCCGCGCGCCCTTGCGCACCTCAACCGTATGCGAGAGCGCGTTCGAGAGCTCCTGCATAGACTCGGCGGTGGGAGTGATTTCACCCCGATCGATCTGTTCACGGATGCGCCGCTCAGTATCGTGCAGAACACCTGTGATGAACTCTTCGGTCGCTAAACTCTTAGGCATGATGCGCTCCTTCCCTTCTACACACCACCCTATCAGCTTTATATGGCTTTATAAAGCTGATGGATGCAAGAATTCTTGTACTCGGCAATGTTAGAGTGGGAAAGATGAAGACGAAATCGAACTACCTCATGGTCTTTCTGATTATCACCTTCGGCGTGGATGTGCTGGACCGGCACATGAAAATCGAATATATAACGGTTCCAATAATCCTCATCATCATGCTGATCGTTTTTGTTCAAATTATTTACTATTCCTTCTTTAAAAGGATTGACGCGGAAGATAATCAGCAAAACCGCTAGATGCGACGGGTCAGTCTTGACTCTAGATAAATGAGCAACAGCACTATAAATCCAGTTAATCAACTGTTTCACTCATAGTTACCAGCCCATTTCACTTTTGGGGATGCGCACCGACTTGGGGAGTTTTTCGCTGGCACGCAGGCGGCCGACGTCCGTGAGATACGGATCGGTAGCGGTGACGACCGCATCCAGCATGCCGAGCACCCGCAGCACACGGAAAAGCACGTCGGTACGCACCGATTCGCCCTGCTCAATGCGCCGCAGGGTCACGGTCGTAATGTCTGCACGTTCCGCAACCATCTGGGCGGTCAGACCCATCAGTTTACGTTGGATGCGCAGCTGCTCGCCGATCGTCCGCGCGGCTCGGCGCACCTTGGTGGGAATATACGCCATAATCTTTATACCCTCATATAGAAAGAACTATTTCTAGTATAAGCGATAATAGAAAGAACTATTTCTATATAGACGACCATTTCATGCCCAGTACGCGCTTTCGACGACTCCCTCATCCAAAAATACGCCTCTCATCCAAAAAATTTTTAGATGAACACTTGGATGAAACCACACAGTGAAAACACAGCATCAGCAATCATGCCCACACTGCAACAGAGTCATGAGCGCGCCCAAGACTTAGGGGCGAGAAATACATAATGTTACCGTCCTTAAGCTGTTAATACATAAATGCTGTAACCACACTTTTTGTATTTGCAGCTGTAGAGGACAACGGTAGAGCGGTTTCCATGCGGAAGATTTGACGATTTGTGTGGTGACCTAACTAGTACTGGGCTGAAAGCATACCTGATGCTAGCACTGATTTAGCGGGTCTTGCACTGTTTTATGTTTATTTTCACAGCTTCAGTTTAATTTAATAAACAGGCACAAGACCCACTATGACATACAGGGTATCCACTCCCTTATCAAGCACTAGCGAGAAAACGACGCTCGGTTCTATATAGGCAAATATTTAACTTTTTCTTCAACATTAAATATATTAATTCTGTGCAAACTTACTTCACGAGGTCCAGATAAGTTTTACAAACTTTGTTTCTACCCTAAAAGTTATAGGCATTATTCATCATTTTCAGCTAACTTTTTCATTTCCTGATTCCTTTTCTCTGCCCATGCATCCACCTGTTGTTTCACTGAATCAGAATCTTCATACTGCTTTTCAAGATTACGCAAGGCTCGTTCAGAGTCCAGGTACAACCTAAAAATTACGACTGTTCTAATACTTACAGTCAAGGATGCTATCAAAGCTGAAATGGTAGCAATTACACCTTCTATAGGCATCCGTGCACCAAAAAGTATAGAGAAGGTAGGTACAAAGAGAGCTGTAATATGAATGCAGATGATTGATATCCAGCTATTAGAAAGTTTACCTTCAAGCAACTTTGAAACTTCCTGCAGCACCGGATTTGAGGAAGCGATAACCATGGTGCTAACAAAAGTAGCCACAGTCAGTTGAGCTGCAATCGCAGCGATTGCAGCGCCATAGAAAACAGAAGTCCACGTGTCTTCAGGGTTAATGTAAATATTGCAACAAACCCGTAAAAAATACAGGGCTATCGCAAGGAATACAGGCGGAATCAAATCCAGCCACCATTTGCTTAGGTAGTTCAGGGTGTTCTTCATGGTTAGTTCTAGTTCCTCTGGGGACGAGCAAGTATAGACTCTATCCTTTCGGTGTTATTATCCAATTCTTCCATAACTTTATTCAGCAAGGAAGAGAAATTTACACCAATAACATCATTGACATCTAGGTACGCCTTGGTCGCAAACTTATGCTGTGCAAGCTCCAAAATCTCAGTTCCTTCTGCGGTAGCAACCTCAACTTTTGGTATCTTTTTACCAGTAAACTGATTCGTTCTCCGTGCGTCCCATACCAGTGACAGCATGTTCTTCGGGCCAGGGTCACTACTCTTTGAAGGTTTTATCTGAAGCTTCATCTTAACTTCGACCTCGTAGCCAACGGCATTTCCGATTGTATCTAGAATATTCTGCATAGGTCCTAGGCTTATCATTGCATCTGGGTGAGCAATGAAACTTCCTTCAAGCATCGTCACACCGTCCGCCTTCGACAGTTTCTCTACATCAGCATCCTCTATAATTCCCCGTGCCTCCCAATGGTAGTTACTGGGGGAATCAAGAGGAGCAAAAATTTTCTCAAATAGCCGTTCTACAGCCTTGTGGGTGGGAGACTGCTGACCATTGCTTTGTGCTACTGCTACGACTATACGTCCGCTTATCTCTTTCACAGCTACAGCTGTAGCATTAGCAAGGAGACGGTCATGATCTTCATTAGAGTTTGCATAGTCTTGGACTGACCCACCTTCTCTATCAATTTCAGTAATAAATTTCGAGTCTAGTGGCCTGTGCATGCCGAAGGTAACTGAATTTTTAGTTGAGTGGACTTCATAGACTACTCCGTCGAACCACCGGCGGTTGAAAGCGAGCGATTTGAAAGTTATAAAATTATCCTGCCATGAGCTGGGTGCGTAAAAGCCCCTCTCTGTTTCACCGTTGCCTTTGTTTAGTACGGTCTCCATGCAGTAGTAGCGGACTGTACGTATAAATTCATCATGCTGAGGCAAGGGGGGATCCTCCATATGAGTGATGCGTTAGATAGAATGATTATTTTCGCAATATGTTATACCAACAATGCATAAATATGACCAGATATCATAAAGAAGTTGAGACGCTGATATTTATACTACCATGTGGATAGTTTGACGTTGGAGAGCGGAGTTTTCCTTTTCGGCAACACCACAAATAATGGTTCTTCCGCCGTGAATATTTGAAAAACTGCATAGGGTGTCGTCTAAGCTCTGGGGATAACCATCGTGAGCCTTCTTCACCTCAAGACGGTGGGTGTCACCGCCGTAACGTCGAAGTTCAACCAGGATATTTTCCAGGCGCTCGGGGGTCCATTCATGGGTGCTCTTATATCCCTCGTCTAAAAATACGCTCCTCATCTAAAAAATTTTTGGAAGAGATACAAAATTTAGATGAGGATTTGGATGAGACCGCACGGCATGCAGTCGCGCAGAGGCTACATCGCTCGGTACTGTACCTCGCCGCGCCCCTGAAGCATCGCCTCGATCACCTGCGCCACGCCGTCTTCCCCGAAGGGCGGGCAGGTGCGCCCCACCTTCTTAATCAGCGCAGGCTCGCCGGATGCCATCGCATACCCGCGACCCGCCCAGCACAGCATTTCGGCATCGTTAGGCATATCGCCAAAAGCCATCACCTCATGCGCCTCAATACCGTGTCTTGCGGCAAATTGGGCGAGAGTGCGCCCCTTATTCACGGTCTTCGAGCCCATCTCGATCAGCGGCTCGCCCACAACCCCACGCGTGACCGACACTAGCTCACCCACGGTCTGCGCCACACGCACATGCAGAATATCGGGGTCCATACCGGGCACCCGAACCAGGTATTTAATGATTGGAGTATCGCCAAGCGCCACGAATGCCTCCGCCATAGAGGATTCAACCACGCGAGCGCCCTCAAGCACGTCTCCCCCGTCGTGCGGCCCCTGAATGTAGACGGTATCCACGGTTTCGAGGGTGTAGGTGACCTCGGGGAATATCGGCTCAAGCCGAGTATGGGCACGCTCGATCACAGCGGGTTCGGCACCGTTAACCGCCTCTACTTCGTTGGCGCCCAGGTGATACACCACGGCGCCGTTCGAGCAAATGGCGTAGGAGTCAAAATCGGTTTGTTCCCGCAGCGGGGTAAGCCAACGGCTCGGGCGCCCGGTCACGAACACGATGTCAATGCCCGCCGCACGCGCCGCCTCTAGGGCGTGTAGGGTGCGGGGGCGAAAACGAAAATCAGGCCCGATGAGCGTGCCGTCCAGATCGCTGGCGATGAGCTTAATCATACGAGAATAAGCGCCTACGCCGCCGGTTCTGCGTAGGTGACGGTCAAGAAGGCGCGCGCGATGCCGTGGAAGAAGAGATTGAAGTTCACGACGGCAGGTGAGGTGTTTTCGTCTACCTCAAGTTCGGGTATGTCCACGGCAGTCACGCAGAATATGTAACGGTGCGGTCCATGCCCCGCTGGGGGTACAGCACCCACGAATCCGGGGGTTCCGGCGTCGTTGCGATGCGCTATCGCCCCGGCGGGAAGCGCCGCGCCACCCTGGCCGCCAACGATAGCGCCCGCGTTGGTCTCAAGCGCGGTGACCGATGCGGGGATGTTTGATACGGTCCAGTGCCAGAACCCGCTGGGGGTGGGCGCATCCGGGTCGTAGCAAGTGACAACGAAGGACTTGGTCTCTTCGGGGAATCCCGACCAGCTCAGCTGCGGAGACTGATCCTGCCCGCCGGGCACGCCGAAGAGCGCCGAGAGCATGGCGGTGGGCGCGGTGGCGCCGTTTTCAAGGTCGGTGGAGGTCAGGTTGAAGAGCGGCAGGTCGGGCAGCCCGGCGTAGGGTTCACGCGGCAGGGGTGCGGTGCCGGGGTTGTTAGTCACGGTAGTCCTCCTCGTTTAGGTCGGGTGGCTGACTTAGCCGTTGAGTACGGCGTTAAGTTCTTCGCGGGTGGGCGGGTTCGCTCCGGAACGCGAGACGGTAATTCCCGCCGCCGTTGCGGAGAATCGTAGCAGATTTTGAATATCTTCGCGGGTGAGTGCGGCAAGTTTGCTGCGTGCTTGGGCACCGCTGATGCCTCTGTCGAGGAGTGCGGCGATCAGCGCCGCCATGAGCGAATCGCCCGCGCCTACGGTATCTGCAACCTCCACGCGATAGGCCGGTTCTTCAATCCCGTTGGGGTATGCACGGGTGTAGGCGATCGGCCCGCCTTCACCGCGGGTTATCACCATCAGCTCTACGCCGAGGTCGAGCCAGGCATGCGCGGTTTCTGCAAGGGAACGGTCAGGATATAGCCATGTCAGGTCTTCGTCGCTTGCCTTCACCACCGAGGCGAGCGCAGCAAATTTTTCTGCCCAGCTCTGGGCAAGTGCACGGTCGCTAATAATGGTGGGGCGGCAGTTTGGGTCGTAGCTGATGAGAGCGCTTTCGCGTGCCGCCGTGAACGCTTGAGCAACCACATGGGCGCCCGGTTCGAGCATCGCCCCGATAGAGCCGGTGTGCAGCGCTTCGCAGCTGGGGGCTAGGGCCAGAATGTCGTCGGCGTAGCTGTCGAGGCTCCAGTCGATATCGAATTCGTAGCGTGCCGCGCCGTCTTCCCTGATATACGCCTGCGCGGTTGAGGTTCGTGCGGCGCGCGGCTCGAAGGGTACCTGCACTTTGGATGCGCTCAGGTGCGCGGCGATGCTGGCGCCGTGTTCGTCGGTTCCGTAGTGGCCGATAAACCGGGTCTTGTGCCCTAGCCGCGCGGCGCCGACGGCGACGTTGAGGGGAGATCCGCCGGGGTAGGCGTGCATGGGGGTGTCGTTGCTGTGGACGACATCTACGAGTGCTTCACCGATGACAGTTAACATGTCTCAATTCTACTCAAGGTTGCCGCGCGGCGGAGTGTGTTTCTGTGTGTTATTCCCGTTGTTTTCGCTTCTTGTGTGAGGGGTTGTGTGGGCTTTATTGGCTTCGGGCGTAGCGCATCGCGCAAAGCGTGCTAGATTTCACAGATTCGACGGCGTGAGGGAATAAAACCGTTCGCCGCAGCGGTTAGACTTAAAGCAGAGTCGGTTGCGTGCGGCCCGGTGAACTGGGCATGCGCATCGGCACGAACAACAAATTCCGACGAAGACGTCCATTGAGGAAGAAGGTCAAGAGTGACGACTCCCGAAAACACTCACGAGCAGTGGATTGCCCGCGAAACCCAGGCTGAGGAGATGATTCCCCTCATCGGTAAGCTAAACCGCGAGAACGGTGTAGTTCTTAATATTCACGGTCGCAGCCTGGTCAATAAGTCCGTTATTCAGCTGTTGCGCCTGCATGATGGTGCCGCGAAGGTTGATGGAACCCCACTGAACCCCGAGCATACGCTAGAGCTGGTTCAGGCACTTTTTGACCTTAACCTTGGTCCCTGCTCGATCAACATTGCGGCTCTGCATCGCCAGCATGTTGATGCGGGCTCCCCCGACTTCTCCATGTGGCTGCCCGAGCAGGTTGGCGCATCGGTTGGCAAGAAGGGCGAGACCGTTAAGCAGCAGGATGTGGTGCTCTACGGTTTCGGGCGCATTGGTCGTCTGCTAGCGCGTATTCTGCTGGAGCGTTCCTCATCGCTGGGGGCAAACCTGCGCCTGCGTGCGGTGGTGGTGCGTAAGAACACCGAAAACGACCTTGAGAAGCGTGCTTCTTTGCTGGCACGCGATTCGGTGCACGGTCCATTCAAGGGCACTATTAAGGTAGACGCTGAGAACAACACCATTATTGCTAACGGTCTGCCGGTGCGTTTCATCTACTCGTCAGATCCGACCACTGTGGATTACACCGAGTACGGTATTGAGGATGCGCTTCTGGTCGATAACACCGGCCGCTGGCGCGATGTTCCGGGGCTGACCCAGCACCTTGAGCGCCCCGGTATTTCCCGCGTTCTGCTGACCGCTCCCGGTAAGGGCGATATGAAGAATATTGTCTTCGGCGTGAACGATAGCATCATTACCGACGACGATAAGATTCTTTCGGCGGCATCCTGCACGACCAACGCGATTACCCCCGCACTGAAGGTTCTTGATGACGTGTACGGTGTGGACCGCGGCCACGTGGAGACCGTGCACGCTTTCACGAATGATCAGAACCTGATCGATAACTTCCACAAGGGTGATCGTCGCGGCCGTTCGGCAGTGTTGAACATGGTGATTACCGAAACCGGCGCGGCACGTGCTGTTTCTAAGGCACTCCCCCAGTTGGAGGGCAAGCTGACCGGTAACGCTATTCGCGTTCCCACCCCGGACGTTTCGATGGCTATTCTGAACGTGAAACTGGCTAAGCCCGCCGGGTCTAAGGATGAACTGAACGAGGTCTTCCGCCAGGTTGCCCTCAAGGGTGAGCTTCGCCGCCAGATCGGTTACTCCGATTCGCATGAGGCCGTCTCCACCGATTTCGTGGGTTCCCGCAACGCGGGTGTGGTGGATGCGCTTGCCACCGTCGTCACCGACGACTCGGCAATCCTGTACGTCTGGTACGACAACGAGTTCGGTTACTCCTGCCAGGTGGTGCGCGTGCTGGAGCGCCTAGTAGGCGAAGAGGCACCGTCATACCCCACAAAATAGGGTTTGAGTAGTATATATAGCCGAATAGCTATATAACTTGATAAGAATATAAGGGTGGTTCCCTGAAAATATATCAGGGAACCACCCGTATATTTTATGTACTGCCCTGCGAACAGAGCCACCTTTAAACCCCTGGTTTCACCACTTCGCGCGCATCGTCATTATGCATTATTCTCCGTTAATACTTTCCGCAAACTGGCGATAGCATTTAGGGCAGCGGGGAATCCTGCATAGACCGCTATCTGAATCATCAGCTCCACAAGCTCGTCTTGAGAGCCGCCTACGTTCAAAAAGCCGTTGATATGAACATGCAGCTGAGGCACGCACGTTCCTAAAGCGCTGCACGCAGATACAGAGACCAGTTCACGCTCCCACAGGCTCAACCCAGGCCGAGAATAAACATCGCCAAATGAGTACTCGACAATGTAGCGACCTAAATCTGGCGCAATATCTCGAAGCGATTCAACCACAGCCTCGCCGCCAGCTCCATCTACACGCTCAAGATACGAAGAGCCTACCTCGAAACGCTTGTCAGGCTCGGTGCTATGCGTATCTAAGTTCACGTCAATACCGCGTTCGGCGAAAACCTTACGGGCAACAGAGACGGCATTTAATGCAGCAGGAAAACCAGCGTATATGGTCACATGGATAAAAGTCTCGATAATCTGCTCAGGAGAACAGCCCACATTGAGGGCACCATTAATGTGGAATTCCAGCTGCGGAGCTGCATTTCCAAGTGCGGCCAGAGCAGATATGGTGATGAGCTGGCGGGCCTGATCGGATAAACCTTCCCGATCAAAAACATCCGCATACCCAAACTCCACGACAAACCGTTCTAAATCAGGCGAAAAAGAAACTAAGCTATCAAGAATAGATCCGTGAGGGTTCTGCTCTACCCGGGCAAGTACCTCTTTCCCACGCAGATAACGTTCATTGTTTTCAGCAGCCATAATCTTAACTACCTTCCTGGTGATGACATGATGCAATGGAGAAATCTGCATCCGATTCTATGCGGTCAGCTTTCACGTGATGCCGTCTGCTCAGACATGCTTATGAAGGCATGCAGATAAACCCTTACGCCCGACCGAAGACCTCGTTGAGATGGGCAGTATAGTCGGCGAGATACTGTTCGACCTGCGGATTTTTAATCACATCATTGCAAATAAAGGTGGGTAATTGGGTAGTTCCCAAGAATTCGTTAGCTTTATGAAAGTGCATGTAGAGGGCATCTACCCCGACTCCCTCGAAGAAGTCGCCCTCCTGGATAAAAGCTTCGCGAGGTGCGTTCCATGTCAGCGACAGCATATGCCGCCGCCCCTGAAGAAGACCGCCCGTGCCGTATCCTTCAGTGGGGTTGGCGCTGCTGCGACCATCATTAGCGTACAGGGTGCCCGCGCCGGTGGTAAACACCTCGTCCATATATTTTTTCACGATCCACGGCTCGTGCATCCACCAACCGGGCATCTGCCAGATGACCGCATCCATCCACTGGAATTTTTCTACTTCCTGGTGAATATCGTACCCGTCGTCAATCACAGTTTCTCGCACATGATGACCGAGCGCCGATAACGTATCACGTGCTGTTTGATGCAGGGTGTGGTTCAGGCGACCCGCCGAGTGTCCGAATGCTTTACCGCCGTCGATCAAAAGAATATTCACTGTAATTCACTCCTTAAACTCAGCACCACGAGAATAGTTGGTCGTATTCCAACCACTTGTTCCACAGTACAGGGCTGCTGCGCTGTGAATCAGCCCGTTTCTTGACATGCAACGGACTTCATTCCGGTCTGTTGTCAGTACATGTAACAGATAGGCGGTATTCCCACCCCGGGCAGGGTACAGAATACCGCCGTATATACGCTATAGCAAGAGACCTTAAAAATTACCGCTTACGGTAAATAACCCCGCGGTGGCCTTCTAGGGTGAGGGTGGCTGGTGCCGCGTTGTTTTGCGCATCTACAAGCCCTTGATCCTGCGGCACGCGCACCATCGTGGTGCGATCGCTCGTATTCAGAGCCGCCCAGCCGTGCGTGAAAGCACGGGTCTGCACACTGTCCTGAGCCTCAATCTCGCCAGATGCAGCCCCCAAGTCAAAGGACAGCTCGGGCGCGTTCGGAGTACCGTCATAGGCATCGTGTTGAGTTGCGTTAATACCGGTGAAACGACCGCCTCCAAAAACCCAGAACCCAGCCAGACCATACAGCAGGTTCTCATCCGTGCCGCTAATCGGCGACGTCGAGTACCCGTGCGGGGTGCGCAAAATCGTGACCTTAGGAAGGGACTGCTGGGTATTCACAGCGCCGTAGGCATCGCCCGAGCGGTCCTGCACCGCATTCAGCGTTACCAAACCTTCGGCACCGCGCCCAATATGGTTTCCCTGCATGGTGGCGTAGGCGCCGCTGAGGAATTCTTGTGCGCCCCAGCCGAGCCACACTTCCTCGAACCCGCCGCCGTAGGCACTGTGGCTCTCCCATTTGCCCCAGCGCAGGCGCGATTCGGCAATATTAGGTACCAGGATTTTGCCGATCTTATTCAGCTCAATACCGGCGAAGGAGATCAAGAAATCGAGATGCTGCCGAATCGTGGTTATGCTTTCAACGCCTTGAATCGGCAGGTTCAGTCCGTAATAATCATTCTCTACGTCGTTATCAGCCATCACGCCGTCAAAGGGCGAGTTACGCAGTTCTTCCACCACGGAGTGCACCCACTGCCAGCGGTAGTCTGCGCTCCACACCGCCATCTGGTAGTGCTGCCAGTACCCCGACCACTCGATCAAAGAGCCGTCTAGGCGGCGGGCGAACAAATCCTTACCGGTTGTGTTCAGAAGATCTTGCGCATATTTATAAGAGACACCCGAAGAGTAAATGGGGCCTGGTTCATAGGCGCGACTGGAAGAAAGGCACTTATAGGCGAGCACCACCATATTAGGTGACTGCTCTTTGAGGTAGCGTGCCGCATCCAGCTCCCAGGGCTGCAGAATAGCTACCGCGTAGTTCTGCGCCGCAAAGGCCAGCTGCTCTTCCGATATAGGGTCGCCGCCGTATCGAATCCAGGCACCAAATTTTCCCGGAGTGCCGGCTCGTAGAGAATTATCGCTCATTCTTCAATCTGCTCCGTAACTCGCTGAGGTATTTTACCTAGCTTACGGTATATCTGGTCATAACGGTCCATAACCAGGCGAAGTTGGAAGAACTTTACAACTCGGTTGTAAGCGTTAACACAGTACCGCTCGTAGATACTGGGTTCCTCCATCATGGTGCGAAGCGCCTGCGTGAAGCCTTCAACATCGCCCGGAATGGTTAGAATACCGCAGTTACCTATCTCACTGCCATCCGAGGTGACCAGCACATCATCGATCAGCTGCGACATACCGCCCACGTCGGTGCTCACCAGCGGAATGGATGCCGCCATCGCTTCCAGCGCCACAATGGGCTGACCTTCGTTGTAGCTGGGCATGAGCAGAACGTCGAAGCGGTCCAGCATTTCGCGCACCTTCACGGTGCCGTGGAAGGTAATGAAGTCGCCCATATTGAGCTCTTCGATCGTGCGCACGCACAGCTCATAGTATTCGGGCATGTGGTTCTTCGGTCCGAGCACATCCAGGTGGAAGTTGTCGAGCCCGGCATCACGCAGCAGTGCAAGCGACTTCACGAGGTCTGTGAGCCCTTTAATGGGCACCACACGCGCAATAAACACGAAACGCCACATATGCCCGCGACCCTCCGCCAGGATGCGCGCCCGGGCAGTCTGACGCCCCACATACGCCGGGTACACGCTCTCGATGAGCATACCGTTCGGCAGCACGACCGCGCGGTCTTCTTCACCTTCGTTGTATTGGTCGATGGGCGCACCAATACCGCGTGCCTCTTCAATCGCCTTGGGGTACAGATAGGTCACCATATCGGCGCTGGGGTAGCAGAAACGTCCCATTTCCAGGAACCAGACGCACCACGCGGTCTCTTCGAGCGTGACGGGACCCAGCTCGGGTTTATCGCGCGGCTCCTTCAGGAAGGCGTAATCCGTGGTGACGGGCTTGGCCATATTGCGTTCCAGCTTGGTATTGATGGTATCGCGCACATACAGGTTGTGTTCGGTCAGCAGGAAGCTGGTGCCGTAATCGCGCGCACCCGCAGCGCCCAAAAGTGAGGCGTAGCCGGTGGTGTGGGCGTGGTACACGCGGGCATAGGGCAGGCGCTCATGCAGCAGGGCGTACACGATAGAGACGAAGTTACGGATCTCCCAGAAGAGTTCGCCGAACGGAACCTGTGCGAGGAAGCCCCAGTTACCGACTGCCTCCATAAACTCGCGGGTGCCGGTAAGAGCAAAAAGGGAGTAGGTGCGGGTGCGGGGGTTAATTCCTTCATCATAGAACGACCAGAGCGGGTTTACATCGCCGTGTATAAGAGCATCGAAAGCGCTCATAAGTCTCGCCACCAGTTTCTTGCGTTGGCGACGATTCATCTTGAGGTTTTTCGGATTACATTCTTGGGCGAATTCTTCCTTATGCTCCTCTAGGCTCAGGTAGATCACCTTCACCCATTTGACGTTTTCGGGCATACCGTACAGGTCTTTAAGTTCCTGTTTACTATCCCAAGAAATATGAATAATTCCGAAGCTGATGCTCGGGTTTTCCACGATAATATCGTGAACCACTGCGGAAACCCCGCCCTTAAGGTAGGGGTAGGTCGATTCCATCACCAGCGCAACATCGACCTCAGGATAATCAGGGTCGGGTGTTCGGGGTCCCGGCGCGGGCAATTGCAGCGGGGCATAGTGGTTACGCATTGCGGTGTTTATCAATGTATATGACCTCTCATCTACCAGGCTAGGGCACGACGCCAGAAGAGTGAGTATTCGGGATTAGCCCAGGCACGACGGTAGAGTATCCACGTGACGAGGGCGAGAATTGCTTCGCCGATAATGATGGGCAGATAACCGCCATCGTTCGGGATGATTGAAAAGGCGACAGTGACGATCAGCAGGTGTACCGCACCGATAATGTGCACAGTCTTAAACATGGTCATGTATTCCAGCTGATAGATGAAGAGCGCCATCGCCAGGAACAACCATGCCACCGTCAGCCCCGCATAGGCGAGCGGGAAGGTGTTCGGTACGAAGATATACATCAGAATGCCCGTAATGACCGAGCAGATAACTGAGACAATCAACGTGTTGCGCACGGAGGCGTGAGAAATACGCACTACAGCGTGCGCCTCCGGCTCAATTTCATTGAAGGGAAGTTTATTGAAGAGGGTCCACAGACGCTGAATAGAGCCGTTCACGCGGTTAGACTCAACCACGAAGAAGTAGTTGTAGGCGATCACGCAGGGAACCAGGCTCATGTAGATGGCGATAACGTCGATCTTGCCGTTCGTCACCAAGAAGAGCACGTATTTATCAGCCCAGAGGATAGAACCGGTCAGCAGACCGCGAATGACATCGCGGTAGGCGGCGCCTAAGGGAAGGCGGCTGAAATGGAACAGCTGCTTAATTTCACGCCCGATACCGCTGAACAGAATGGCCGACCCCACCAGCGGCGGCAGGAACCACACGGTCGGCAACGTCAGCAGAACAATCGTGTAGCCCAACCATGCGAAGAACCACAGCGGACGGTTTTTTGCCACGTTCGGCACAATAAGCAGCTGCGCATACGCAACGTTCAGCATGCTCAAAAAGAGGAAGGATACCAGCGCCACCATATCCCAGTGCAGTACGAGCACCACGGGAATGGCGAAAAGGAACGCGATGGGCAGGCCCACCAGATAGAGGTAGCCCCAGTGGCGGCTAAATGCCCTCAGCTCGCTAATATGCTGATATTTCGGGTCGGTATCGAGAGTAGCAAGAAGTTCTTGCGCCTCTTTGGATTTATGGTCCCGTTTGAGAATTGCCGCTTCTTCCTGAACCTCGCGGCGCGCATCCTCAACTTTCAGATGTTCGGATTCGAGGGCGCGGTAAATAGGCATGCATACTGCCTGGCTTAGCCAGGGAACCACGATGGATGCGGCCAGAATAATTTGGATAAGCGGCACCGACCCCACATAGTTCTTGCTGAGAATGGGGGTTACGAACGGGAATGCGACTGTTAGGAGTGCAACGGGAGATACATAGAGAAGAAAATTGTAGAGGAGTCTCCAGCTCCAGCGGTTTTTCGGGATGTCTGCATGGTGGGAAGACAAGACGGGAACTTCTTTCAGCGCTATTCTCACCTAATGCCTATATGTATATTGCCCCTGTACCTGTGGTTTAAGGGCAGGGATGGGCTACGCGCAGGAAAAACTGCGCTGAACGACTAGGTGATCGGTTTTCGGGATTTCAACCCCTTGTATTGTATACGTGTAAACTATTTTTGACACGCAGCCCGCAACTGGGATTTATGCCACATATTCCCCGCTTTTTAAGGCAGGGCAAGCCGCATACATGCATCACAAGGTTTCACTACTACTTGAGTATAGCGGTACCGAACCAAGTTTGCGGGGTTTACCGTCAGATGTGCACAAAAATATCTCACGCGCCATGCGCTGAAATACTTAAAAATCCCTGATAAATAGCGGAATATCGGCTAAAAAATATTCTTCATTTTAATCAGCATCACACCGCGACACGACGACAAAAAGCTGTTCCCTCCCCACCCACACGCGGGCGGAGAGGGAACAGCTTTTGTTATATCTTAAGAAGAGATTTAGGACGCGCTCGACAGGGTTCGCAGCGCCACCGAGATCACGGCTAGGCGCGGGTGCGATGCGCTGTCGGGCTCAGCATTGCGAACCTCATCAAAGATGCGGTCGATATTGCCCACACGGGTCGGGTGGTTCTTAATCCAGGAATCCAACGCCTGTAAAGCCCCCTCGGGGTTGCTCGGCGCGTGGCCTGCGTCTTCCTCAGCCACCGACGTTGCAAGCTCTGCGGCGGTCTCGTAGAGGCTGCCGCGCAGGGCCTGACGTGAGAGGGTCTCCCAACGGTCGTTACGGGGCAGCTCGCTAATGAGGCCGAGCAGCTCATCAACCTTGAAGCGGTCGTAGGTTGCGAAGTAAATCGGTGCCAGCTCAACCGCCTTGAAGTCGTTATCGCGTGCAGAACGAATAACATCCAGGAGGGCGTAACCCTCGAAGCCGCGAATCCAGATGACGATGAGCTCTTCGGGAAGACCCCAAGCCTCGCCGGCATCGCGCTTGGAACGAACCCGTGCGCGGGAAACATCCGAGAGGTATGCGGGCAGGTTCTTGCGAAGCTCCACCACATCGCCAAAGCGTTCCAGCAGGGAGCTGAGCGGGTTGCCCGCAACCACGCCGCGCTCGGCGATAAACCAACGCACCACGCGGTCAAGAACGCGCTGATCATCATGCAGCACGGTGTTCCATGCATCCAGGGCGGTGTGCGCGGGCAGTTCGCGGTGCAGCTTCGCGGCCTTACCCAGCTCGAAGAGCTCGCGGGCGATGATAAAGGCGCGGGCGACCGCATCCACCCCAACGCTGGTTTCTTCGACCGCACGGTAAGCGAAGGTGATGCCGCCCAGGTTCACCATCTCGTTGGCAACGCGGGTGCAGATAATCTCCTTGCGCAGCGGGTGCGAATTCAGGTACTCGCCGAAACGCTCCACCAGAGGTGCCGGGAAGTATTCGCGCAGCAGACCCTCCAGGTAGGGGTCGTCCGCGAAGTCGGTCTCTTCCAGAGCGTGCGTGAGGTAAATCTTCACGTAGGCGGCCAGCACGGAAAGCTCGGGGCGAGTCAGCATCTCACCGGTGGTGTCAAACCGTGCCTGCAGTTCCTTATCCGTGGGCAGGAACTCGACGGTACGGTTCAGGCCGGCGTGCTTTTCAAGATCGCGCATCAGACGCTTATAGACATCGATGCCCAACGTGCCGTAGTTGAACTCGCCCTGCAGCAGAACATTCTGCTCAACGTTGGTTTCAAGCACCTTGGCGCCGACTTCGTCCCGCAGGGATTCGATAAACGATGCGCGCTCATCCGGGGCAAGCTCGCCGCGTGCCACCAGACGATCCACCAGAATCTTGATGTTCACCTCGCGGTCACTGGTTTCCACACCTGCGGAGTTGTCGATGGCGTCGGTATTGATGATGACTCCGTTGCGTGCAGCCTCCACACGACCCAGCTGGGTGAAGCCGAGGTTGCCGCCCTCGCCCACGATCTTGGCGCGCAGCTCGTTGCCGTTCACGCGCAGGGCGTCGTTTGCCTTATCGCCCACCTGCGCGTTCGTTTCGGTAGATGCCTTCACGTAAGTACCAATACCGCCGTTGTAGAGCAGATCAACCGGAGCCCTCAGGATCGCAGAAAGCAGCTCGGAGGGTGCCAGCTCGGTAACATCGTCCTCAAGACCCAGCACCTCGCGCACCTGCGGGGTGATCTCAATGGACTTCAAACCGCGCGAATACACGCCGCCGCCCTCAGAAATCAGCTCACGGTTGTAATCTTGCCACGAAGAACGCGGCAGCTTGTACAGACGCACGCGCTCCTCGAAGGAGACGGCGGGATCCGGGTTCGGGTCCAGGAAAATATCGCGATGATCGAAGGCGGCGACCAGGCGGGTTTTCTCGGAGCGCATCAGACCGTTGCCGAAGACATCGCCGGACATATCGCCAATACCCACAGCGGTGAATTCTTCGCTCTGGCAGTCGTGACCGAGCTCGGCAAAGTGACGTTTGACGGATTCCCACGCGCCGCGGGCGGTAATGCCCATCGCCTTGTGGTCGTAGCCAACCGAGCCGCCGGATGCGAACGCATCGCCCAGCCAGAACCCATACTCGGCACTGATCGCGTTTGCGGTATCCGAGAATGCGGCAGTCCCCTTATCGGCGGCAACCACCAGGTAGTAGTCGTCACCGTCGCGGGCGATCACGCCCTCGGGGCGTACTACAGTCTCGGTGCCGTCGGTAGCAACGGAGAGGTTATCGGTCACATCCAGCAGGGAGCGGATAAAGACCTTGTAGGATTCGCGACCCTCGGTAATCCAGGCGTCGCGGTCCACGGCGGGATCGGGCAGCTGCTTGGGATAGAAACCACCCTTGGCACCGGTCGGAATAATAACGGCATTCTTGACCATCTGCGCCTTGACCAGGCCCAAAACCTCGGTGCGGAAGTCGTCGCGGCGGTCGGACCAGCGCAGACCGCCACGCGCCACATTGCCGAAGCGCAGGTGCACGCCTTCCACGCGCGGGGAGTACACGAAAATCTCGAACTTGGGGTGCGGCAGAGGCGCAAAATCGATCTGCTCGGGCGCAATCTTGAACGCAAGCGCTTCTCGACCCAAGTATGCGTTGGTGCGCAGAATAGCCTTGAGAATTTTCAGGAGCGAGCGCAGGTAGCGGTCGGCGTCCAGGGTTGGAATCTTGTTGAGTTCTTCGCGAATCTGCTCCAGGATTTCTTCGCGTTGAGCTTCGCGCTGCTCATCGGTGAGCCCATTGTTCGGGTCGAAGCTGGTGTGGAAGAACTGGACGTAGAGCTTTGCGATCTGCGGGTACGCCATCAACGTATTTGACATGAACGACGGCGTGTAGCCCAGGCCCAGCTGAATCAGGTAGTGGTTGAAGGCGCGGAATAAGCGAACTTCTTTCCAGGTGAGCCCGTGGGCCAGAATAAGCCGGTCCAGGGTGTCGGAGTCGCGCTCTCCCAGCAGGTAGGCGTTGAGCGCATCCTCGTAGAGCGTTGCAACAGCGTGCGGGTCTACACCTTCGGGGAACTGCACACCAAAGTCGTACAGGTATCCGTAGTCCTGCCCATCTTCGGGCGCGAACTCGTAGGGCCTTTGGTCAACGACGACCAGTCCCATATTCTGCATCACCGGGAGCAGTTCGGTGAGGGTATGCGGCGCTGACAGGTAGGTCTTCAGACGGGTGGTAGCTAAGTCGCCGGTCTCGACTTTGATAGCGGCGGGCCTCTGGGTATCGCCCGAGAGAGATTCAAAAATCACAATATCCTCGATCGCGTTTTCTACTTCGTAGTCGGCGCGGTAGGTTGCTGGCGCGGCTTCCGCCCAGGCGGAGGCGAGCCGGCGTCCTTCTGCGCCGGGTTTCCAGCCCTCAAGCGCGGCGGCGGTAGCCTCTCCCCAGGAGCGGGTAGCGGCTTGCAGGCGCTTCTCAAGGGCGCTTACATCAACATCCGGCACGACGTTCGGGTCGGCGAGCCGGATGCGGAAAAACACACGCGCCAGCGACGATGCCGAGAGATAAATCTGGTAGTCGATGGCGGTTAAATCAAATTCTTCGCGGAATACCTGCTGGATGCGGGTGCGCACAGAGGTGTTGTACCGATCGCGCGGCAGATACACCACCGCGGAGATAAACCGTGCGAACTGGTCGGGGCGCAGGAAGAGACGGGTCTTGCGCCGTTCCTCCAGACCCATGATGCCGCGGAAAGTTTCGGTGAGCGTATTCACCGTGGCGTGCATGAGCTCAAGGCGCGGGTAGTCTTCGATGAAGCCGATGAGCATCTTATCGGAGTAAGAGCCGGGGTGGAATCCCAGGCGACGGCGCACCATGGCGATACGTTCGCGAATGAGCGGGGTTTCTATGGCTGGCAGAGAGTATGCCTGGCGGGTAAACAGCCCCAGAATCACGTATTCGCCGACCACGCGCCCGCTCGCGTTGAAGCGGCGCACCCCAATGTAGTCGAGGTAGTCGGTGCTCTGAATGGTGGAGCGGGTGTTCGCCTTCGTAATGTAGAGTGGGCGCGGCCTGAGCGCGCGGGCGAGGGTATCGTTTTCCAGCCGGATGCGGTGCTGCCCTTCGGTGGACCGCAGGATACCCAACGCCGAGTGGGGGCGGTCTGCCAGTTCGAGAACCCCTGAAGAGCCGTCGAGCAGGCGCTCTTTGATACCCATAAAGAGGAAGTTACCGCGGGCGAGCCAGCGCAAAAAGTCCTGTGCGATTTCGATGCGTGAGGAAGGTTCGTTACCGCCGGGATGCGCGGTGAAAGATTCTTCGCCTTCGCCGAGGGTTATGCCGCGCAGCGCATCCAGGGATTCGGCAATGGTATTCACGCGCTCGACCATGGCTTCAGCATCGGTTTCGCAGGCTTTAATATCGTCGAGGATTTTCAGCGCGGTAGCGCGCAGGCGTTCGCTGTCTTCGTCGTTGAGCTTGCGGGTGAGGCGAATCGCAATCCAAGACTCGATCATGGGATGCGCCGTGAGCTTGCCGTCCTTCGCTGAGAGCACAGGCAGCCCGTAGGTTGCGGTATCGCCGCTGGCAAGGTTACTGGCGCGACCGGCGCCGCGTGCCGAGAGAAGTTTTCCGTTGGGGTCGCGATCCACGATGAAGATGGGGTGGAAGAGCGAGTAGACGCCGCCGAAGTCTGAGGCGATTTCAGCGGTGAGGGAACTGACGAGGTACCCCATATCGTCGGTGACGACGAGCAGCGTGGTGGAGTATTCGTCGTTATGCACGGTAACCGCAGGGGTATTGGGTTCGCGCGTCTCAGCGAGCGCACGGTGCGCTCGCGCTAACTCTTCTAGTTCTTCCGTTGAGAAGACTTCTCGGTCTTCAACGGGGCTGTTCTGGTAATACTGTTCAATCCACGCATCATCGCCAGACCAGCGTTTCATAGCGTTGTCATTCACTGACAAGGTATGCCTCCGAAGTTTGTATCACTTCTCTGTGACGTTCTGTCTGTGTTTTATACGGCGTTGTGTGTAATCTCTTCCTAGCTTATACCCTGTACACCGGTGCAGGCTTCCATTTTAGGGAAATCCGGCAGGAAAATATTTTTATTGCGGAGATAAATCACATATGCTTCTGCTCTAAGCAATATTTGAGGCTTTTCGCGTTGTTTTTGAGGCATTAAACCCGTATTTATGGTGTTTGCATGTATTCCGGTGTCTGTCATGTTTTTAGCCGGAAAGCTGCATGCATTGAGGGGCTTTATTCCGAGCGCGTGGCATGAACACAGTTCCGGGAGCGATGGTTTGCCTTGGGAGTGTATCCTTCAAAGCCTTAACCATCGCCCCCGGAATTTTTATCTATCTTCCCGTCTGGTTTTATTCCCCGTATGGTTCGTGCTTGAAGACGAACTTTCCGATGGTTTTACCGGCACGAAGCCGCTCTAAAGCCTGGGCACCGTCGCGAATATCGACTTCCTCCTGAATTGGCACCGTCACCTCGCCGGATGCAACCAACGCCAAAGCGCGGCGCAGATAGGCAGTAAAAATATCGGGATAGGCATTGGAGAGCAGCCCGATGTTGAAGCCCATCATGCTAATGCCGTCGAACCAGAAGGTATTGGTGCCCACCGGCTGATCTCCGTCTTGAGCGGCGTTGCCCACCACGATCAGCCGCCCCTCAAAACGCAGAAGTTTAAGGAGTTCGGGGCGGTTGCGTCCAGAAACCGGGTCGATAATCACGTCGAATTGCCGCCCGCTCTTATCCGCAAGTTCATCGCGCAGCCACACCTCGTCGTAGCCGAGGTCGAGGGCGAGTCGGCGTTTTTCCTCGGTACTGACAATGCCGACCACCTTTCCTGCGCCCATGAGCTTGGCGACCTGCCCGAATTGCGTACCCAAACCGCCCATAGCGGCCTGCACCAGCACATGTTCGCCGGGCTGCAGACGCGCTGTGCGTTCGAGCGCCGCAAGGGCTGTAGGGGTATTAGCAGGAACGACCGCCGCCAATGCCGGGTTCATGCCCGCAGGCAGGGGTGCCACAAGGTTTGCCTGCGCCAGGCAGATTTGGCCGAAGCCGCCTCCTGAACCCAGCAGGGTCAGCGGAGCCGCAACCTTGTCTCCCACGCGCAGGCCGGTTACTCCTTCACCGAGGGCGTGGATGCGCCCTGCGGCTTCGATGCCCGGCGCCCAAGGAAGCGGCAGTTCTGCCATGCCTTCGGCGAGAAGCGCATCGACATACCCGACTCCCGCGTATTCTGCGCGAATGGTAACCTGCCCGGGGCCTGGGGTGGGTTCGGGCACGTCCTGGTACTGCAGCCCGTCGATGCCGGTGTACTGCGTGATGTTGAGGGCTTTCATGAGATTATCCTTTCTATAGCAGATGCCTTAATAGTAACAGCTATCTGTTATAGAAGATACAGAAACGCATCCCTTACACAAAGAATGGGTGCTGGCAGCAATACACTCGCCCATAAAGCGGGAGCATTTTCTTCATGCGGGAGCGGCTTAAGTGCTCCCGCATGAAGAAAATGCTCCCGAAATTTCGCTCACCCAAATATCCAAAAAGCGCCGCTTCTAGCGACAGCGAGCCCTCGCTCAAATTACGCCTGCGCCACGGTAAGCGGATGCGCATCCAAGTAAATCACCAAAAGCTCTTCGGTCACGTCAAGCTCATAGGCAAGCGCGGGCAGGTTATCCGGATAGAAGGCGGCGGCGCGGCGTAGATCCCCCGGGTCGATCAGATTTTCTGCGGCCAGCAGGTCGCAGCTGCGTTCGCGGCGGGCGCTGTAGGATGCATCCCAGGCGTCGTGCTCGTCTCCGCGCACGGCGTGCACGAGTTCGTGGGCGAGTACGGAGCGTTCTTGCCGGGTGCGCATTCCTTCGCGCAGGGTAATGGTGCGGCTGGCGTGGTCGTAGCGACCGAGCATTCCGTGCCCGGGCGTTCCCCAGACGATATCGACCCCGAGCGTGTGTGCATGAGTGTAGGGATCGTAGCTAGGCACCAAAGAATCCCTCCTCACTGTCGTAGATTTCGCCGCGCTTTGCAGCCAGGGCGTAGTCCTCTGCCGTGTATTTGCGCTCCCCTTCGCCGGATGCACCGCTCGCGGCACCCGCGACTGCTCGCCCAGCTTGCGCGGATGCGGCGGCAGGCGCCTCCACGGGGGTAGCGGGAGGCACTGTGGCACGCACCGACTGTTCCCGAGTTTGCACCGCCGTCATGCGGCGCAGCACCTCGCCCATTAAGTCTTCGTTGGAAACATCGCGAATAGACCCGCCCACCCGCAGAGATTTGGCGCGAGCGGTGGTGATAAGCCCGCTTTCGACCATGAGGTCGAGCAGGTCAAGCCCGAAGCGGTCGGCTATCTTGACAAGGGTTTCTACATCCATCACTCCAGTACCCGAGAATCGCCGCTGAATAGCGTTGGGGTTCATACCGAGTTCGGCAGCGAGCGCCCGCTGGGAGAGTCCTGTCTTGTATTTGATGTAGTCACCGATAGCCATGCCACCAGTCTAGCAGACTGATTTATTTTTCGGGTCATAAATATTACAAAGTCATGCATTCTGCCCGTAATTCTAGGGTTTTAATCGTATTTTGCATTAATAATTCAATCAAAACGCATGACTTTCTCTTTCGTTTCGGGTATGCTGTCACAAGGTCCCACAGCATACCCCTCTAAATAGAACCTGCCGCCCGCCGCCGCATCTCAACCAGCAGAAAGGACGATATGACACGCACACA
>ERZ773004.548-NODE-548-length-23147-cov-5.170882_pt1 | contig 23147 bp, 10 predicted proteins | sample MGYA00580667_ERZ773004 | MGnify/ENA primary metagenome ERZ773004 (study PRJEB29015, sample SAMEA2737963) | human oral metagenome | biome: human oral; feature: human-associated habitat; material: dental | place: China | collected 2123 ... | reverse complement strand
AAAGCCCACCCACGCGTGGTTTTGATCTCCGTAGGGGTGCAGACCATCCCCCATACGCTTACGCAAGCGAAAACCGCCCAAGTTTCGGGCTCCCAAACGGTTTTTTTGGTGTAAAACCCGGTTCATTTTTTGGCGTCCGTGTGGAGGCGAATGGCATTCGCCACACATGTACCCGGCCATGCAATCATTCGGCCCCACGAGGGCCGTCTAATGGGGCGAATGCCATTCGCCCCTACACCGGGTACTTGGCCAAACTTCGCCACCGTCCCCATGCGTTGGAGATACGTATAAAAAAGGAAAGCGGGCACGCCCTTGGATAGGCATGCCCGCTTCTTCTTTTATACCGCCCCTCCCGTCAAAAAGATGAGGGGGAACGGAGTAGCGTTACGATTGGATTATTGTACCAATACCTTCTGCGTTGTGCCGTCGCTGAGGACAACGAGGTAGAGACCGGCAGACAGAGGCACCGTCTTGTCGCCTTGCACCGTGGCCTGCTTTACCAGCACACCCGAGGCAGAGTAGATGCGCACCGTCGTCTCCTTCGGAGCGTGGATGCGAACCGCACCGCTGTTCGCCCATACGGACGGCTGATCTACCAGCGTATTGGCCACCGTCTTGGTGAACTCCAGCGTCAGGTCTTGCATCACGCGACGAATCACATACTCGTATTCGCCATCTGCGTTCAGCGTACCCGTCAGCACTTCCACCGTACGACCGTCGATCAGACGCTTAGCCGTGACCGTCATCGGTTCGCCGGCATACTTGACGCGGAAGGTGAAGTTCTTCTGTGAAGGTATCGAGCTGTATCCAACTCCCGGCGAAACGACCGTCACCCCTTCCACCGTCGGTATAAACACCGAGCGCTGATGAACGGGAGGTGCATCCCGCTTGACATAGAAGCAATAAGTCTCGTCACGGCACCAGTCGGGGACAAGTTGCTTGTCGGCCTGTTCTTTACCTAATACCGCATTCAGATTTCTTCTCAGTATGGCGTCTAAAGCCAGATCAGTTCCTCGCGGGTAATTAATTCTGCTTACAAAATTTTCCAATGGGTGACCGGAAGGAAGAGGAAAGTTGTCCATGAGCAAGTTGTCTAATACCTGCGAAAATTCACCTCCCTCTGGGTTGTATTTATCTTCATCACTAAGGCCAGCCCAAGCTCCAGTACCAGTAGTCATATAGGGAGATTCATCATAATATTCTATGATAGCATTCTTAACGGTAGTCGACTGACTTTCGAACAATGATTTGTAGTATGGAATACCCATCTTCTTTCTATAATCAGCCTCTTCAGTACCTCCATTCAGGAGATTAGTAAGACTATTAAGGGTATCGCCGGTATAGTAAAATCTATTCGGGTCCATATAAGTTTGCTTTAGATCTGCTGATCGCCCGACTTTTGAATCGAGTTGTCTCAGACAGACGCGTACACTGTCGTCTTGCAGCAAGTCTCTCTCCACATCGGTCAGGGGCGAATCAGCCGGATGCCAGTTCCAACCTCCATCAAGGCTACGTACCATATACTTTGTAGCTGTACCGCTCACAAAGCCGTAATTCAAACGCATCGTGTCGCGATAGTGCACCCGCGAGCGAATAATATTCGAAGCGAATTTTGGCTGGTTGTAGATCTTGAATCGAACGGTGAACGTATCGGATGGCTCACCGGTCTCCTCATTGTAAAAAGGATGGGGGAATAACGTCGGAAAGCTATTACCCACCCCTGGGTATCTCCAAGCATTAAAGTGAGGTACCACCCAATCTGATGTATCGTTCGCCAGCGTATCGGGGCCGTTACCCGTCTTCTTTCTGACAAAGTACATCTTCAATACCGCATCGCCATCCTCCTTGATCCGGGTAAACTGTATCGGATCACACATGATTAAAGTGTGTACTGCAGAATCCCTCGGAAGCAGGATCCTCGTGATGGGTTTTTGAGCCCGGCCTCCCGTTAAGCAAGAATCTTCCAATACGCCTCCGTATTCAAAAACAAGCTCTAAGTCACGAGCTGCCTTTATCATTTTCAGGCTAGCTTGTTTTTGCCCGCTAAAAACGTACTCGTTCCTATTCCAGCAAATAATCGTCTCTCTTAGATTGTGCTCTTCGAGTGTATCCGTATTATACACACAGCCTACGTAAAAGACGTTGTCTTTATAGGCTAGTATATCATCATCAATATTCCATTTCGGGAGCGAGAGTGCTGCCGCTCGAAGGTTATAACGTGCTGCACCTGTTTCGGCAGCCCGCTTTTTTCTTTCGCGTTCAGCTATTCCTCTCTCGATCTGGGCCCGATCCTTCACTTCTATCTGCGCATAATTATAATCGGGAGAGCCATTGTTGTCTTTATCAATGGCCCATACGGCATACAACGTCCTATCGGATTGTATATCGATAGCATCTCCCACTCGATAGAGCAACGTCTCAATTCCCTTCTCAGCAGCAACAGAAGTCACCACTGGCAATTTACGATCGGACCATCCGAGCAACAGATAGCCCCGCATCCCGTAGCCATTGTGAGTCAACCGGTGCATTCCATTAGCCACCGTCTCCGTCCTTTGTGCACCCGCACGAGGCTGGGCCCCCGGGCGCCAAGTCACATCGGCTGCACGCAGCGAGCCGATATTGAGGGCGGACAGCAACCCGAAGGTTGCTGCCATAGCCCACAAACAATTCTTTTTACTTGTTCGTATCATATTCCATTGTAATTTGGTTTGGTTTACTTCACTATCACTTTGTGCGTCTTGCCGTCGATGACTACCACATAGAAGCCCTCGGCGAGCGGTTCGCGTGTCTGCCCTTCGGCTACGTCGATACGCTTGTACAACGCACCGCTACGGGTGTAGACCTCTGCACGTGCACGACGGTCGGACTCGATATAGAGTACGCCCTCGTGAGCCCATACGCGGATAGAAGCAGCTTCAAGCTGGGGCGCTGTCTGATCGATCTGATCTTCTGACAAGATTCTCAATTGCGAGCGCTTCTCAACCACTGCATTATTGTAATCAGGTGAACCATTGTTGTCCTTATCGATCGCCCATACAGCGAAGAACTTCTTATCTTCCTGAATGTCGTACTGACTTCCGAGCCTATGGAAATTGGATAGGCTATTCTCCGCTGCCTGACTTGTCACCACGGGCTTCTTTTGTTCAGACCATCCGAGCAGAACATAACCACGTATGGCAAAGCCGTTGGCCTTGAACTGAAGGTTGCCTTTCGATACAGGCTCAGTCTTCTGCTTACCGGCCCGAGGCTGAGCTCCCGGATTCCATGTAACAAACACTTCGTCATAGTCAGGGATACCATTCTGGTTGGCATCCTTAGCCCATACGGCATGGAAGGTCAGATCTGATGTGATCCTAATGGCTGTATCTGGCTTCATCAAATCGTTCGGCTCATCGGCCTTGGCTGTGATCAGACCTGAGGTGCCAAAGCTCCAACCTATAAAGGCGGCCTGTGTACGCGTCAAGGTGCCTTTGCCCTTCACGGTAACCATCGTGCTGTCATTGTAGCGATTGTTATCCACAGGGACCGCACCACCGTCATTGCCGTTACCGACATAGGTCACGCCCTTCTGCAGGTAGTCGGGCACATTGTCGCTCTGTCCGTTCGGACCCGTCTTGTCCTCACCCCATACGGCGTAGAGGTTTGCGAGTGCGGATGAGTAAGATACTTGCTGATTCGGCTGCTTCATGTCGGCCGGCACAGCGGATGCAGTTGTTACTATAGATACACTCGAAGTGTGCCATCCGATAAATACCGTCTGGTTAAGCGTCAAGTCGCCCTTATCCTTGATGGTCACTTGGTCGCCATCATTATAGAGGTTGGCATCCTGCGGGGCCGTGCCACTGGCACCATTGGCATGATAGGTCACGCCATTTTGGCTGTAGTCCGGGTTGCCGTCAGGCGTACCGTTCGGACCGGTCTTATCTACTGCCCATACTGCGTAGAGGGTCGTATCGGCCGTGATGGCGAAGGTTCCACCTGGCTGCTTCAGATCGGTTATTGCGCTTTGTGCGGCCGACGTCTCAACCAAAGGATGCACGCCGAAGCTCCAGCCAATGAATACAGCTTGATTGCGGGTCAGCTGTTCTTTGCCTTTCACTGTTACGGTCGCGTTGTTGTCATAGCGGTTGGCATCTGTCGGCGCTGCACCGGTTCCACCATTACCGTCGTAGGTGACTCCGTTTTGCAGGTAGTCAGGCACATCGTCGCTCTGTCCAGCTGGGCCGGTTTCGTCCTTACCCCATACGGCGAAGAGCGTCGTGTCGGTGGTGATGGTGAACGTCTCCGACTGCTTCTTCAAGTCGGTTACGGCGTCGTGCTCTGCCTTTGTGGTCAGCAACGCCTTCTTGCCGAAGCTCCAGCCAACAAACGCGGCCTTATCGCGGGTCAGATCGTTCTTGCCCAGGACGGTCACTGCGTCATTGCTGTTATAGCGTTTGTTATCCGTCGGTGCTGTACCGGTCGAGTTCTCGTTTCCGTCGTAGGTAACGCCCTTCTGCAGGTAGTCGGGGATATTATCCGAGTTGCCGTTCGGGCCGGTCTTGTCCTGACCCCAGATAGCGTACAGCTTATTGGTCGTAGACGAGTAATTGAACTTGTCTCCGGCTTGCTTCAGGCCTGTCGGCACATCGGCTGCCTTCGTAACCAAGGCGTGGCTATTGAAGAGCCAGCCAATGAACACGGCCTCCGTGTGTGCCAAGGTGCCTTTATCCTTCGCGGTCACTTCGTCATTGTCGTTATAGAGGCTGTTATCCACCGGAGTGTCGCCTGTGCCACCGTTAGCATAGTAGGTCACGCCGTCCTGGCTATAGTCCGGCTTACCGTCAGGCGTACCGTTCGGGCCGGTCTTGTCGATTGCCCATACAGCGTAAAGCGTCGTATCGCTTGTGCTTGCGAACGTAGCACCCTTCTTCTTCAGGTCAGAAGGTTCATCTGCGGCCTTCGTAATTACAGGCTTCTGTGTGAAGCTCCAGCCGATAAACACAGCCTGGGTGCGTACCAATGAACCAGAATCTTTTACTGTTACATTCTCACCATTGTTATAGCGGTTAGCGTCCACGGGTGCCGCACCGCTGCTCTGGTTGTTACCGTTGTAGGTGACACCGTTTTGCAGGTAGTCAGCGATACCGTCAGAGGTTCCGTTCGGGCCGGTCTTATCCTCACCCCAGAGCGCGAAGAGCGTCTTCTGGTTAGCCGAGTACTTGAAGGTGGCATCCTTCTGGTAGATCGTTGCTGGCACATCAGCCTTCTTCGTGATCAGAGGCTTCTGCTCGAAGAGCCAGCCGAGGAAGACGGCATCCGTACGAACCAAGTCACCCTTATCGAGCACTTTCACGTCGTCGTTGTCATTGTAAAGCTTCGAATCTACCGGAGCCGTACCACCGGTGTTGTCGTTGCCCTTGTAGGTCACGCCGGCTTGGCTGTAGTCAGGCTTACCGTCGGGGGTACCGCCCGGGCCCGTCTTGTCGATTGCCCATACGGCAAAGAGCGTCGTATCGGCCGTGATGTTGAAGTGGGCACCGGTCTTCTTCAGGTCTGCGGGTTCATCCGCGGCCTGCGTGATCAGAGGCTTCTGCGCGAAACTCCAGCCGAGGAACACGGCCTCGGTGCGAACCATCGTACCGGAATCTTTTACAGCTACTGACGTGCCGCTGTTATAGCGGTTGTTATCTACCGGGGCGTCGCCACTGGTTTGGTTGTTACCGTTGTAGGTGAGGCCCTTTTGCAGATAGTCGGGGATACCGTCAGAGGTTCCGTTCGGGCCGGTCTTGTCCTCACCCCATACGGCGAAGAGTGTCGTGTCCTGGGTAATGGTGAAGTTCTGGCCTTTCGTCTTCAGGTCACTTGGCAGATCGCTGGCCTTCTTGATCAGCTCTTTCTGCGTGAAGCTCCAGCCAACGAATGCTGCACCCGTACGAACGAGGCTGCCGGAATCTTTCACCGTCACCTGTTCATTGGCGTTGTAGAGATTGTCATCCGTCGGAGCGGCACCGGTTCCACCGTTACCGTTGTAGGTGACTCCGTTTTGCAGGTAGTCGGGCACATTGTCGCCCTGACCATTGGGGCCTTTCTTATCGACGGCCCATGTGGCGTAAAGCGTCGTGTCGGTCTTGATGGTGAACTTGTCGTTCTCCTTCTTCAGGTCGGTCGGCTCGTCGCTCTTAGCGGTGATGACGCCTTGCTTCTGCGTAAAGCTCCAACCGATGAACGTGGCATCCGTACGCTTGAGGTCGCCCAAGCCCTTTACGGTCACTTCGGCATCCTCGACATAGGGATTCTTCTCGTCCGTCGGGACCGTACCACTGTTACTGCCGTTTCCGTTGTAGGTCACGTTGAGTGTAGCGTTGCAGCCGTCTACCACGGTCACAGTGTCACTCATCGGGGAGGTGCACTTGCCATACGAGCCAATTACTGAGTATTGACCCGCTTTATCCGACGTAACCGTGTATGTATTCTCTATGGCTCCTAAAATAGGATTGCCATTATAGTACCACTGATAACGTGTCGGACCACTTTCAGCTGTCAACACCGTACTTTTTGCAGGTGGGCAGATAAAACGATCTCCCGTAATCTTCAATGGTTTGGGATCTACCACTGTTATCGTAGATTTTATCGTGAGCTGCTTTCCATCTTCTCCGATAACGACCAATTTAATCTCTTGAGGAGTCTTCAATGGGAATGACGACTTCGTCCATTCGATCTTATCTTGAGCGGTGGGCTCTTCGACTCCGTTGACATACCACTTTATATGTCCGGGATTCGCACTTAGCGGGAAATTCAATTCAGCCTTGAATTTGAACGAGCCATTGCAGTACGTCTGCCCATTCGCATTTTGGAAATGGACATCGTTGATGTAGAAAGAAGGATTCAGCTGCCGTATGGATGATGCTGCCATGTAGTAGTAGGATATGAAAGATCCAAAGCCATATCCATAAACAATAAGGCCCTCTTCGTTGTCAAACAGATAAGAGGCCGAAGACTCCGTAAGCTGTAGGTTGTAGAATGACATACCGGAGCTCGGATTGTCATACCACGTACCGTTTTGACTACTCAAAAGCATCGTCTGTCCAGCCCCAATCTTAATGGTCGTTTTCTCTTTTGTCGCGGTAGGGGTCACGATCAATGCATAATGAGACGACAACCTATCTGAACCAAATGGTGCAATCAAGGCTGTTTGCACAGACTGCTCAACAGGAGGAATCCACACAAGCGATTCATCGCCATTACCAACAGCACCGTTATTGTAATTCATTCCCACCATGTAGGAGCAGACTTGCACCGGCTTATCACTCTCGATATAGCAGCCCTTATTAGCCAATGAAATCTGAAGCTCTACGAACTCTCCGGCGTTAAGTGTATAAGTCTGTTGAGCAGGTGTAGACGTTTTAGGGAGTACCGCCCCGGTCTGCGTAACCTTGGTGTTATTATGAGACGCAACAATCCTAATCAATTCAACACCTCTCAAGCTGACCGGTACAATAAACTTGGTACCCCAAGTTTCGGTGGAGGTCAATTGCTGGAAGATATTGTCACCGCCACCATCTATCTGATGATAATTGTGGGCTGTGAAGTAGGCTATCGGATTGTTTGAGGTGATGTGACGTCCACTCAAATCTTGGCTCATGTTATCAGCTCGTCTGAAATAGACTTGCCCTTTTGAAAGGTGTGCCACATCATTTCCATTCTCGTAGACGATCGTGTTATCCTGGGTGGCTACAACCATGTAGTTGTCAGTAAAATTACTACTAACAGCAGCCCGCCCCAAATGATAATAATCGCTTCCCAGTGTGGGGACAGGCAACAAATTCGTCGCATCAGCCAATGCCGCATAGGTATTAAAGGCATACACCGTCACGGGAATATCATTGTCCGTTTGGATTCGGATAGACTTGCTGCTTATCCCCGTTCCAAGGGAGTAGGAGGCAGCTCTATCCTCTTGAGTCAGGGTGTAATTGAACACGTCATTATCTGAGATTGAGAAGGGAACAACCTTGTTGTTCTCCGTAAACGTAATCCGACCCGTTACTGCTTGTTTGGCTACGATTCGCAACTGCAGATATACGCCATTCGATGGGGCGTTTGCATTATTACCGAACGTAACCCAGAAATCAGACCCTCGCGTCTCGACTTGCGCACCAAGAGAGCACGCAAATACCAAGAGGAGGAATAGTGTAATTATTCGCTTCATACTCCCGATCAATTTTGCTTTTTCAAATCCACGATCAATTGTTCTTCCTCTTTGCCGTACTTAAAGATCGACGTTAAGGTCATCGTATTCCCATTCACGCTGTACGAATAGTCAAAAATGGCGCCCAAGCTGTTGATGGAGAACTGTCCGTCTCCCAACTTATACTCAAGCACTTCTTTCCGCCCATCCTCAAAATACATTTCCAACTCCTTGCTATTCATCATCCTCCATCTCTGAGGGCAAGGAATGAACGACTCCACCTTCTGACCGGCCGAATAGGTGCGCTCGGAGGAGACACCGTCGACGGTCTTTTTGACCTTCACCCGGTTGATGGTCCAGGTGCCAAGCAGATCACCATCGGATACTGCGGGGCTGGATAGCGGTGCCCGAAGGCTGGCCTCTCCGTTCCGGCCACTGGCGTCCGGGCTGGAGGCCCAAGCGTCGTGGGATGGTGCTGCAAAAAACGTCGTGGCCGCAAGGGCCATAGCGAACGTCCTACCAGAAATTCTTCTCTTCTTCATTTTGTAACACTTTATTGATTTGGAATCTGCCCTGAAGTCCCCTTATCTGACCTCGGAGCTCTTTTTATTCTTCACTTTAGTCTTATGTCTGTAGTTCATTTGATAGCCGAATGTTTGTCGGCAAAAATTTGCCGCAAAGGGAATCAAATTATTTCGTTCCAACGTACTGCTTTATTTTTTTATGGATTTCTATTCCGTCAAACTACTGCCATTGAATCCAAATGAATAGGGCGAGTGAAAATGGCTCTATTACCTCCTCGCTTTCATGATTCGGAAAAAGATCGTGCTCCTCAAGAAGAGGGTGTTTTCCTGATGAAGAGAGGCGGTCTTCTCTCGTTCCTCTGCGGACGTCTGTAATGTCGCGCGATTCTCTAACCCGAGATAAGCGATGCCTGAAAACGCCCTACCCGTGGAACATCGCCTCTTTTACTACAAACCGGCAATGGATAGAAGTATCCGGCCCCCTTTCCTCGAATAGAGACTTTCTGATGACAGCTTCTCAATAGTTATCGGCTCTATGTTGAATGTTGATCGATAAACACTCGATTGCGGCACCCTCCAATATCCCCATAATACCCGAAAACGGCCCTGCGGAGAGGCGCGGCACCGCCTCATTCATGGCCATAAAAAAGCCCCTCAAAGCAGCTTGAATGCTGACTTTGAGAGGCCTTCCAGTTAGTCGGGGTGACTGGATTCGAACCAGCGACCACTCGCCCCCCAGACGAGTACTCTAACCGGGCTGAGCTACACCCCGCGTTGCATCGTTTTCTCGAATGCGCGGCAAAAGTAGAAAGATAATCGACTAACCAAAACCCCGTGCGCACTATTTCTTATTGCCCCATGTTCTCCCGATAGAAGTCGAACGACTCGATGACGAGCTCACGAGGCACCTCTTGGTCGATGACGACGTCGCCGATTCCGCGCAGGAGGGCAAAGCGGATGCGGCCGCCGGCGTTTTTCTTGTCATGCGTCATGCGTTCGTAGATCGTGTCGTAATCGCGGCAACTGAACGAGAAGGGTGGATAGCCCGAACGGATAAAGTGGGTCACGCGGCGCAGATCGTCGGTTGAGAGGCCGCAGTGTTTGTGCGAGAGGTAGAGTTCGCAGACGAGACCCGCGGCGACGGCGTGACCGTGGAGGATGGGACGGCTGCGGGCGAAGGAGAGGCTCTCGAAGGCATGGCCGACGGTGTGGCCAAAGTTGAGCGCCTTACGAATGCCCTGTTCGGTGGGATCCTCCTCGACGATGCGCGCTTTGACAGCGACGGAACGCTCCACCTCAGCGGGATCAATGGTGAAGTGGCGGGCAGAAATGTCGATGGTGAGGAGGGCGCGCAGGTGGTCGGAGTCGGCGATGAGGCCGTGCTTGATCATCTCGGCCAGGCCGGAGAGGAGGTTATCGCGGTCGAGGGTGCGGAGGAAGGTGCAGTCGATCATCACGCAGTCGGGCTGGTGGAAGGAGCCGATCTCGTTCTTGAGGCCGTTGAAATTGATGCCCGTCTTTCCACCCACGGCGGCGTCGACGGAGGCCATGAGGGTGGTGGGGATGTTGAGGACGTGTAGGCCGCGCTTGAAGGTGGCGCCGGCGAAGCCGCCGAGATCGGTCACCATGCCGCCGCCGAGGTTGATGAGCAACGAGTGACGCGAGGCGCCGCCGTCGGAGAGGTGTTGCCAGATCTGGGCCACCTGCGCAATGTCTTTGTGGATGTCGCCGGCCTCGATGGTGATCTGCCCGGCGTCGCGGAGGGCGGGGGTACCTTCAAGCAGGGGCAGGCAGTGCTGCCGCGTGTTGGTGTCAGTGACGAGGTAGGTCTTGTCGTAATTCTTTGACGCGAGGTAGGCGGTCAGCGCCTCGGCGATGTCTTTTGTGAAGATGATCATTGGGGGGTCTATGCTATACAATATAATAATAGGAGAGGATAAGCCTCGGATCGCATTTTACAAGCGTGTAAAGTCTGAAATGAGGCTCAGATTGCATCTTACAAGCGTGTAAAAATGGTTTGCGAAGAACTGGATGTACCCGGTGCGGCCTGAAGGGTCGGCCAAACATAGCCCGGAGCGAAACCCCGGGGAGTAGGCGAAGCGACACCTCAGAGGATACGATGTCCCCCTCCTGCTCTCCCCCCCCGGAACAATCATGCGCCAAGCCAAACTTCCCATCGCTGACATGAATCATGGCACGGGCTTTGTAAGCCTCGCGGGCGCGCTGCGATGACATATACCTATATAATAGGTCGACGCTCCGGCCGTGATCGGGGCGCGGCGTTATCTTTGCCAGCCATTTTTATAGGAAAGAAAAGAACAGGATGAGTAAGAAAGCAAGAGAGAGGTTATACATGTCGGACACGCACGACATAGACGAATCAATGGGCGCCGTGATGCCCATACTGATGGATTGCGATAAGGATGAAGATTTCTCGGAAGGTATGGACAAGGTGGGCGAGACGCTCCCCATCCTGCCGCTACGCAACATGGTGCTCTTCCCCGGCGTGGCCATGCCCATCTTCGTGGGCCGACCGAAGTCGATGCGCCTGATCCGAGAGGCTTCACAGCGGAAGATCTTAGTCGGTGTCGTCTGCCAAAAAGATGCGGAGGTGGAGGAACCCGGCTTGGACGACCTCTACCCGATCGGCACCGTGGCCGAGGTGTTGCGTGTGCTGGAGATGCCCGACGGATCGACGACGGCCATCCTGCAGGGACGCAAACGCATGGCCCTGCACAGCCTGGTCGACACGGAGCCTTACCTAAACGGCGCCATCTCGCTGCTCGACGATCAGCCCGCGGGCAAGGACGACCGCGAGTATGAAGCCCTCATCTCTACCATCAAGGATCTCACGATAAAGATGATCGAAGCGGCCGGCGATCCGCCCCGCGAGCTGGTCTTCTCCATCCGCAACATGCAGAACACGATGTACATGCTCGGCTTCGCCTGCTGCCACATCGTGGCTAACCCGGACGAGAAGCAGGAGCTGCTGGCCATCGACGATGTGAAGAACCGCGCCTACCGCCTCCTCTTCATCCTCAACCGCGAATATCAGCTGATTGAGCTCAAGACGTCGATCCAAATGAAGACGCATGAGGACATCAACAAGCAGCAGAAGGAGTACTTCCTACAGCAGCAGATGAAGGCCATCCAGGAGGAGCTGGGCGGCAGCATGAACGACATCGAGATCCGCGAGCTGCGCGCGCAGGCCAAGAAGAAAAAGTGGCCCAAGGAGGTCGGCGAGACGTTCGAAAAGGAGCTGGCCAAGCTGGAGCGCATCCACCCACAGTCGCCCGACTACTCCATCCAGTCGCAATACGTGCAGACGATCGTCGGCCTGCCGTGGGGCACGTACAGTCGCGACAACTTCAGCCTGCCGCACGCCCAACGCGTCCTCGACCGCGATCATTACGGCATGGAGAAGGTCAAGGAGCGCATCATCGAACATCTGGCTGTGCTCAAGCTCAAGCGCGACCTGCGCTCGCCCATCCTCTGCCTCTACGGCCCTCCGGGCGTCGGCAAGACGTCGCTCGGACGATCCGTGGCCGAAGCGCTGGGACGCAAATACGTGCGCGTCTCGCTGGGCGGCCTGCACGACGAGGCCGAGATCCGAGGCCACCGACGCACCTACATCGGCGCCATGATGGGCCGCATCCTGCAAAACCTGCAAAAGGCGGGTACATCGAACCCCGTCTTCGTGCTCGACGAGGTGGACAAGGTGGGCAGCGACTTTAAGGGCGACCCGGCATCGGCCCTCCTCGAAGTGCTCGACCCGGAGCAGAACACCACCTTCCACGACAACTACCTCGACATCGATTACGACCTGAGCAAGATCCTCTTCATCGCCACGGCCAACAACCTGAACACGATCTCGCAGCCCCTGCTCGACCGCATGGAGCTGATCGAGGTCAGCGGCTACATCCTCGAGGAGAAGATCGAGATCGCCATGCGTCACCTGATCCCCAAACAGATGGAGGCACACGGCATCACGAAGGGCACCGTGCGCTTCCACCGAAACACGGTGCGCGCCATCATCGACTCCTACACGCGGGAGAGCGGCGTGCGGTCGTTGGAGAAGAAGATCGCCAAGATCATGCGGCGGCTGGCGCGCAAGATTGCCTCGGACGAGGCCGTGCCGGCGGTGCTCAAGGTGGACCACCTCCGGGAGTATCTCGGGCCGGTGGAGTACACCCGCGACAAGTATCAAGACAACCGTTACGCGGGCGTCGTCACGGGGTTGGCCTGGACGGCCGTCGGGGGCGAGATCCTCTTCGTGGAGTCGAGCTTGAGCCGCGGCAAGAGTGCCAAGCTCACCATCACGGGCAACCTGGGCGACGTGATGAAGGAGTCGGCCATCTTGGCCCTGGAATACGTCCACTCGCACGCCGCGCAGCTCGGCATCGAGGAGTCGCTGTTTGAGAATTGGAACGTGCACATCCACGTGCCCGAGGGCGCCATCCCGAAAGACGGCCCGAGCGCGGGAATCACCATGGTGACGTCGCTCGTCTCCACCTTCACGCGCCGCAAGGTGAAGAGCAACCTGGCCATGACGGGCGAGATCACGCTCCGCGGCAAGGTGCTCCCCGTGGGCGGGATCAAGGAGAAGATCCTTGCAGCCAAGCGGGCCGGCATCCGCGAGATCGTGCTCTGCGAGGAGAATCGCAAAGACGTGGAGGAGATCAACCAGACGTACGTCGAAGGCTTGACGTTCCACTACGTGGCCGACATCATGCAAGTGATCGACACAGCGCTGCTCGACGAGAAAGTGAAGGATTGATCAGGGTTTTCAGCCCCCTCCGCACTTTTGGAAATGCTTGCGGAAGTTCCGCAAGCGAAAAAAAAACGTTTTGGCATTTGCGGAAGTTCCGCGGGGCATTTCCAAAACCTCATCGGACACAAAAAAAATCTCCGGGAGAGCCATTCATCAGTGCTCTCTCGGAGATTTTTTGGTTTCACGGGGTAAGGGTATGCCATACGCGCCCCGACCTTTCCTGTACTCGGTAAACTCTGGGGGCGGGGGCATTCCTGATGCCCGCCCGGGGGACTTACATCCCCTGCCGCTTGGCCTCGTCCCAGATGGCGTCCATCTCGGCCAGCGTCATGTCCTTGAGCGAGCGGCCGCGGCGGATGGTCTGCGCCTCGAGGTAGTCGAAGCGACGGCGGAACTTGGCGTTCGTGCGTTCCAGCGCGTTGTCCGGGTTGATGCCGTAGAGGCGCGCGGCGTTGATGACGCTGAAGAGGAAGTCGCCCATCTCCGCCTCGGAGGCATCGGCGTCAGCGCGATCCAGCTCGGCACGCAGCTCGCCCAGCTCCTCGCTGACCTTGTCCCACACTTGCTCGCGACGCTCCCAATCGAAGCCCACGTTGCGCGCCTTGTCCTGCATGCGGTAGGCCTTGATGAGCGCGGGCAGCGATGTCGGCACACCGTCCAGCACGGTGCGGTTGCCGTCCTTTTCCTTCAGCTTCAGCTGCTCCCAGTTCTGCTCCACGCGGCTCGTGCTGCCCTGGACGTCAGTCGTGCCGTAGACGTGCGGATGGCGATAGATCAGCTTCTCGCAGAGGGCGTCGCAGACGTCCTTGATGTCGTACTCGCCTTTCTCCTGGCCGATCTTGGCGTAAAAAACGATGTGGAGCAGCAGGTCGCCCAGCTCCTTTTTGATCTCCTCGGGGTGATCTTTGAGGATGGCCTCGCTCAGTTCGAAGGTCTCCTCGATGGTGTTTGTGCGGAGGCTCTCGCGCGTCTGCACGCGGTCCCACGGGCATTTCTCCCGCAGGTCGTCCATGATGTCGAGCAGTCGGCCGAAGGCCTCCATCTTTTCTTCTTTCGTATGCATAATAGAGGGTAGAGGATAGAGGGTAGAGGGTAGAGGGTGAAGAGTAGAGGCATCCAAATTCTTTCCTCTACCCTCTCTCCGGTGTTTATTCGTTATTCGTTTCGCCTTGTTGTTTATACCGCGTCAAGCCGTCCTCAAGGAAGCGGACGTACTTCGAGGCATCCTCATCGAAGGCGTACGACGGGGCGAGCGGCCGACCCTCGTTGTCGAGGATCACGTAGAAAGGCTGCGCGTTGGCGCCAAACTTCGAGCGTTGCAGGTAGCTCCACTTGTCGCCGATCGTTTTCAGTCGGCGCTCCTTCTCGTTCTCCGTGATGGTGAGCGCTTCGGGCAGCTTCGTCTTGTCGTCCACCATGAGGGTGATCAAGACGTATTTCTCTTCGAGCAACTTCTTCACGCGGGCATCCGTCCAAACGGCCGCCTCCATCTTCCGACAGTTCACGCAGCCGTAGCCCGAGAAGTCGATCAGCACCGGCTTCTTCACGCGTTTGGCGTAAGCCATACCCGCCTCGTAATCCTCAAACACGGCGTGCACCTCATCCTTATACAAGTTGAAATCCTGCGTGTAGAGCGGCGGAGTAAAGGCGCTGACAGCCTTCAGCGGCGCACCCCAGAGGCCGGGGATCATGTAGACAGAAAAGGCGAGCGAGACGATGGCCATGAAGAGCCGCGGCACAGACACGTGGCGCAACTCGCTGTCGTGGCTGAAGCGGATCTTGCCCAACAGGTAGAACCCGAGCAGGGCGAAGATGACGATCCACAGCACGAGGAACACCTCACGGTCGAGCAACCGCCAACCGTAAGCCAAGTCGGCCACGGAGAGGAACTTCAGCGCCAGCGCCAGCTCCAAGAAGCCCAGCACCACCTTCACCGAGTTCAACCAGCCGCCCGACTTGGGCATGTTTTGCAGCATGTTCGGGAAGATGGCAAACAGCGCGAAGGGGATGGCCAGCGCCAGCGCGAAGCCAAACATCCCGACGGCCGGCCCGATCGTCTTGCCCTGCGACGCAGCCTCGACGAGCAATGTGCCAATGATCGGTCCCGTGCACGAGAACGACACAAGCGCCAGCGTGAAGGCCATGAAGAAGATGCTCAGGATGCCCGACGTAGAGTCCGCCTTGCTGTCCATGCGGTTCGTCCACGACGCCGGCAGCACCAGCTCGAACGCCCCGAAGAACGACACGGCAAACAGCACCAGCAGCGCGAAGAAGAGGATGTTGAACACCGCGTTCGTCGACAAGTCGTTCAGCGCACTCGCCCCGAACACACCCGTGATGAGCAGCCCCATCGCGACGTATATGATGATGATCGAGGCACCGTAGATCAGCGCGTCGGCGATGGCTTTGCGGCGGCTCTTGTTACGCTTGAGGAAGAAGCTGACCGTCATCGGGATCATCGGCCATACGCACGGTGTGAGCAGTGCCAACAGTCCGCCCGCGAGGCCGGCCAAGAAGATGTAGATCCACGACGTATCCGAGGCAGACACGGTCGCGTCGCCGAAGGACTTCAAGTTGTCGATCACCGGCGTCCACCATTCCGGGCGATCCGTCAGCATCCCCTTGGGCGTCGTCGACTGCGATCCGCCTGATGCGCCTTCCCCCGGACTGTCCGCGCTCGTGGCGTCGGATGAGGCATCGTCCGTAGCCGTGTCGGCGTTGTCCACATCCGAGCCAGCGTCCGTGCTGCCATCCGTCGCAGAGGGTTCGGCCGCCTGCTTGGTGCGCGCCACATGTTTGCGATCGAAAGTGAACGACTCCGTCTCAGGCGGCAGACACGACTCGTCGTTGCACGCCATAAACTCCACTTCGCCCACCATCTTGAACGCCTTCGGGTCGGTCACGCGGATCTTCTGCGTGAACGTTACCGAATTGGAGTACCACCGCAACTCAAGGCCCGGGTACGACACCTCGTCACGCGTCACGGTCGGGCGCACCGAGGCCGTAGGCTTGCCCACCAGCTCGGCGCCCTTCAACTTTTCGTATTTGATCGACGTGGAGATCGGCCCACCCTTGGGCAGATTCATGTCATAAATGTGCCACCCCCGATTGATTGTGGCCGTGAAGGTCAGCGTCTTCTCAGCCTCCTCGGAGTCTTCCAAATTGATTTTCCACTTCACCGGCGTCAGGATCTGCGCCTGCACCGATGCTGCGATAAGCATTAACAGTCCGAACCAGCGGACACTTCGTTTTATCTTTTCCATGCGATGAATGAATGTGTTTGTTTTTCCGGGGCACAAAACTAAACGTTTCGTTTTCACACAAAAATGCGCCGGAAAGGTGTGGAATCGAAATCCCTCCTACCCTCCGGCGCACATTCCCATGCGTAGCGCTGTGCGCGCTTTACTCCAGACCGGCCTTAAATCTTACCGACCAAGTCGATGCTCGGCTTGAGCGTCTTGTTGCCCTTCTTCCAGTTTGCGGGGCACACTTCGCCGTCGTGTCCGGCAACGAACTGCGCAGCCTCTACCTTGCGGAAGAGCTCCTCGGCGTTACGGCCGATGCTGTTGTCTTGGATCTCGGCCACCTTGATTTGGCCTTCGGGATTCACCACGAACGTGCCGCGGTAAGCCATGCCCGACTCCTCGATCATCACGCCGAAAGCGCGTGAGAGGGCGCCGGTGGTGTCGGCCAGCATCGGGTAGGTGATCTGACGGATGCTATCCGATGCGTCGTGCCATGCCTTGTGAACGAAGTGTGAGTCTGTGCTCACGGCGTAAACCTCTACGCCAGCGGCCTTGAAATCGTTGTACTTGTTCTGCAGGTCGAGCAGCTCGGTGGGGCACACGAACGAGAAGTCGGCGGGATAGAAAAAGAATACGGCCCACTTGCCTTCGATGTCCTTATTCGTCACTGTTTTGAACTCTCCGTTATGGAATGCCTGAACCTTAAATTCAGGTACTTGCTGATTGATGATAGGTAGCATGAAATATGACTGTTTTGATGATGTTTTACTTGTGGAAATTGTAACCGTTACAAATCCGATGCAAATGTAAGCGCATTTCTCAATTCTGCAATATCGAGATTGCGAAATCGAAGCCGCAAAGCCCTCTCGAGAAGTGGGCGAAAGGGATCGAGAAATGAGATCTGATGCCGGAAGTTGGGGCGACGCCATTGTTTTCAAGAGATGGCCTCACGCGATCGTCTGCGAAGCCTTTTTCGAGTCGAGAAGCATTCATCGCCTATCGAACGGACGAATTGTCCCTGAGAGAAGGCTTCGATTCATGCTCCGCGGAACTATTTCTCACCCGAGATCCCTTCTCGGCCTTCAAATGGAGGGTAGAATCAATCGAAGAGAGAATGTCGGGAAGTATTTTCAGTTCTTCGTGCTATCACATGAATCTAACAAATATATCATACATAGATTCATGCATACACATAGATATATAATTAGTCCTTATATATCATCCCGCACACACGTGAATATGAATAACTACTCTATCACTATTTCGTGCACACACGTATACATGACAGATATACGCATCTGATCCATCTTATCCTGTGTACATGTAAGAGCTTATACGATTATCCGTTATACGTGCAAGCAATAAATCATAGGATCATCTATTTCATATCGAAATGTATGGATGTAATAGAGAAAACAATCTTATACACCTCTTTCTGCGTCCACATGGATAAGTACAAGTATATTTCAGATGATCATTCGCACACATCCTCTTGAAATAAGTATGTACTATTATCAGTGCATGCACATTATTGCTTGAATATATCTGATCTATTTTTCGTGCACACATGAAAATCCAAACAAAATACCGGAGAGGGGTTTGCAATGTGTTTTGGAGATGCCAAGAAAGGCGGCGGGAGCTTTGCGAGGTGTTTCTTGTATGCTTCGATATGAAAAGGGCCTCGAGCGATCTGTTTCTTGTCTCAACAGAAAGCCCGAGGCCTGTTTGTATCCTTCTTTTCTTGCCTTGATGCAAGAAAAGAAGCAAAAGAAAATCAAGGCGTCAGGGACGCCGGCCGATTTTGTCGGGTGCCCGATAGATCATTGACCGTCTACGGCACGGCGGAGGCGCTCGAGGGCCTCGCTGAGGATGGCGCGGGGGGTGCCGACGTTGATGCGCATGTAGCCTTCGCCACCGGGGCCGAACATCTGGCCGTCGTTGAGGGCGAGGTGGGCGCGGCGGACGAAGAGGTCGATGAGGGCGTCGTGATCGAGGTTGAGGCCGCGGCAGTCGAGCCAAACGAGGAACGAGGCTTCGGGGCGCAGCGGGCGGATGGCGGGCAGGTGGCGCGCGAAGTAGTCGATCAGGTAGTCGATGTTGGCCTCGACGTAGCTGAGCATGGCGCGGCGCCAGGGCTCGCCGTAGCGGTAGGCGGCGATGGTAGCGATGGGTGCGAAGAGGGTCGGCTCGTCAAGCTCGTTGGCCGAGAGCCAGCGGTAGAAGCGGCGGCGGAGGGTGTCGTTCGGCACGATGGCGTAGGAGCTGACGATGCCGGCGATGTTGAACGTCTTCGAGGGGGCGCCGAAGGTGATGCTGCACGCCGCGGCCGCGTCGGAGACGATGGCGAAGGGCGTGTGGCGGTGGCCGTAGAGGGTCATGTCGGCGTGAATCTCGTCGGAGATGACAAGGACGCCGCGGCGGTGGCAGATGTCGGCCAGGCGGCGGAGTGTCTCGGGGCTCCAGACGATGCCGGCGGGGTTGTGCGGGTTGCTGAGCAGGAGCATGCGGCACTTGGGATCGGCGTCGAGAAGGCGGTCCAGACCGTCGAGGTCCATGGCGTAACGACCATCCTCGAGCGGGAGGAGTGGGTTGTAGACCACCTCGCGGTCGTTGCCCTCGGGGGTGAGACGGAAGGGGTGGTAGACGGGCGGCTGGATGATGACTTTCTCGTCGGGTCGGAGGAAGACGTTGATGGCCATACCGATGCCCTTGACGATGCCGGGGATGTAGGCGAGCCACTCAGGGCGAACGTCCCAGTGGTGGTGCTCGTTGATCCAGCGGATGATGGTGGGGCGATAGTCGGACGGCTCGACGGTGTAGCCGAAGAGGGAGTGCTCGAGGCGCCGGCGGAGGGCGTCGGTGATGAAGTGCGGGGTCTCGAAGTCCATGTCGGCCACCCAAAGGGGCAGCAGGTGGGCGTTGCCGTAGCGCGGTTGGAGCGCTTCGAGTTTGAGTGCGCCGGTGCCACGGCGGTCGATGACTTTGTCGAAATTGTAGGTGGACATCTGTTACGAATTATGTGTAGGGGTGGACTTAGGTGTCCACCCGTTTAGTTATTAGTTAGTCGGACACGGCTTGCTTGAGATCGTCGAAGAGGTCGTCGGGGTCTTCGAGGCCGATGGAGAGGCGGATGAGGTTCTCCTGAATGTCCATGTCGCGGCGTTGCGCTTCGGTGAAGTTGCCGAAGATGGTGCTGGCCGGGTGGATAGCGAGCGATTTATTGTCGAAGAGGTTCGTGGCGCGGCGGACGAGCTGAAGGCGGTCGATGAAGCGGAAGCAAGCATCGCGGTCGGCCAACTCGATGGTGAGCATGGCGCCGGCAGTGTCTCCAAACTGCTGGCGCGCCAGGTCGTGGTAGGGGTTGTCGGGCAGACCGACGTAGTTCACTGCGCGGACGGCAGGGAGCTCGCGGAGGCGCTCGGCCAGACGGAGGGCGCTGGCGGCCTGGATGCGATAACGGGCGTCGAGCGTCTCGAGTCCGATGGTCTGCATGTAGGCCACGTGAGGCGTCATGTAGGCGCCGAAGTTGAAGAGCATCTCGGTGCGCATGCGACGGCCAAAGTCGGGCGTGGTGCCGTAGTCGGCCACGAGTCCGCCGATGGAGGTGGCGCCGCCGGAGAGGTATTTGGTGGTGGAGACGATCTCGACGTCAATGCCGAGTGCGCGGGCGTCGAAGCAGGTGAAGGGGATGAGCGTGGTGTCGGCCATGAGAGGCACGCCACGGCTACGGGTGATGCGCGAGAGGGCGCGGAGGTCGGCCACCTCCATCTGCGGATTGGTGATGATCTCGAGGAAGAGGGCGCAGGTGCGGTCATCGACAGCCTGCTCTACGGCGTGGAGGTCGGTCAGGTCGCAGAGCACGGGCTCGATACCAAACCGCCGGAGTGTGCCGGTGATGAGGGAGTAGGTGTTGCCGAAAAGGTGGCGCGAGGTGACGATCTTCCGTCCCGATTCAGCCAGCGCGAGGAGGGCGTTGCTGATGGCGGCCATGCCGGAGCTGAGCGCGATGACGTCGGTGGCGCCGGTGAGTGCGCGGACCTTATTCTCGAAGAAGGTCACGGTGGGGTTCATGACGCGCGAATAGTCCGGGTCGTCGGTACGACCGCAGAAGGCATCGGTCATGCTGACGGCGTCGCCAAACTCGTAGGCTGCGGTGTGATAGACGGGCATGCTCAGGGAGCTGTAGGCGTCCGGGCGCTGAAATTGGGTGTGGATAGCTTGGGTTTGCTTCTTCATTCTTCGTTTACTGTATATGTATATGCGTTCGTTCTTGAAAACGGCGCAAAAGTAGATATAAAGAAGAGAGAAAGCCGGCGATGCAGTGTATCTACTGACATCGTCGGCTTCGATTTAGAATAATCTTCTGCTTACGGGGCTATTCTACAACTATGAGAGGCATACAGCCCCTGCTTCGGGCGGGCAGCGCAGGATGGCGGTTCTGCACAGCTTCCTCTTAATGGTCGGGGTGCATCTCTTCCTCAGGAAGGACGAACTGCATCTCATCGCGCATGAGGGCGATCTCCTCGGGATCAATGCCGGCGCGAATCAACGCGGAACGGTCGGCGTCGAAGAGGTTGGCGAAGAAGCCGAAGTCCTTCCCCGCGGCGGCTTGCAAGTAGTAGGCGTAGGCCTCCTTGACGTGACCCGAAGCCCACTCCGTATGGCCGGCATTGAGATAGTCCTCCGGCTGCGGCTGCTCGGCGATGAGCTTGCGATAGCTGGCGCGCGCCTGATCGTACTTGCCAAGAACGAATGAGCACCAAGCCACACCGCGCCCTCCCTTGGCATTGGTCGGGTCGAGGTAGTCGACCTTGAAATAGTATTTCAGCGCCTCGTCGTACATCTTCTGCTCCAAGTAGCAGTGGCCGATGTGGAGCAGTACGGACAGGTTGTCAGGCTCCAGCCGCTCGTGGCGGAGCAGGAACTCGAGGGCACGGGCGGGCTGCTTGAGGGCGCGATAGCAGGCAGCGATACGCCGGAGGAGCCATTTGCTGTCGGGGTTGATCAGCTCGGCGCGGAGGTATTCGCGCAGGGCGCCATCCACGTCGCCGATCGACTGGAGACAGTAGCCGAGCTTCTGGTGGAGCATCTCGCTGTCGCCCTCGCCTCGCTGAAGCAACTCCTCGTAGATGGGTCGGGCGTCGTCGGGGTATCCCTTGCGGAGGTAGACCTCGGCGATGCGGAGGAGCGTCTCGGCGTCACTGAGGTAGGGCCGAAGGATGGGGAGGCGGTGGAAGTCGAGGCCGCAATTGAAGATGTCGTCGAAGTCGCCACGGCCGGGATGGAGCTTATAGAAACGGTAGAGATTACGGATGTAGAGGCCGATGAGTCGCTCCTCGTGCTTGCCGCGATCGCCCAGTTCGGCGGCCTCCTGCTCGCGAAGCTGGGTCAGGTCGCCGCGGAGCTGCTCGCCCAGCGCGCGCCGTTGCATGTCAGGCAGGTGGAGCATGCTGAAGCAGAAGGAATACTTGTCAGAGTCGCACATGAAGGCGGCCAAGCTCAGTATGCCGTCGGCAAAGCTGTCGCCGTTGTGGTCGCGGAGGGCCGTGTGGCGAGGGGTAAAAGGCAAGAACCAGTTGCCCGTCTCGTGGAAGAAGGGGAAGCGCTTGAGCGGTCCGAAGGTGGTGTGAAGCATGTCGATGCCCTCCTCTTGCAGCTCGCCATATTCACGCATCCAGGCTGACAGCTTGTCGCTCCGCCCAACCATGCGCTCCATCCATTCGGGGTTCATCTCCTCGCCGGCAATCTCCTTGAGGAAGTCCGTCGTAGGGCCCTTGCCGCCTTGTGTGGTCAGCTTCATGATCTCGGGCAGGATCTCGTCTTTGAGTCGATGGGCCACCTTCTCCGTCTCGCGGGTGAGGATGAAGCGGACAATAACGGAGGAGAGTCGGCGGCGAAAGTCGGGCATCTCGGCCAGCATCTCGAGGCGCTCTTGGACCTCGGGATAGAGGTCAAGGCGCGTGCTGTAGGTGTAAAGCGTGAGGCAGATGGCCACGAGCGCTTGCAGACTGACGTTGACCGTGTCGGCATCAGAGAGTGCGGCGGCATCAAAGAGTAGACGCATCTTCTCTCGATCGAACGATGCTTGCAAACCGAGCAGGAGGGCTGAGACGAGAAGCGTCTTCACGTCGGTAGGGAACGAGTGACTGCACAGTGCTTCACGTATGGCAGACGCGGTGTCGGCGTCGATAAATTCGGTCGTCCAGAGCGCGTCGAAGAGACGATTGGCAGCGGACTCGCCGTGCTCACGATCGCCGGCCTCGGCGTAAAGCGCCACCTGCCGCAGGATGGACGTGATGCCAATGTCTGAATAGCGGACGGAGCGACGGACGGAGTAATATGTAGCGGGTGAGATGTCGCCAAAGGTTGCGTGACGGACAGCGTCGGCCAGCTCATAGGCACGGCGACGGATGTCGGCACGGATGCGGTGACGCGTCGGG
>ERZ773004.546-NODE-546-length-23175-cov-6.347578_pt1 | contig 23175 bp, 17 predicted proteins | sample MGYA00580667_ERZ773004 | MGnify/ENA primary metagenome ERZ773004 (study PRJEB29015, sample SAMEA2737963) | human oral metagenome | biome: human oral; feature: human-associated habitat; material: dental | place: China | collected 2123 ... | reverse complement strand
ACATTATAGGTAACATTCTCCCATTCAGATAGATAGGCTCTCGATGCAGAGTTCCCGCAAGTCTCTCGAGAAACTTTTTGGCGTTTGCGGGAGCCCCGCAAGTCCCACGGGAAATGCTTTGGTGTTTGCGGGAGTGTTGCAAGCATTTCCAAAAACGTTTTGGCCATGGCGTGGCTTCCGTAGAAACTGCTGACTCTATTCTTACGCCGAACCCCACGTTTCGTAGATGAACAGAAGGCTCGGGAAGGTGCCGTTTTGATGCGGTCGCCCTGCCAGAGGCCGCTCCCGAGGCGGGGCGAAATCAAAACTGCTTCTATATTTGCCGCCGCAAAAAGAAAAAACGACGGTTCCGTAGCTCAGTTGGATAGAGCAACAGCCTTCTAAGCTGTGGGTCGTGCGTTCGAGTCGCACCGGAATCACCAACCTTCATCATTCATTACAAGCCCTTGCGCCTTCTATTTTAGATCTGGCGCAGGGGTTTGTTCTTTATCTGTAGGAGTGTTTCCATCCCACCAGACACCATGCTCGGAAGCCTTCTGAGCTCCAAAATCAATGATTCCAGCATTTCGGACGCCAGTCGAAGTGCTTCGATGCACGCTGCCGGAGATGCCATCCGTATTCCGGATCCTCCACGATTGCTCACCAATCGATGGGCGACTCGCCGAGGGCTACCAAATAGTCGTTGGCGCGACTGAAATGGCGGTTGCCGAAGAAGCCGCGATGGGCCGACAGCGGCGAAGGGTGGGGCGAGGTGAGGACGAGGTTGCGCGAGGTATCGATCGAGGCGCCCTTCTTCTGTGCATACGCTCCCCAAAGCATGTATACGAGGTGCTGTCGCTCGGCGTTGAGGCAACGGATGGCGGCGTCGGTGAACGTCTCCCAGCCATGCCCCTGATGCGATCCGGCACGGTGCGCGCGGACGGTCAGGGTGGCGTTGAGCAGCAGCACGCCCTGATCGGCCCAACGCGTGAGGTCGCCGCTCGTGGGGCGCGGTCGGCCGAGGTCGTCGGTGATCTCTTTGAAGATGTTTTGAAGCGAAGGGGGAAAGGGCGTGCCGTCCTGCACCGAGAAGCAGAGCCCGTGCGCCTGGCCGGGCTCGTGGTAGGGGTCTTGACCGATGATGACCACCTTGACGCGGTCGAAGGGACAGTGCGCAAAGGCGTTGAAGATGTTCGGTCCGGAGGGATAGACCGTCGCCTGGCGGTACTCCTGGCGCACGAAATCGGTCAGTTTCACGAAATAGTCTTTCTCAAATTCGCCGGCCAGACGTGTCTTCCAGCTCGGCTCCATTTTTACGTCCATGTTGTTGGGGTGTTAGGGTAGTTATAAGTAGTAGGGAGTAGTTCGGGTGCTTTGTTTTCTCCTCACTTGGCTTTGAGGGTGAAGTGGAAAGTGGTGCCACGCGACTCTTCGCTGTGGGCGGTGAGGCGGCCGCCGTTGCGCTCCACGAAGTGTTTGCAGACGACGAGTCCGAGGCCACTGCCGGTCTCGCCCCGGGTGCCGCGCGTGGACTGCTCGCGGCCAGCGTCGAAGAGGGTGCGCAGCTTGTCGGCCGACATGCCCACGCCGTCGTCAGCGACGGAGACGGTGATCCATGCGCCGTCTTGCCGCGCGGAGATGGCGATGCGGCCCTCCGGGTGACTGAACTTGATGGCGTTCGTGAGCAGGTTGCGCAGGACGGTGGCGACCATGTTGCGATCGGCGTTGGCGCAGAGATTGTCCGAGACGTCGACGGTGAGGCGGATGGACTTCGATTCGATGGGCATATGCATGAGCGAAACCTCGTCCTCAACTACACGGCTGAGCGAAAACGTGACCGGGGTAAAGGGGATGCGATCCGTCTGCACACGCGCCCAGTCGAGGAGGTTGTAGAGCAGCTCTACCTGTGCGTCGGCGGACTTGAGGAGCATGGCGTAGTAATGCGAGAGCGATTCGGCGTCCAGCTCCGCGGCGTCGTTCACGAGCGCTTGCAGGGCGTTGCGTTGGGCCAAGGCGGGGTTCTTGAGGTCGTGCGAGATGATGGAGAAGAACTTGTCTTTCGTCGCATTCATCTCGTGCAGTTCGCGGTTGCGCCGACGTTGCAGGCGGATCAGCAACACGGCCAACACGAGCAGGACGATGAGCACCGACCCGATCAGGACGGACGAGAAGAGGATGAGCTGCCGATTGGCCTCCACGGCCTCGTTGCGACGGTGTAGGCGGAAGACCTCCGCGTCGTTCTTCTCGCGTTCGTAGCGGATACGATTTTGGACCACCTCTCGCTCGTCGCGCTGTCGAGCCATGCTGTCTCGACAATCTAAGCAACGCGCCTGCCGATCGGAAGCCGCGCGATAGTCACCCCGCCGACGGTAATACTCGGCCTGACAGTAATACGTCTCCTCCAAATGGCCGAAGGAATGCGCGCGGAGGGCCACGACCTCCGTCTCGTCGAGCAGCCGACGCGCCGCCTCGAGGTTGTTCTTCTGTAGGTAAATCCACGCCATCGATAGGGCAGCCCGCTGCCGGTTCCACACCTCGCCTTCGCCCTGAAGGACTCGGTAGGCGGCGCGGTGGTGGACGAGCGCAGAGTCCATTTCGCCGCGTTTCATGAGCAGCTGTCCGATGTGATTGTGACAGATAGCTATGCCCGTGGCCGATCCGCCGCGGATGTTGCGCTCCAGAGCGCGATTGTAGAAGGCCAAGGCGGAGTCGTTCTGCTTGCGGTACTCGTAGATACTACCCAGCGTGGAGTAGTTCATGGCCACGCCATTGTTGTTGCCCAGCTCCTCGTCCAGCACGATGGCGCGGCGGAAGAAGATCTCGGCCTCGTCGCCGTCATTGAGGTATTTATAGACGTTGCCGAGGTTGTTGTAAAGGAAGGCACGCATGCGTTTACCCTCGGGCGAGTCGGCGCCAGAGAAGGTCTCCACACGGTGCAGCGCATCGTAGAGTCGGTCGGAAGCCTCGAAGAGGGCGCCCATGCGTCGATAGCCCGTGGCTGCCGTGTTTTGCAGCGCAGCCTCGAGGATCGTGTCGGGCGTGTCATGCAGCGCCTCGATCCCCGTCTGCACCACCTGCGCCGCCTCGGCAAACCGCTGCTTGTTCTGCAACGCCATCGCGGCCGCCCGACAAGCCACGGCTACCGCTACACTGTCGCCCGAAGCACGCGCCTCGCGAAGGGCCACCGGAAGCGAATCGGCCGAGGCCCAGCGACGCGCATTGAACAGCGCCTCGAGCGAGTCTCGCCGTGCCGCCCGTTCCGCGGCCGTCGGTTCCTGCCGACGCTCTCCGCCGCGTTGGCAGCCCGTGGCCACGGCACCCACGATCAGGCACCATAGCACACCGAGCCACGCACGCTCCGTCGTCGTTCTTCGTCTACGTTCGATGGTGGTCATTCTATCCATTGACTCCGTCCGTCTTCTCACCTCTTCCGGCAAAACACCGTTTGTCGCTTTCAGAAGCTGTTTTGAATTTATTAGGGTAGAAACAGGCCCCGGATAGACCCGAAATAGAAATGGGGGAGATTCGCCCAAACAGCTTCATAAAACAATCATCCAATACATTCAAACCAGCTTCTACATATGTCCGGGGGGATGGCGCGTGCACCCCCCGATCGGGAGATCGCGGCCCATTCCGCTCTTCAAAAAGAAGCCCCGTCGGCTAAAAGCATGACCGACGAGGCTCCTCGAAAACACTATCTATACTATAACAATTACATCTTCATTCCTAATCTAAAGCGCCTCACGGCGAAGAATGTCGAAGTAGTGACCCCGGTGCGACTCAAACGCACGACCTTCAGAACCGGAATCTGACGCTCTATTCAACTAAGCTACGGGGCCTCAATTGCGCCGCAAATATAGACGGCTGTTTTGAATTGCTCTAAGTCGACAGTGTAGGTCGGCGTTTTTCAAGTCTGAAATGCCGAATCGACAGTGTAGGTCGGGGCTTTTCAAGTCTGAAATGCCGAATCGACAGTGTAGGTCGGCGTTTTTCAAGTCTGAAATGCCGGATCGACAGTGTAGGTCGAGGCTTTGCAGGATTGAGAAACGGCCTCTAACCCGATCAGGGCTTCTTTCTCCCAACAACCCTCCTTAAAAATAGGGATTGCGGCGCCCTACACGGACCGATACTTTTGCCCCAAAAAACAGAAAGCACTGTACCCACTATGGTAAACATCCTAAACACAATCCGCCTCGGTCGAGGCGTCCGCCTGTTTGGACTGGCCTTCATCCCCCTACTGTCGTTCGTCTCTCTGTTTGCGCAACAGGGTGGCACGGGCGTCTGTCAGGGCGGCGTCACTGACGCAGAGACACACAGGGCGCTCGAGGGCGTATTGGTGCGCGATGCCAGCGGCTATCATGGCGCCGTGACCGATGCCGAGGGGCGTTATACCGTTGCGCTACCGGCCGGACGATACAAGCTGACCTTTTCTTGCTTGGGCTACACCTCGCAAACACTGACGGTAACGGTCGGTCGAGCAGGCACAACGCCACTCGACGTGGCGCTGCGACCGGACGACAGTCAGCTGTCCGAAGTCGTCGTGACCAGCAAGAGCGCGGCGCAGCGCTTGCGTGAAGCACCGTCGGCCGTGACCGTGGTCGATGCCTCGGCGCTGCGCTATCATATGGCAACGCTCAACGAGTTGCTCGACAAGACGGCCGGCGTGCACGTAGCGCGACAGGGCGGCATGGGCAGCATGGCGCGTATCCTGGTGCAGGGCCTCGACGGTAAGCGCATCGGCGTCTTCGTCAACGGTGTACCCATGGGGAGTTCGGAGGAGTTTTCACTCGGATCCATCCCGCCCGACATGGTGCAGGAGGTGGAGATCTACAAAGGCATCGTGCCGGCTTACTTGGGGGGCGACGGACTGGGTGGAGCGGTAAACATCATCCTCAAGGACTTCCAAAACGATCACCTCGAGGCCGCGTATGGCATCGGGTCCTACCACACGCACACGGCCAACTTCCAAGCCAAGAAATACCTGCCCACGGCCGGTCTGGCTGTCCGCGCGGGCGGCTCATTCGACTACTCCAAAAACGACTACACCTTCAATTCCCCCTTCGAGCTAGGGCGCATCATCCGCCGCGATCACGACGCCTATCGGCGCATAGCCGCTGAGGTGGGCGTCGCTTTTACCCGCCTGCCGCTCGACCACGCAGAGCTGTCCGTAGGCTACGAAAACCTCTACGACGAGATTCAAGGCGGACTGATGAACGTGCAGAACAATATCCGGCACGCCTTCTCGCGCTACAATTCCCTCAACATCTCCCAAGCGTTGTCCAAGCGACTCGCCGACGGCCGATTCTCGATCCTACTCAACGCTTCGCAGGGCTTGGCTGTGGCCAATCAGGTGGATACCTCGCATTACAGCTACGACTTCCTCGGCAATCGCTTCCTCAGCTCCTCCGTGCAAGGCGAGGTGGGTTCGCTGCCGAACGATTCCCGCGATCGATACACGAACCTACAAGAGCGACTCAACGCCAACTATCGTTTCAACGAAGTCCACGCCCTGAACGCCAACATCACCCACCGATACAACCGCAAACTACCCAAGGACGACTTGGCCGACAGTTATTCGCGCTTCCCCACCGGCGGCTACCCGAGCCAGCTACATGCAATCGTGGCCGGCCTGACGTACGAATTGCATCTGGCCGGTGGGCGCTGGGTCAATGAGGCGGGGATTAAGCTGTTCTATTACCGATCGGAGGTCATGCCGTCGCCTGAGCGCGTGGTGCTACAAGAAAAGTTGACGGCCGCCAAGAATGCTCAGGCGGCACCGGGATGGAGTGAGGCCATCGCCTGGCACCCCAGCGAAGCACTGACCGTGAAAGCCTCCGTGCAATCGCTGCGCAGAATGCCCACAGCCGACGAGATGTTTGGCAACGGTGTGCTGATCTATCCCTCCTATATGCTCCGCCCCGAGCAGAGCCTGAACATGAACCTCGGGGTCGGATGGATCGTCCGTTCCGGGCGCTATCCGCACGCCCGCATCGAGGTCAATGCTTTCTACATGCATCTCACGGACATGATCAAAATGATGTACGGCACGATGTATATGGCTTACGAAAACATCGGCCGGGCACGTATCACGGGCGTGGAGGGCAGCGTGGATGCCGGCCTCTTCCCGTGGCTCGACGTGAGGGGCAACGTGTCCTGGCAAGATGCACGCGATACGCGCCGCGACGCCGTCGGTGGCGGGTCCAACTTCCACTACAACTACCGCATCCCCAACACGCCCTACTTCTTCGGCAACTGCGACATCAACCTGCACGCCGACCACCTGTTGGGCCGCAGATCGCATTCGGCCCTGACCCTCGGCTTTGAGTTCACACACCGATTCAATTACAACTGGGAGGCTCCCGGCGATCGCAGCTCGATGGAGATCCCTTCGAAATACGAAGTGAACGTGGGCCTGCACCACGCCTTCACTCCTCAGTGGCAGCTCGGCCTGGAGGTGCGCAACCTCTTCGACCGCGAGAACTGGGGCGAATACCGTTACCCCTTAGAGAAGCGCACCCTGCACTTCAAAGTCAAATACACGCTTAACAAACTTAATACGATCAAGGAATGAAAAAGAGCAATTTGTACGGCCTGCTGCCCACCGTGGCGGCAGCCTTTGCCCTGATGTTATCCACATCATGCGGCGAGAACGACACCCCAACGCCAAAGCCCGAACCCAAGCCCGGACCGAACCCAACGCCGGAAGAAGCGGTGCACCATTATGCCTTCGCGGCAAACGTGGACAATGCGTTTTACATCACCACCTTCGAAGACTTCAAGGAGGGCCTGAAGACCGACTTCAAAGGCGCCATCAAGCTGGCGTCCGGACACCTCTTTATTGAGAAGTTTGGCGACTACGTCTACATGCAGTCCGGCTCCATGTATGGACAGGGCGGCGAGCAGACGCTCTATAAGTACGCCCTGAGCAAGACGGGCCGCCTCTCGGAAAAACCCGTGGCGCAGCTGGCCTTCCCCGGATCGCCCAACGTGGTGGAGATCATCTTCGCCAGCGAGACGAAGGCTTACGCCGTGACCACCGGTAGCCGCGGACAGCTCATCGTCATCAACCCCTCCACCATGACGGTCGTCAAGGAGATCGACCTCTCCGCGTACGCCGAGGGCGACAACGACCCGGACGGTGGCAATGGCATTGTGCGCGACGGCAAACTGTTCCTCCCCCTCAACCAAGCCAAATCGATGCAGGAGATCCTGCCCACAGCGGCACAAATAGCCGTCATCGACGTGGCCACGGACCGCGTGGAGAAGGTGATCAAGGACGAGCGCGCTACGAGCCTCGGCATGGTGGGCCACACCTGTCCCGTGACGGACGAAGCGGGCAACATCTACTTCTACACCGGCCCCCGATCGGCCATGATGGCGCAGTTTATGCCCGGGAAGGGTTACAAGGACGGCCTGCTGCGTATCAAGAAGGGCGAGACCGACTTCGACAAGGATTTCTACATGAGCCTGCAAACCGCTAACGGCGGCGAAGTGGGGTCGTACGGCTTGTATATGACCTACGGCGGCAACGGCAAGATCTACCTCATGCTCTACAAGCCGAGCCTCGTGACCGAGAAAGACGATCCGAACATGACCAAGAACCGCAGCTTCGTGCCCTACGAGGTGGACGTACGCGCCAAGACGGGCCGCGTGCTGCCCATGCCCACGACCACGGCTTGGACCTCCAGCGCCATCATCCGCGTAGGCAACGCCATCTACTTTGGCGAGCAGACCAGCGAGGGCATCGGCTTCTATCGCTACGACATGACCACCGGCAAAGGCAGCAACAAACCCACCGTAGAGACCCCCTCGGGCGCTTACAAGGTGATCGCACTCTAAGAGATAGGAGGCACACAGACAATGACACGCATACAAAAGATCATCACGCTCTGGGGGCTGGTGCTGGCGGGATTCTTGGCGCACAACATAGCCGACCTGCTGCCCATCTTCTGGGCCGTGGACGTAGCCGTGGAGCATGCCGAAGAGGCGCCCGTGGGCATGATGGCCTTCATGGCTATCATCACCTACACACTGCCCGCTGTGGGTATCGCCACAACGATGTACGGCCGTGGCCGTGGCGCAGCGCTCGTGAACCTCATCTTGGCCGCCGACATGGAGCTCTTCAATGTCCTGCACGCTGGCGGCGAACTCATCATGGCCTTCAACCCGGTGCAGGTGTTCGTTCTGCCGTTCGTACTCTGCTTCAACATCCTCTTGGCCGTGGAGTCGTTCAAATGGTATAAAGAAATGGGGGCGAAGTGACGACGCCTCAGCTGCGACACCCGTCGCAAGCCTAACCTCAAGACCCTGTTCCCCCTCTGGCGGGAGCAGGGTCTTTGCTTTCCGCACGTACAAGACCCAAAATCGGTATTGCTTTTGAAGCAAAGCCCGACCCCGATTGGGGTCAAACCAGGTGGTTTGAAGCAAAACCGACCCACGATTTGAGCCAAACCAGGTGGTTTGAAGCAAAACCCGACCCCGATTTAGGCCAAACCAGGTGGTTTGAAGCAAAACCCGACCCCGATTAGGGTCAAACTGGGTGGTTTTGCGTTTCTCCTTACGGTCGTTTGATGGGGCGGACGCTGAGCCGCACGGGACCGAGGAGGCCGGAGATGGTGGAAGGCGATCCGCCCGTGTAGCGGCCGCGCAGGTTCGTCTGCGTCAGGCGGTCGGAGGGCTGCTCGCGCAGGTCGGCAATCAGGCGGTTGGGCCAGAGGTTCGTCACGCGCACCTCTAACGTGTTCTCGCCCTCGCGGAGGAGCGACGTCACCTCCCGCTCGTAGGGCGGACACCACCACACACCAGCCGGTCGGCCGTTGATCTCGACCTCCGCCAGATGGAGCACTTGACCGAGCGACAGCACCACGTTCGTGTGGCTCAGCTGGGCAGTCGAGAGGCGGAAGGTGTTGCGATAGACGGCCGTGCCCGAATAGTTGCGCACGCCCGGGTCGGGGTGCGTAGGCCAGGAGTAGAGGCGATCGAAACGCAGCTCGCCGGGGCCGCCCCATCGCGGGTCGAACCAGACGCTCCAGGCCGTGGCCACGGGCACCGTCTCCGTGTGATAGCCCCGCAAGGCCAGTCGACGGCCGCCACGCTTTTGTAAGCCATACTTCCAGCCGGTCTGGAAGCAGAAGGCCGCGCCGCCGTCGACGGTCGTCACGGGCGCCTGACCGAAGGGGTAGGGGGGGAGCTTGGGGAAGAGGTCGTCGCCGTTGCGCATGAGGGCGGTGAAGTAGGGCCCCTCGATCGGGCGGCGGAAGACGACGAAGAACGAGCCGTAGGGCGGCAGGAAGGCGGGCACACTGATGCGGCCCAGCCGGTCGCTGCGGAAGATGAGCTGCGGCGTCATGGTGCCCGTCATCGGATCCCAGATCTCGGGCCGACGACCACCCCCGTTGCGGAAGGTCAGGTTGACGAACTCCGGTCGGTCGCGCCGATTAACCACGAGGTAGAGGTCGGCCCCGTCGGTTGTGCGATGGATATAGCTGAGGTGGGTGCCGAGGGGCGGAGTGCCGATGTATTCAAAGTCGGGCTGGACGCCGATATGGCTTAGCACCTCGCTGAGCCGTTTGCCCCAAACGACTCGCCCACGCCCAAAGACGCTCTCGCCCGTGAACGTGCGCCCCCAGACGGAATCGGCGTCGGCGCGGAGCAGCGCCTCAGACTCTGGGTAGCCTTGCAGGCCGACGGTGGTCAGCGGCTTAGGCGCCATGACGACGGCGCCACCCCGCACCAGCTCCTTGATCTTGGCCATGACCTCGGGGCGCATGGCGGGACGATCGGGCAGGACGAGCAGGCGATAGCGCACACCGTCGGGCAGGACGATGGCGCCGCTGGAGTGCGCAGTCATACGTGTCAGCAGGGCATCGGTACCGGCCACGTCGTAGTCATACCGTCCGCCCAACTCCTCCTCCACCCGTCGGAGCAGGGCCTCACAGGCCGCCGCCTCGTCGTCGCAGATGACGCAGACGTCACTCACCGGCTTGCCCTGCACCAGCATGACCGCGTTGCGAGCCGTCCACGTCAGGAAGGCCCGTGACTGGCGCCACCACGTGGCGTTGGCATTGAAGCAGACGCCGTCCGGACACTCGATGCCCGGCACACCCGCCGAGGCGGGCGAGTGCGTAAAGGCGTTGATGAAGATGCGGTTCGCGCCCTGCACATAGACGCGATCGACGAGGGGCTTAAGGGCGCGGAGGTCCACCTCCCATCCGCCGCCACCATCCGTCTGCGGGCCTTTGGCGGCGATGAATCGTCGGTTGTAGAGGTGACCAGCGGAAGCCGCGATCTTGATCGACGCGTCCCTGCCCGTGGGATAGGTCGCCAGGGGCGAGGGCGTACGAAGGCGGAAATGGGCCGCGGGCACATCGCTGAAAGCTGCGTTGCGCACCGCGTCGGCGGGCACAGATAGGGCCGATCGGCTGATGGGGTGGATGCTGAGGTTACGCTGGTGAGCCAGCTCGCGGAGACGTCCGTAACGGTTGCGCGCCAACAGGTCGGCCACCGTGCGCCGATAGTCCGCACGGAAGCGTTCGGAGACGTCGTAGTTCTCGATCGTGAGACCCGCAAAGACGGGCAGATAGCGCGTGAGATCGTAGCCGTTGAGACGTCGGAACTCCGTGGCCAGCGAGGGTGTCCAGTCGGCATCGGACGGCATGGCGCCGTCGTCCGTGATGTAAGTCCAGCTCTGCGGCCGATGGTCACGCATCTCCCCAAGGAGCACCGTCACGGTGTGGTCAAAGTGCACGTCAGTAGCCTCCACGCTGAGGAAGTCTGGCGTCAGTCCGCCCGCACCCGGCGTAGCGTGGGCCGATCGCCGCCCTGTACCCGAGCAGACGAAACGGAAGAGGCGGAAGGTGCCTGCGGGTGCCTCCCATGAGAGATTGCCATCGGCGTCGACGCGCTCGCTGAGGTCGTAGACATCGCCCGGACGAATCGGCAGCAGCACGCGTGTCGTGGTCTTGGGCGCATCGGTCGTGGTGGAGTCCGTCGGCTCGGTCGAGGGTTCCGTAGGCACTTCCTCCTCGCCGCCATAGGCGTCGTCCATGCGCACAGCCAGCACGGCCACTGGGATGTAGAAGGGCACCTTCAGCCCCGGGCGCATCATCACGCCCTCAGGCAGTGCCAACTGAATGCGTATCCGTCGGCCGCCCTCGACGTCCGTCTGACTCCAGAATAGGCGTTTGCTGGCCAGCTCGGGCGTGATCCACGGCCCCCCGCTATCGGCGCCACTGCCCAGATTGAGGCCGATCTCCATGCCTAGACTGTCGGCCACCTGACAGGCATAGCGGAAGAGTGCACGCCAGCGCGGACTCATAAAGCCTGTGCCCATGGAGGCTGCGCCCGGTGTGCGATCCGGGGCCGAGAGTCCTGTCTCGTAGATCACGGCGCCGCGTATGCCGACGCGCCACATCTCAGTCAGGTCGTGCCGAATGCCTTCTTCCGAGATGCGTCCGCCGGGCCATTGCCAGACGATGCGTGGGCGTGCGTAGGAGGGGGGATTGGTGAAGTCGCGAGCCAAGTCTGCGCTGTTCTGGAATCGGGTGACGTCGTTGCGTCGTCCGCCCGAGTCCTGCTCCAGATAGGGGTCGACAAAGTCGCTGCCGTCGGCGCTGCCGCCCGCACCACCATTGCAAGCCGTGAGTCCAAGCCATAGCGTGCCCGTGAGCCAAGCCGTACGCCACGCGCCTACGATCAGGCGTCGGGACCGTAGGGCCATCAACCGGATATGTCGTTTGCGATTCACGGAGGCAAAAGTAAGGACGCGGTTAAAACCCAGAGGGAGGTGTGGGGTGTGCGGATTCCCATTTCTCCTGACGGTGCTCCCGAAAAAGACGAAGGGCCGCAGCACCCATGTGTGTGCCGCAGCCCTTCTACCCACTGTCCCACCCGCGTTCGTCTTCGGCGTCGGTCGATACGTGGTGATGCGCAATGCACCGAATCAATTACGTTTCGGGGATGCTCCCTGCGCCTGTGCGCTGTGCCGATGTGCACAATGCGGGCTCGATTTCTAATTCGATGACTTTTTGCCTCGTCTCCCCGGGGGGAGTGAGGCGGGTTTGTACCGCCCCCGTACGCCGCTGATAATAGACGAACGCTGCCTTTATGTCTTACTTATTCATCCACATTCTCCTCCTCGATCTCCTCCGAGACCTCTTCCAATTGGTTAGCCGCGCGGGCCTCGTCAAACATGCGCTTCATCGTCGGGTTCTTGTAGGTGAGCTTGCGAATGGTGAGCCTCTCAGCCTTGTTGTTGGCCAGGCGGAGGTTGTTTTCTGAGCCCACGAGCGCCTCCTTGATCTTTTGCAGATGCTCGATGGACTTGTCGATCTCGTCGATGGCTGTGTGGAAGCGCTCGCTGGCCAAGCGGTAGTTGCGCGCGAAGCCGTCCTTGAACGTCTCCAGCTGCTCCTCGAAGTTGTGCACGTCGACCGATTGTTGGCGCACTTGTTCGAGCTCCTTTTTGTAGGCTACGCTGTTGCGCGAGGCCTGGGTGAGCAGGGCGATGATGGGCATGAAGAACTGCGGGCGGACGACGAACATTTTGGGGTAACGGTACGACACGTCCACAATGCCCTCGTTGTAGAGTTCGCTCTCGGGCTCAAGCAGGGAGACAAGCACGGCGTATTCGCAGCCTTTCTCGCGGCGGTCTTTGTCGAGCTTGGCGAAGAAATCCTCGTTGCGATGCTTCGTGGCGGTGGTGTCGGCCTCGTTTTTCATCTCGAACATGATGGAGATGTACTCCATGCCGTCGATATGGTCGCGGAAGATGAAGTCGCCCTTTGTGCCTCGGCTGGCGTCGTTGTCCTTCTCGAAATAGGCGTTGGGGTAGACGCTGCTACGGACGCGGTTGAACTCCGTGCTGCAATGGATCTCGAGGCTTTCGCCGATCATCTTGGTCGACATTCGGGCCTTCAGATCCTTGTAATAATCCACCTGCTCCTGCTGTTGCTTGAGGCGCCGCTCATAGTCCTCCTTGAGCGCATTCTCGCGGATGGCGGCCTCTTTTTGCTCCAGCTTGATCTCGTTCTGCAACTGCTCGCCGTCGCTCTTGGCCTTTTGCAGAGCCTCCCTCCATCGCTGCCCTTCCTTAAGCACTTCGAGCTTCACTCGGTCGTCGTTGCCTTTGATCTCAGCCTTCAGGCGGTCGATCTCCTGCTCCTTGCGCGCCAGCTGTGCGCTAAGCTCCAACTGCTTCTTCTCCTCCATGCCGTTCAGCTGCGTTTCGAGGCGTGCGATGGTCGCGTCCTTCTCCTTCAATGCGACCTCCCGCTGCTGCAGGGAGCGCTCGTAGGCTTGATTGGCCTTCAGGGTCGCCGCCGCCTGCTCGGCCTCGTGCTGCTTGTGCAGCTCGGCAATGCGTCGGTCGAGGTCGGCCTTGAACTCGCGATCCTTGACTTGCATTAGGATGGCCGCATAGTCAGCCTCGTCCACCTTGAATGCCTTTTGGCAATTGGGACAGATCAGTTCCTTCATTTGTTCGTGTCTTCTTCGATCAAGTCCACAGACCAGTTCAGGGCTTGGATCTTCATGTCCAGTTCACGCAGCTCGCGTGCCGCAGCGTCCGTGCGTCGGCGCAGGTCGGGCACATCCACCACGCGCACCGTCTTGATCTCGTTGCGCCCATAGCGAGCATCGCCCTCCACCACATGGCTGAGCACCTCCTTCATCAGCTGTACACGCATGGCCAGCACATCCTTACGGGCCATGAGTCGCGTCACCGTCTCGCCCTCGTGCACCGTCCGCATGTTCGTTGCATTGATGCGGTAGATCAGATCCTCCAATTCCTCCAAAGCCGTATTCAGCTCCACGTCCAGCGCAGCCAGATCTTCCGCCGGCGTATCGCCTTCCTGCACCTTGGCGCTGTCCTTAAACCGCACCTTCAGCTCGTTCACTCGTTTCTGTAAGTCAGCCCTGAGGCTGAGCGCTTCTGCCAGTTTCATCGTAGTCGTTATTGCTATATGATTAAATGTAGATCCCCCTTTGATGGGCGCGCAAAAGTAAGTCGCAGCAGCATTAGCGACATGTCGTCGGTATTGTCGAAACGAAGACAAAGCCCCTTGCGGGAGTTCCGCTGGACTCGCGGCGTTTGCCTTGACGTTTGCAGGAACGCTGCAAGTGCCACGAAAAACTTTTTGGCCTTTGCAGGAATGCTGCAAATGCTTCGAAAAATTTTTTGGCGTTTGCAGGAATGCTGCAAATGCTTCGAAAAATTTTTTGGCGTTTGCAGGGACGCTGCAAGAGCCGCGAAAAACTTTCTGGTGTTTGCAGGAATGCTGCAAGTGCCACGAAAAACTTTTTGGAGTTTGCAGGAATGCTGCAAACGCCTCGAGAAACTTTTTGGCGTTTGCAACACTGTTGCAAGTCTCACGAAAAACTTTCTGGTGTTTGCAACACCGTTGCAAGTCCCACGAAAAACTTTCTGGCTTTTGCAACACTGTTGCAAGTCCCACGAAAAACTTTTTGGCGTTTGCAACACTGTTGCAAGCATTTCCGAAAACGATTAGGCCATCGCATGGCTCCCGTAGAAACTCTCTGCGGGCTTTATTCTGACGTCGAGCCCCACGCGTGATCATTCGCCTCGTTAACATTCGGATATACGTAATGTTACGTATAGGACGGCTGGAAGAGGTAGGCGTAACTTTGCCCTCGAAATCAAGACACGGTTACGATGGAAACGGAAAAGATGAGCAGAGAAGATTTGGTGATGCGAGCTAAGCGACTGGATCGCTATTGCGAGTTGCTCATTGAGCAATGCGACAATTGGCTGGCAGCTCCGGATTATGAATACAAGGAGACGCTGTGGGGACAAAAAGGGGTGGCACGGAAACGGGGCGAACCCTCGGATCAAAAGCCGAAATGATGCGGGGAGAAGGGAGACAGACCATACATTTTTAATCTATACGAATCATGGCTTATACTGAGACAACAAGCACGAGCTACGGCCAACGCCTGGCCGGCTCAGCGAAGGGAATGATCGGCGGGCTGCTGATGTTCATCATCGGCACATGCCTACTGTGGTGGAACGAGGGACGGACGGTGAGAACGGCCAAGGCCATCGGCGACGCGGCATCGCACGTGGAGTCTGTGGCGGACGTCTCGAGGGTCGACGCCTCGCTCAACGGCAAGCTGATCCATGCATCGGCCTTTGCCGACACGAAAGACACGCTCACGGACGACATGTTTGGCGTGCGCGAACTGGCTATCCGGCTCGACCGCAAGGTGGAGTATTACCAGTGGGTAGAAAACGCACAAACGAAAGAGCGAGAGAAGATCGGCGGTGGCAAGGAAACCACGACGACGTACACCTACGAAAAGAAGTGGGTGGACAAACCTGTGAACTCGGCCGAATTCAAAGACCCGCAGTATCAGAGTGCGAACAAGGTGTTGAGCGAGGTGGAGGAGCGCAACGAGATGGCGCAGCACGTGACGTTCGGGGCCTACACCTTGCCCGAGTCGTTCGTCGCATCGATCAGTGGCAGCGAGCCCGTCGAGGTGCGCATGACGGAGGAGCAACGCTTTACGTGGAATGAGCGGCTACATATGCTCAGGCCGAAGGTGGATACTGAGACGTCGTTAGTGCACACGAGCGCGAACACGGTCTACTTGGGACTCTCGCCCAACAGTCCGCAGGTCGGTGACGTACGCGTGACGTTTACCAAGGTGCCACCGGCGGACATCTCGCTGATCGCCCAGGTGGACGGCTCGACGTTCAAGGCTTACAGGGCCAAGAACGGGCAGAGCTTCTCACGGGTGCAGATGGGTACGGTGAGCGCGGACGAGATGATCCTGCAGGCCCGGTCAGAGAACAACATGTTGACCTGGGTGCTGCGTCTGGTGGGTGTACTGCTCATCGTGATCGGCCTGAAGGGCATGTTTGGATTGCTGCCGATGCTGTTCAAGGTGCTGCCGTTCTTGGGTAGCATAGTCGATGCCGGTGTGGGGCTGGTCAGCTGGATATTCGGTCTGGCATGGTCACTTATCATCATCGCCATCGCGTGGCTTGTCTTCCGGCCGATCATTGGCATCTCGCTGCTTGTGCTGGCCATTGCGGGCATCGTGTTCTTGAAGCGCCGTGGAAAGAAGAACGAAGAGAAACAACCTGCATAACCCCTATAAACCATTCATATGAAACGCTATTGCATCTCCCTATTGGCTGTGCTGACGCTGTCAGCATCGGCCCAGACGAAAGAGTTTACGATTCTGGCCACGAACGATATGCACGCGGCGGTGGAGAACTTCTCCCGCTTTGCGGCCATCGTGGACAGTGTGCGCGAGTTGCACCCCGACCTGCTGCTGCTCTCAGGCGGCGACAATCGCACGGGCAACCCGATCAACGACATGTATCCCATCACGGGCTATCCCATGGTGGCGCTGATGAACCGCATCGGCTTCGACCTCTCGGCCGTCGGAAATCATGAGTTCGACTCCAAGCTCGACGGCTTTCGCGAGCTGATCAACCTCTCCAACTTCCGCTACGTATGCGCCAACATGTATCCCAACGATACGCTCCGGCTGCACATCGAGCCATACAAGTTCTTCGAACGCGATGGCATCCGCTTCTGCATCCTCGGGTTCATACAGGTCAATCGCAACGGTATTCCGGACGCTCACCCGGACGCTATGCGGGGCATCACCTTCCGCTATCCCAACGACGTGGCGCCGGAGTACAAGTGGCTGCGTGACCGCTGCGACGTACTGATCCTGCTTACTCACAACGGCTATGAGGCGGACATAGAGTTGGCCAAGGTCTTCCCCGAGGCTGACCTCATCGTCGGTGGACACTCGCACACGCCGCTCGAGGGCAACCATCTGCACAGCGGCGTGCTGATCACGCAGGCGGGCAAGAAGCTGACGAACGTCACCGAAATCAAGCTGAAGCTGCAAGACGGTAAGGTCATCGACAAGCAGGCGCACCTGATCCGCATCGCTGACTGCCCCCGCATCGATACGGCCATTCAGGCGATGGTCGATAAGTTCAGCGACAACCCCTTCCTCAACCGTGTGCTGACGCAGGTGCCTAACGGATTCTCCTCGAAGCAGGAGCTGGGCTGCATGATGGCCGACGCACAACGTGCCACCACGGGTGCCGACATTGCCATACAGAATTGCGGCGGTGTACGCTACGAGACGCTCCCCAAGGGAGGCATGACGGTGGGCGATGTGCTCCGCCTCGATCCCTTCGGCAACGAGATGATGATCTTCAACCTCACCGGCGCCGAGGTCAAGGAGCTGCTGAAGGCTATCTGCCGCGCTGATGACTACGGCCCCGCCTACGTCTCCGGCATCACGTACCAGATCGACCTGGGCCGCACGAATCGCGAGGTGAAGGCCATCAAGGTGAGGAACGAGAAGGGCGGCAAGTTCGACGAGAATCGCACCTACAAGGTGGCCGTCAACAGCTACGTGGCCTCCGTGGCCGACTACAAGCGCGGCGATAAGGACGGCACAAACCTGCACGTCAAGTCGGCCGACGAGATCATGAAGTACCTCGAGCAGCACCCCTCGATCGACTACAAGGGCGCTGTCCGTCGCACTTACACGGGCGGTGAGGACATGGAGAAATGAACGAGTAAAAAAACGGTCTTCCTAACGCGCTGTTGGTCGTGAAAAAGGATGGAACGACCGAATACAGGAAGGGGTCCCCTCTTGATGAGGAGACCCCTTCTACTTTTTATCTGAGGATGTCATCCTTGGGGTGTCTCATAAATGGATGAAGTGCAAGGCGTCCAAGACCGAAGGCGAAGGCAACGCAGCAATTCGCCATTTATGAGGCAGCCCGACTACATGATGTCGGGCGTCCCCTCCGTCGGAGCCGCCACACCATCGCCACCATTGTCCGTGATGTTCACGATGCGATCTACCACGTAGCGCGAATAGCCGCGCCAGGGCAGGGCACCGAGATACTCCGTGTAGTGCAGCTCGACGGTCTGGCCTCCAGCGTTCATCAACTGTTCGGCCACCTCTTTGTCAGAGACGGAGAAAACGAACTCGTTCGACTGGAAGCCGCCCGTATCCGCCGGACGAATGCCGGCCTGAATCAGTCTTCCCTCGTAGGTCTTGAACACGATGCCTTTATAGACAACGTAATTCAGTCGGCCCGACTTCATGCCCGTGGCAAACGGGAAGTAGTAATAGAATCCGCCCACGATCAGTAAGGCGATCAGCACGATCGGCACAGCGACCCGGAGCATTCGGCGCAGCTTACGACGACGCTCTTCGGCGCGTTCCACTTTATCAACTAACGTCTGCATATGCGAGTGAGGGCTTTATTTGATTCCCAGTTTCGTGCGCAACGCCTTAGGCAGGGCGTCCTTGTGTACGGCGATGTTGATCGTCTTGTAGGCTACGAATGCCTCCGTAACGTACCAGATGCCTTTATACTTCGTGTCCGTGCCCCAGGAGTTCTTCACCATGTAATACTTACGACCCGTCTGATCCTTGGCGATGCCATAGATGAGCATGCCGTGGTCGTCCGTGGTTTGGAAGTTGTCGTAGGCCTGCTGGCGCAGCTCCTGCGTGACCTTGATCTCCTTGCAACCCGGAGCCTCGATCATCTTGCGCAGCTCCTCGTCCTTGGCCGAGCGAGAGAGGCCTACCCAACGCGCCTGATCAGAACCGGAGGTCTCGAGCGCCTTCACGTCGGCTGCGATGCCGATCCCATCGCGGGTGAAGCCCTTTTCGCTCACGTCGGTGCCCCAAGCGAGCGTATAGCCGGAGTTGATGGCGTTGTCGATCACCTCCATCAGTTCGTTGATGGGCACATTGTAGCTCTCTGACCAGCGCCAGTTATCCTCGATCTCGAGTGGGAACTGGGTGTAGAAGGGGTGGTGCGTGAAGGAGGTCAGTGAGACGTAGTCGTCGAAGTTCAGGCCCAGCGATTCGCCGTAGCTCTTGGGGGTGTACTGCTTGCCTTTGTAAGTGAACTTCTCGGGGATCTTACCCAGATAGGCGTCGATCAGGGCGTCGAAGCCCTGCCTCCAGACGGGCGAGAGCTTGCCATTCTTGTTACCCACGACGGCTTTGACGTAGGCGGTGGCGATCTCCGCCAGCTCGTTGTGCACGTGGCTGTCCTCGCCATACTCGAGGCCGGTGTAGAGTTCGTTCGGCATAGCGCCGTAGTGCTTGAAGGCGTAGAGCACGTCGTAGAACGATCCGCCCTGGGCGAAGTTCAGCATGCCGTGCAGGCGCACATACTTGTCTGCCTTGTCCTTGTAAGAGTGGTTGACGATGAACATCTCCGAGAGGTCCACCTCGCCCTTGCCCGTGCGGAGCAGCTCAGACTCGATAAAGCCTACGCCGGAGAACGACCAGCACGTGCCCGTGCGGTTCTGGTTCTTAATCGGTGTAATCTTCAGCTCCTTGACGGTGGTAAACTGTAGGCCTTCGGTCTTGGCCTCGTCTTTCTTTGCATCCTGTGCATACGTTGCTGTGAGGGTCGTCATCATGACGCCCACGCCAGCCATAGTAATCCATCTTCTCATGTTATCTATCTGTACTTTTTATGATTGGTGCGCAAATATAGACAGTGCGACCAGAGGCGAAAGCGCAGCGACGAATCGGCGGCCGGTTCAGGGGACTATTCGCAGCGCTCGAAAGTGAAAAGCCATGATTTTTGGAGCCCTGCGCAACGCAGGGAGCAAAAAAGGGTCTCTTTCGGAGCCCTGCGCAATGCAGGGAGCAAAAAAGGGTGTCTTTTGGAGTCCTGCGCAACGCAGGGAGCAAAAAAGGGTGTCTTTTGGAGTCCTGCGTAACGCAGGGAGCAAAAAAGGGTGTCTTTTGGAGTCCTGCGCAACGCAGGGAGCAAAACAGGGTCTCTTTTGGAGCTCTGCACAACGCAGGGAGCAAAAAAGGGTCTCTTTCGGAGCCCTGCGCAACGCAGGGAGTGAAAAACAGCGCGTTTCGGTCCGTGCGATACGCGGCAGGTGCCTCGATCATTGATTTCGGTTTATGTGAGACCTTTGCGGCAGTTTCATCACGCGTAACACCCCTTCCTTATGAAATCGACAACGACCCGCAACCTGCTGCGACGCCGCGCCTTTCTCTTCACCCTCTTCCTCCTCTTCGTCGCCCTCTCCCTGCAAGCCCAGATGCTCTTCTCGGAAAACATGACGATGAAGATCGACAGCAGCAAGCCCGTCCAAGGCACATTCTCCACCATGGTCAACTTCAAGACCGAGCATGAGAATCTGTTTGAATTCAAGATCTTCTCGAACCTCAACATCCTGCTCGCGAGTCGCCACGTGATCAACCTCATGGGCCGCTTTGAATTCACCACCTATGGCAGCAAGATCACCGTAGACGAGGGCGATCTGCATGCCGAGTACCGCTATCTCTTGAGGCCTTCTTTTGAGGTCTATCCCTACGTCGAAGCCCAGTGGGCAGGCACACGCGGCCTGATTCGCAAAGTATCGACCGGTGTACAGGCGCGTTATCGGCCGATTAATACTGAGCACAGCCTGATGTTCCTCACTACCGCGCTTTTTTATGAAGCCGAGGACTGGAAAAACCTCTCCGGCGACACCCTTAGCCCTCCGTACGGCTACAATCGCAACATCCGCCTCCATCTCTCGACCAGCTATCGCCATCGTCTCGGCGAAAAATGGGAGATCACTGCCACAGCCATCCATCAGGCCAATCCACGTTATTACTTCAGTCGTGCACGCTTCGGAGGCGCCTTGGACCTGAAGTTTCATCTCTCGAAAGTCGTTGGACTGCGCGGCACGTACCGATTCATCTACGACACCTCGCCCGTAGTCCCGATGCGAAAAATGTTGATGTTCACGAACGCCTACCTAGACATTGCGTTTTGAAAGCGTCAGGTGCCGCAAGCCGAGGACTGGGAACGCCGACCGAGGCGAGATTTCCGACTTTCGTTTTCTGCCTTTCGTTTTTTCGTTTCCACCCCCGCCTATCTTTGTCGCCCATTTTTCAGCCTCAGAGAGGCCATACATATATAGATACACCCACAACCCCTACATCACACCACAATGACGGACAAGAAAGGATTACATCTGTTGCTGATTGGATCTGGCGGGCGCGAGCATGCGTTGGCCTGGAAAATGGCGCAAAGTCCGCGCCTCGGTAAGCTCTTTATTGCGCCCGGAAACGCCGGTACGGCCCATCTGGGTACGAATGTCAACCTGCCTACAGGAGATTTCGAGGCGCTCGGGCGCTTCGTGGAGGCGGAGCGGATAGACCTGATCGTCGTCGGGCCCGAAGATCCGCTCGTGGCGGGCATCGCGGACTACTTTGACAGCGATCGTGCACCGCGGCGCGTGCCCGTGATAGGCCCGAAGTGCGCCGGCGCACAGCTCGAGGGCAGCAAGGATTTCGCCAAGGCCTTCATGCGTCGGCACAACATCCCCACGGCACATTACCGCAGCTTCACGGCCGACGAATTGGACGTCGCAGAGCTCTATCTGACCACCCTTCGCCCGCCCTACGTGCTCAAGGCCGACGGATTGGCCGCGGGAAAAGGCGTATTGATCGTCGAGTCGCTCCATGATGCCCGCGAAGGACTCCGACGCATGCTCCACGGACAGTTTGGGGCCGCCAGTCGCACGGTTGTGATTGAGGAATACCTCGATGGTATCGAGTGCTCCGTTTTTGTGCTGACCGATGGCGACGGATACTTCATCTTACCCGAGGCGAAGGACTACAAACGAGTCGGCGAGGGCAATACGGGGCTCAACACGGGGGGCATGGGTGCCGTGTCTCCCGTCTCGTTTGCCAATGAGGAGTTCATGCGTAAGGTGGACGAAAAAATCATCCGTCCCACGCTGAAGGGACTCTCTGCTGAGGGCATTGACTATCGCGGATTCATCTTCTTTGGACTCATCAACGTCCAGGGCGAACCGATGGTGATAGAATACAACTGTCGGATGGGCGATCCGGAAACGGAAGTCGTGATGCCGCGTCTGATGAACGACCTCGTGGAATTATTTGAGGCTACGGCCCACCGTCGATTGCAGGACTATACGCCCAAGATCGACCCGCGGGCAGCCACGACCGTCATGCTGACCAGCGGCGGATACCCCGAGGCCTACGAAAAGGGCAAAACGATTTCCGGATTAGACGACCCGCGGCTGGATAGCGCCATCGTCTTTCACGCCGGCACTTCGGTCGGCTCCGATGGTGCGATTGTCACCTCAGGCGGGCGAGTCATAGCCGTCTCAGCCCTGGCTGACACGGTCCAGGAGGCCCTCCGACGGTCTTATCGTGGCGCCGAAGCCATCACGTTCGAGAAAAAATACTACCGCCGAGACATCGGCTTCGATCTCTAAAATACAAGTCCGGGGGGAGCAGCTACTCTCCCTCTTTTTTTGATTCACCCATAGCTTTATACCCCCAATGGAAACGGCAGGAAGGCGACGAAAACCACAGAGTAGGCTGCGGCGCGCGATTAAAATGGATGTCACGAGCATCCCTAACCTTTTGCTTTCAGCGGCAGTATGTCTGTTGTGCTGGATGATGGGTTATACCTATTCGGCAGGATATCCGGTGGCCACGAGGCCCGAAAATTTGCCCACCTGGCAGTCCCTCATCGGCCTATTGCCCGATCGCCTGACGACTTACGTCATCGGGGCCTCGCTCTATGCCTTGGTGGCTGGAATCGTGCAGCGCATTAACTACAAATACATCATCGTACGCGGTCGGCGAGCCCTTCCAGCCCTCTTTTTCTTCCTCTTTGTCAGCACCAACCTCGACACGTTTCCCTTGAGGCCCGTCTCCCTCAGTTTGATCGGCTTAACGCTAGCCTTGAGTCAGCTTTTGGGATCTTGGCAACGGCCCGACGATATCGGGAGGACCTTTAATATCTCCGTTTGCCTATCGCTGGGAGCCCTCGTCTGGCCCCACATGGTGTGGTTCATACCGCTCTTTTGGTATGGCATGTATCGTTTCGGATCCTTGTCAGCTCGCGGACTGCTGACGTCCGTCTTGGGCCTCCTGACGGTGTTCGGGTTTGTCTTCGCCTGGTGCCTTTGGCAAAACGACTACCGCCTGCCTCAAGCCTTCTATAACGCCCTCGCAACGCCCGATGTCCCCTTTCTCCATGCTGTCTTTGAGCCCAATTGGATCAGTTCGCTGTGTGTCGTTTGCCTCGTCATCGTCACCAGCATATACCTCTCGCTGCACAACACGGAAAATTCAGTTCGCACACGCCAAAACCTATCCTTCTTATCCGTCTTCGTC
>ERZ773004.544-NODE-544-length-23377-cov-27.964840_pt1 | contig 23377 bp, 15 predicted proteins | sample MGYA00580667_ERZ773004 | MGnify/ENA primary metagenome ERZ773004 (study PRJEB29015, sample SAMEA2737963) | human oral metagenome | biome: human oral; feature: human-associated habitat; material: dental | place: China | collected 2123 ... | reverse complement strand
CCCACGCGCACGGGGAGACCGGCAACGCGCTGGCGATCCTCAACCTCGGCGCCGGCCTGGGCGCCTTCGTGGGACCCGCCGTCGTCTCCGCACTCCTCGGCGACGAGAACAGCGCCTCCGGGTACTTCGCCGTCGCGATGGCGCTCGCCGGTCTGTACGTCATCTCCTTCCTCCTCTGCTTCACCCTCAAGCTTCCGGGCAATGCCCGGGTGCTCGACACCGCTCCCGCCATCTCCGACGATGAGACGGCGCCCGCAGCGCCCACCAGCGCCTGACCGCTCGCGGGGCCCATTCGGGCTCAGAGCCCTTCCAGCTCCAGGGCCCATCAGGCCCCTCGACCCGCACCACCGGCCAACCGCAGACTGAAACCGACCCCGCACTCAACGCGCACCACCCCCTCGACCCGCACCACCGGCCAACCGCAGAAGACACAGCAGACACATCGCACACATCAGAAAGGGACCCCGATCATGCCCACCACCCCCGCCCTCAGCACCCTCGCCCCCGCCTACGACCGCTCCGCGATCACAACCGGGATCGTCCACATCGGCGTCGGCGGCTTCCACCGCGCCCACCAGGCCATGTACATCGACCGCCTCATGCGGGAGGGCCTCAAGTCCGGCGCCCCGGGCAGCACCGGGCCCGGCGCCCCGGGCACCTGCCTGGATTGGGGCATCTGCGGAGTCGGCCTCCTGCCGGGCGACGCCCGCATGCGCGACGCGCTCGCCTCCCAGGACCACACCTACACCCTCACCCTCAAGCACCCCGACGGGCACCACGAGTCCACCGTCATCGGCTCGATCCACGACTACCTCTTCGCCCCCGACGACCCCGAGGCCGTCCTGCGCCTCATGGCCGCACCCGCCACGCGGATCGTCTCCCTGACGGTGACCGAGGGCGGCTACAACATCGACGACGCGACCGGCGCCTTCCGCACCGAGTCGGACGGCGCCCGTCACGACGCCGCCCACCCGCACGAGCCCTCGACCGCCTTCGGCTACATCGTCGAGGCGCTTCGCCGTCGTCGAGAGGCCGGCATCGTCCCCTTCACGGTCATGAGCTGCGACAACCTGCCCGGCAACGGCAGGATCGCCCGCACCGCCGTCGTCGGGCAGGCCGCCATGAGCGACCCGGCCCTGGCGACGTGGATCGACGAGCACGTCTCGTTCCCCAACTGCATGGTCGACCGGATCACGCCCCAGACCACCCCGGAGGACATCGCCGAGGTCCGCTCCGAGCTGGGCATCGAGGACGCGTGGCCGGTGGTGTGCGAGCCCTTCACCCAGTGGGTGCTCGAGGACGACTTCCCCGCTGGCCGCCCGCCGTACGAGGAGGTCGGGGTGCAGATGGTCGACGACGTCGTGCCCTACGAGCTGATGAAACTGCGCCTGCTCAACGCCTCCCACCAGGGGCTGGGCCACTGGGGACGTCTGCTCGGCATGACCTACGGGCACGAGGCCGCCGCCGACGACGACATCGCCACCTGGGTGCGGACCTACCTGGAGCGCGAGGCACTGCCGCGCCTCCTGCCGGTGCCGGGCATCGACCTGGCGGAGTACGTGGACACGCTCTTCGAGCGCTTCACCAACGCCTCCATCGCCGACACGCTGGAGCGGCTGGCCTTCTTCGGCCCCAGCGGCATGCCCAAGTTCGTTCTGCCGACGGTGCGTGACAACCTCGCCGCCGGCGGGTCGATCCGACTCGGCGCCGCCCTGTGCGCCGCCTGGTCGCTGGGTGTGCTCGGCACGGATGAGAACGGCCGGCCGATCCCCCGGGTCGACGACCTGCGCCCCCTGGCCGAGCGGCAGGAGGCCGGGGACGAGACCGCGTTCATCGCCGACGAGGAGATCTTCGGGGACCTCGCGGAGAATGAGAGCTTCCGCACCACCTACCTCGAGGAGCTCGCGGCACTGCGCTCCCAGGGGGCGCGGGCCCGCATGCGGGCGCTCGTGGCGGATGTCTGAGCGGGCGTCGGACGTCCCGCCCGAGTCGTAGCGCGCGGAGGCACCGCCCGGGCGGGGCGACGCGGCGTGCATGCCCACGGGCGGCCTGCCGACCACGGGGCACGGGCCGGGCAGGACGTCGGCACCAGCGGTACGGGCACCTGTGAGTCGCGCTGACCACGAGGCACCGCCCTGGCCGGGCGACGACGTCCGGACCGCTTGTTCACAGGACTGTCCTCGGGGAACGGGCTCGCGGTCGTACCCGGCGGCGCATGGTCGTATCTTGTGCCGCGCGGTCGTACCTCCGGGCTCGCGGTCGTACCTCCCGGGCGCTCTAAGGTTCGACCCGGCGCACAAGAGCACGACCGCGCAGGCCCGAGCACGACCGCGCAGGCCCGAGCACGACCGCGCAGGCCCGAGCACGACCGCGCAGGGCCTGCGCGCGACGCAGGACCGGGGTACAAAGGAGTCATGGCCCGTTACGCCGCGCGCAGTGAGCCGCGTTCACCGGTCGTCCCGCCCCTCCGGCTCGCCGACCTCGAACCGGGTGCCGCCGGAATGCTGCGCGCCGGCGGCTACGTGGACCTGACCCGCCTGACCGGCATCGACATCAGCGGCACGGACCTGGCCGGCCTCGAACTGGACGAGTGCGAGCTGGTCGATATGCGAGCCGACAGCGCGCGATTGGTCGCATGGCGTGTCACCAGCACGCGGATCGAGCGACTGAGCGCCTCCGAGCTGACCGCCCAGCGCTCCTCGTGGCGGGAGGCGACGCTGGCGGCATCCCGGGTCGGCGCACTGATCATGCACGACACCCAGTGGCGCAGTGTTGCGGTGGAGGGCTGCAAGATCAGTTTTCTGAATCTCGGGGGTGCGAACCTGCTCGACGTCGTCGTGCGCGACTGCGTCATCGACACCCTCGATCTGACCGCAGCCGTGCTGAGCCGAGTCGCGTTCGAGGACTGCCGGGTGGGCGTGCTCAACGTGCGACGGACGCGCATGAGTGACACGGATCTGCGGGGGCTGCGCCTGGAGGTCCTGGAGAGCATCGACGACGCCGGGGGCCTGCGCGGGGCGACGGTCTCAACCGCCCAGCTCGCCGCGCTCGCACCGGCGCTGGCCGCCCACACGGGTCTGCGAGTGCTGTAAGAATGCGCCGAGCGCCCGCGGCCCATCGGGCCCGACGGCATCAGGGCGAGCCCGGGCCCAGGTCCGCCACCGCGCCCCGCGCCCCTGTCGAGGCGGGCATGCCGGCACGAGTCGGGCCTTCCAGCCCGAGTCCGACGGCGCCGTCGTCGGACTCGGGCAAGAACGTCGAGGTCGTCCCGCTACCGGCCCGCCGTCGTACCGTCGTCGAGCCGGCCGTCCCGGTTCGACCGTCCCCACCGGCTGGTACGCGCGGCCGGGATGATGTCCCTCCCGTGTCGCGACCAGTGGGCCGTCGTCCCCACCACCGGCGCGCGGCCGGGATGACGACCGGCAGCACGGAGATGGCGACGATGACGAGCACAACGCCCTCGATCGAATCCGCGATACCGGAGATGCCCGACAGAAGCACGCCGATCGCCGTCATGGAGCCGACCCACGCGATCGCTCCGATGATGTTCCAGGTGACGAAGCGCCGATAGGGCATCCGCGCAGTCCCGGCCGCGAAGGGCGCATAGGTGCGCACCACCGGCACGAAGCGCCCCAGTACGAGGGCGAGACGCCCGTAACGGGCGAAGAAGGCCTCGGCCGCCTCCAGGCGGTCGGTGCGCAGGACACGAGCACCGTCGCGGAACAGTCCGCGCCCGCAGCGCGAGCCGAGCCAGTAACCCGCCTGGTCCCCGGCGATCGCCGCCGCCAGGCACACACTCACGACCCGCCACAGGCCCGGCCCCAGCGATGTGCGGAGGACGACGGCCGTGACCAGCAGCGAGTCGCCGGGCAGGAAGGGGAACAGGACACCCGACTCGACGAAGACGATGACGGCCATGCCGGCCAGTAGCCGGGGACCCAGGGCCGTGAGCAACGCCCCGGCGTCGGAGACGGTGCCGATGAGATCGACGATCCTGCTGATGGCGTCCACATGCGCTCCTCACGACGACTCGACGCCGCCGGGCGGCAGCGCGCAGGACGAGCCTCGGCCACCGTCCTGTGCCGGGACTTTGACGACGGCATGCCTCCGCCCTGACTCTCCCTGAGACAGGGGCTCTCTCTCGCGCCCCGAGGCGGGCCGCCGGCTCCGTCGAACCGGACCGATCTCGAGCCGGAACCCGACCGATCTCGACGCGGAACCCGATTGACCAGGGCGGCCGAGTCGATTGGAGCGACCGGCAGGCGCGAGACAGGTGAGGCATTCCTTGCTCATAGGCCGTTCGTCCCGCTAGGATCGCATGGCCGTCGGCGCGGTGACAACCATGCGCGTCCGCAGCACTGTCCTGTCAACTCGATGACGAGGTCCGATACCGCCATGGTCAAGCGCCAGATCCCCAACCCGAACGAGATCTTCGACCTGCTCCACTTCAAGAAACTCGATCTGAACGCCAGGCACCGGCGACTCCAGTCGGCTCAAACCGTCTGGGACCTGCGCACGATCGCCAGGCGACGCACGCCCGCGGCCGCCTTCGACTACACCGACGGCGCCGCCGAGGGCGAGATCTCCCTGCGTCGGGCCCGTCAGGCCTTCCGCGACGTCGAGTTCCACCCCGACATCCTGCGGCCGGCGCCCTCCGTCGACACCTCGTGCAAGATCCTCGGCGGCCCCTCCGCCATGCCCTTCGGCATCGCCCCCACCGGTTTCACCCGCCTCATGCAGACCGAGGGCGAGATCGCGGGCGCCGGCGCCGCGGGCGCCGCGGGCATCCCCTTCACCCTCTCCACTCTCGGGACCGCCTCCATCGAGGACGTCAAGGCCGCCAACCCGCGCGGGCGGAACTGGTTCCAGCTCTACGTCATGCGCCAACGGGAGATCTCCTACGGGCTGGTGAAGCGCGCCGACGCCGCCGGCTTCGACACCCTCATGTTCACCGTGGACACCCCGGTGGCGGGGGCCCGCCTGCGCGACAGGCGCAATGGATTCTCCATTCCGCCGCAGATCACCATGGGAACGGTTCTCAATGCGATCCCCCGTCCGTGGTGGTGGTTCGACTTCCTGACCACCCCGAAACTCGAGTTCGCCTCCTTGAAGAGCACCGGCGGCACCGTCGGCCAGCTGCTCGACGCCGCCATGGACCCGACGATCAGCTACGAGGACCTCGAGGTCATCCGCTCCATGTGGTCCGGGAGGATCGTCGTCAAAGGGGTGCAGAACATCCCCGACGCCAAGCGCCTGCTCGATCACGGCGTCGACGGCATCATCCTGTCCAACCACGGCGGGCGGCAGCTCGACCGCGCCCCCGTCCCCTTCCGACTCCTGCCCGAGCTCGTCCGCGAGATCGGCTCGGACGCCACCGTCATGATCGACACCGGCATCATGAACGGCGCGGACATCGTGGCCTCCATCGCGCTGGGCGCCGACTTCACCATCGTCGGCCGCGCCTACCTCTACGGTCTCATGGCGGGCGGCCGCGCCGGCGTCGACCGGGTCATCGAGATCCTGTCGGAGGAGGTCGTGCGCACGATGAAGCTCCTGGGCGTCTCCAGCATCGAGGAGCTCGAGCCTCGCCACGTCACCCAGCTGACCAGGCTCGTCCCGGTGCGCCCGCAGGTGCGGGCCGCCGCCGACGCCGTGGAGCGCTGAAGGCCCGTTCTCCCGGATCTCCCGAGCCCTCCGCGGTGAAGAGCCCCCTCGTCCGTCGCGTCGGTGGCCTGCGAGAGGGCACCGGGTCCTCCTCCCGCGAAGAGCTCCCACTGACGATCGGCACCGCCTCCGGAGACGGTCCGACGCCAGCGGCACCGCGGGCGAGCGACCGCCGCGCACGGCGACCGCTCTCCCCTCCAACACTGTAGGCTGCACGGGCACCTGTGACCCGGATCAGGCATCAGACGGTCTCAGAACGGTCGTGGTCCGACTCGGCACAGCATCCGCCCGCAGGAAGGAACAATTCTCATGTCACCCTCCCCGGCCATCTCTTCGACTGCGGTCGAGGACGACGCCAGCGCTGAACGCATGTCCACCAGCCGCTGGAGGCCGTCCACACTGCGCTCCACGCCGTCCCGGGAGGATCGCGGGCTGTTCGGCCACCCCAGGGGCCTGCCCTGGATGCTCAACGTCGAGATGTGGGAGCGCTTCTCCTACTACGGCATGCGTGCCATCCTGCTGTACTTCATCACCGACACCGCGGCCAACGGCGGCCTGGGCCTCAGCGATAACAGCGGTCAGGTCATTCTGGCCTCCTACAGCGCGGCCGTGTACCTGCTGGCGATACCCGGCGGAATCTTCGCCGACCGCATCATCGGCCCCTGGCTGTCGACCCTCTACGGGGGGCTCGTCATCATGGCGGGGCACATCTGCCTGTCGATCCCTGTGGAGGCCTCCTCCTGGCTGGGCATCGTCCTGGTCGCCGTCGGCACCGGCTTCATCAAGCCGAATCTCTCGACGATCGTCGGCGGCCTGTACGATGACGACGACCCGCGCCGCGACGCCGGCTTCCAGTTGTTCTACATGTCGGTCAACGTCGGCTCCTTTGCCTCCCCCCTGGTCACCGGCTGGCTGCGGGAGCACTACGGGTACCACGCCGGCTTCTTCTCGGCCGCCGTCGGCATGGCGCTCGCACTCGTCGCCTTCATCTACGGCCGGCACAAGCTCTCGGCCTTCGCCTTCACCGTTCCCAACCCCATCCGCCCCGAGGAGCATCGGCGGATCCTCCTCGTATCAGTGGCGACCCTGGCGGGCACGGCCGCACTCGTAGCGGTTCTGACCGGCACGACCGGCAGCCTGCTCGACGCCATCTCCACCACGATGCTCATCATTCCGACCGGAGCAGCCGTGGGCTACTTCGTCCTGATGTTCCGCTCGCCGAAGGTCACCCACCGCGAGCGCACGCACCTGCGCGCCTACATCCCCCTGTGGATCGGAGCGGTGCTGTTCTTCATGATCTCCGAGCAGGCGTCGGGCAAGATGGCGACCTTCGCCAAGGACAACACCGACGGCCGCATCCCGCTGCTGGGCTGGATCATCAGCCCGGAGGCCTACCAGACGATCAACCCGGCCACGATCGTCATCCTGGCTCCGCTGGTCGGATGGTTCTTCACTCGGCGCGCGGGCCGGTTCCCCTCCACCATCATGAAGTTCGCGATCTCGGTGCTCATCACCGGCGCATCCGCCTTCCTCCTCGGCTACGGGTTCCAGATCTGGACCGGCGGCGACAGCCTGGCTCCGGGGTGGTTCCTGGCCGTGGTGTTCATCATCCAGACGGTCGGCGAGCTGTTCCTCTCCCCGGTGGGCCTGTCCACGACGTCGGCCCTGGCGCCCAAGAGCTTCGCCTCCCAGGCGATGAGCCTGTGGCTGCTGACAACCGCCACCGGGCAGGGGCTCGCCGGTTTCGTCATCTCGAAGACGGAGGGCATCGCCAACTCGACCTACTACTACGGCCTGGGGGTGGTGACGGTCGCGGCGGCCGTCGTCCTGTTCGTGGTCGCCCCCTGGACGCAGCGTCAGATGGCCGACGTCGACGCGGCATCCCAGAACGAGTAGCAGAACAGGCCTCTCCCCGGGGCCACACGCGCCACCGGCGGGCAGCACCCCAGAACGAGTAGCAGAACAGGCCCCTCCCCACCCGGGGCCACACGCGCCACCAGCGGGCAGCACCCCAGAACGAGTAGCAGAACAAGCCCCTCCCCGGGGCCACACGCGCCACCAGCGGACGGCACCCCAGACCACCGGCGGGCAGCGCCCCGAGGCGAGCGGCAGGACGAGCAGGACAAGCCCCTCCTCTCCCCGCAGCCCCGCGCGGGCAGTTCTCCATGGGCAGCCCTCCCCGCAACGGAGGCGACGAGAGGGGCACGAACGAGACCTGCCCGCCGTATGGTGGAACCGCCGGCGTGAGCCAGAACCGCCGGCAAGTCGACAGGGCGCGACGTCGCCGTTCACGACGACCTCACTCGCCCCTGCGCACCCTCCGCCCGCCACCCCTGCACGAATCAAGGAGCCCGTTATGACGCTGACAGCCGACCAGGCCTCGCACGCCGCCTTCGTGACGACCAGATTCAAGGCGGGCTACGACCTGGAGGAGGTCGACGTCTTCATCGAGGGCATCGCCGCGGCCCTGCGCGCGTGGGAGACCGGCCCCGTCTCCGGCCCGCCCTACAGGATCTTGACGTCCGACGACGTGTCGAGCAAGCGGTTCAGCGCCACCAGCCTTCGCGAGGGCTACGAGCAGGGCGCGATCGACCTGTTCATGGATGAGGCCGTCAGGACACTGCAGGACCACGAGACCCGCGCCCGCGGCTACGGCGCCGTAGGACCCGGCGGCTACGGCATCGTCGGGGATCCCGACGGCGAGGGTCCCTCCGGCCAGACCGTCGAGGCCGGGCAGACCATGAGGATGGCGACCGCGGACTGGGTTCAGGATATGAAGTTCCAGGCCACCAAGTTCCGCGAGGGCTACGAGCAGGACGAGATCGACGAATACCTGGATGAGCTCGTCGCGACCCTGCGCGCGTGGGAAGCGAGCGCGGCGATCGGCGGCCCGCCGCCCCACGGGGTGCAGACGTCCTCCGACGTGCGCAACAAGAAGTTCCAGGCCACCAAGCTCCGCGAGGGCTACGAGCAGGACGAGGTCGACGAGTTCCTGGACCACGTCATGAACACGCTGCGGGCGTATGAGGCCCGTTCCGGCACCGGCGGCTACGGCATCGTCGGCCCCGTCGGGGCGCCCGACGGCGGCCTCAACGGAGGCCCGCCCGACCAGCCCTGGGCGGCCAGGACGATCGAGACGGGGATGACAGCGGATCGGGCCTCGCGCAAGATCCTGAAGCGGGCGACGTGGAAGGAGGCCTACAACCTGGAGGAGATCCACGCCTGCGTGCAGGAGGCCGTCGCAGCTCTTCGCGCCTGGGAGGCGAGCGCAGCGGCCGGCGGCCCGCCGCCCCACGGGGTGCAGACGTCCTCCGACCTGCTGAACAAAAAGTTCAACCCCGCCAAGTTCCGCCAGGAGGGCTACGAGCAGGACGAGGTCGACGAGTTCCTGGACGAGATCGCGGAAGTGCTGAAGGCCTACGAGTCCCGCAGTCCCCGCTGACGCGACTGACGCGACTGCGCCGGGACGATCGCCGTCGGCGAGTCGCACCCCGCGGCGGAGGAGCGAGCCGGGCGACGAGGGCCCGGTCACGACGGGTCCCGCCGTCGAAGCCCGTGGGGGGCGCGAACCGGAACTGCACGCGTCCCCCCCCTGCCCCGGAAGCGAGCACGACATGCTCCGCACATGATGCGAATGCTCCGTACGCGTCCCCCACGGCCCCGGAAGACGGGACCCGCCCTCAGACGCGCCGGACCAGGGGGAAGGTGATGGTCTCGCGAATCCCCTGACCGGTGAGCACCATGAGGAGACGGTCGATGCCCATGCCCATGCCGCCCGACGGCGGGAAGCCCTGCTCCATGGCCACGAGGAAGTCCTCGTCCAGCACCATGGCCTCGGGGTCGCCCTTGGCGGCCGCGAGCGCCTGGGCCTCGAAGCGCTCGCGCTGGACCACGGGGTCGGCGAGCTCGGAGTAGGCGGTGGCGGTCTCGAAGCCGCGCACGTAGAGGTCCCACTTCTCGGTCAGGCCCGGCTTGCTGCGGTGGTAGCGGGTCAGCGGCGAGGTGTCCTCGGGGAAGTCGTAGACGAAAGTGGGCGCCCACAGCTTGTTGCCGACGAGCTCCTCGAAGATGTCCTCGACGATCTTGCCGGCCACGGCGTAGTCGTCGACCTCCAGGTCGATCCTCTCGGCGTGGGCGACGAGCTGCTCGCGCGGGGTCTCGACGGTGACCTCCTCGCCGAGGGCCTCGGAGACGGAGGTGTAGAGGTCGATCGTGTCCCACTGGCCCGACAGATCGTACTCGGTGCCGTCCGACAGCGTGACGACCTCGCCGCCCTCGGGCAGGTCGAAGGCGTCGCGCGCCGCCTGCTGGACGAGGTCGCGAGTCAGGTCCGCCATGCCGTCGTAGTCGGAGTAGGCCTCATAGGCCTCCAGGGCCGTGAACTCCGGGGAGTGGGAGGAGTCGGCGCCCTCGTTGCGGAAGTTGCGGTTGATCTCGAAGACGCGGTCGACGCCGCCGACCACGGCGCGCTTGAGGTAGATCTCCGTGGCGATGCGCAGGTAGAGATCCATGTCGAAGGCGTTCATGTGGGTGATGAACGGCCTCGCGGCGGCGCCGCCGTGAACGACCTGGAGCATGGGGGTCTCCAGCTCGAGGTAGTCGCGGCGGTGGAAGTTCTCGCGCAGGGAGCGCACGACGGCGGCGCGGGTGCGCACCATGTCGCGCGCGGCGGGGCGGATGAGCAGGTCGAGCTCGCGGCGACGCGCCCGGTTGTCCTCGCTCAGGCTGACCTCCTCGCCCTCCTGGTTGGTCCAGACCTTGGGCAGCGGGCGCAGGGCCTTGGAGGCGATGCGCCACGCGGGGACGGCGACGTCGTCGTCCCCCAGCCCGGCCGCCCCGCCCAGCCCGGCGCCGTCGGCGCCCTCGTGCAGCACCGGCTCGGCCATGACGGACAGCTCGCCGCGACGCGAGGAGATGACCCGGCCGTGGACGAAGAGGTGGTCGCCCAGGTCCACGTCGGACTTGAAGGCGGCCAGACAGGTGTGGCCCTCTGCGGGCAGGGCCTTGGCCGACAGCATGGCCTGGAGCGTGGTGCCGGCGCCGTCGGCGAGGGTGACGAAGCAGAGCCTGCCGGTATTGCGCAGGAAGACGACGCGTCCCGCCAGGCCCACGACGTCCTGGGTCTCCTCGCCGGCCTGAAGATGCCCGTAGCGCTCGCGGACCGCGGCGATCGTGGTGGTGATGGGGAGTCGGACCGGGTAGGGGTCCCAGCCCTCGCCGCGGAGGCGCTCGCGCTTGCCGGCACGAACCTCGAACTGCTCGCCGGGGCCCGGATCCTGCTTGCCCCGTCCCGACTGCTCGGATCGTCCGGACTCATCGACCCGCCCGGGAGTCGCGGTGGGGGCCTGGGCGCCGTCGGATTCGGGAAGGGTGTTCTGCTCGGTCGCATCAGTCACGCGCGCGAGTCTAGCGGTCGGGAGAGTCGCCCCGCGGCCCGGGCACGAGGTTCGGCTCGGCGGAATCCCGGGTCACCGACCGCGAGCGCCCCGCGGCCCGGGCACCAGGCGCCGAGCCTGACGCCGGCGACCCCGTCCGCCCGAGTCGCCCCGCGGCACGGGCACGAGAAGCAGTACTCCAGCCTGAGCGGCTCGCAGTAAGGTCGAGCCGCCCCGCCCGGGCACGAGGCATCGCGGGCCTCGCACGTCCCGACCGGGCCGGCGGCGCTGTCGGAGTCCGGGCATCAGGCATCGCGGGCCTCGCGCCTCAGTCTTGTGGATGATCTCCGTCTCGCCGCTCGGGCGCGAGACATCGACCACGCATCATGCCCCGGCTCGGCCCTGCCCCCGGCACCGGGTCGGGCGGTCAGGTCCAGTCCGGTGCGGTGGCGGCGCCGTGCAGGACGCTGTCGTGGAACCACCGCGGTTGCAACGACAGGCAGAACTCAGCGGGGAACCAGTCCGACGGAAGATCCTCCTCGCCGACCGGACTCCTGCTGAGGCGCACGTCCAGACCGCGCGCCGTGCGCCGGCGCCCCCACGTCGCCGGGGCGTCGGCCAGGAAGTCGGCGAGCAGCCGTTCGTAGGCAGGACCGAGATAGCACCACGGCACCGGTCGCATCGGCAGACCCGCGAGAAGCGCGTCGCCCACGCCGAGCCCCTGCGGGTTCTGCGCGCGCGGTCCGGGCATGGTGCTCCCGTCGTACGAACGGTCCCAGTTCTCCAGGACCTCGGCCAGCGCCAGTTCGGCCCCCAGCTCGTCGGCGACCGCGACGAACACCTCGTGAAGCCGGTCGAGCGAGGTCTCGTCGAGTGCGTCGAGCTCGGCCGCGCATGCCACGCGGTACATGCCGTGCGGTTCCTCCGGCGCGCATGGGAGTAGCGCCACGGTGCCGATCGGCTCGGGACCGGTCAGATACACCCCGTGGTCATCGGCGCGTCTCCTGTCATCGGCCGCCCCGATCGTCGCGTCGGACAGCGCCAGCATCCGCGCCCGACCGGTGTACTCGGTGGGCAGCCATTCCGGCGCGACTCGTTCAACGGCCCGCATCCAGGCGGCGACCGGGTCGGGGCGCACCGACTCGCGCACGAACCACCGCAGGTGGACCACCGGGAAGGTCTCCTCCGGAATGTCATAGAGATCGGGGTCGAACTCGGGGAGCGGCCGGTCGCCCACCGGCCAGACCACGCGCTCGAAGAAGGAGGCGATAATGCCCTCGCACCGATGCGCCAGGGTCTCGGCGATCGTGAGGCCGCGGTCCCCGGCGGGGGCGGAGCGCAGGCCTCCCGGCCATCGGAGGTGGTAGCAGAAGGGGAGCTCGTCGTGCCCCGACGCATCCTTGACGAAGTCGACGAAATCGAGGGATACGTCGAGGGAGCCCTCGTCCAGTTCCAGGACCGTGCGCGCACCGTCGCGGAGACGGATGCTCGTCCCGTCGCCGTCGTTCCCCTCGACGGCGAGACCGGGGGCCGCCTCGCGCGCATCGCGCAGCGTCAGTTCACGACGCGTGTAGAGTTCGTAGAGTTCGGGGGATTCCTGGCTCTGCATGCTCTCCACCCTATCGGGGGCGGGCGTGCCCGCAACGGTGCGGCCGCGAGCGGGACCGGGACGGGACCGGAACGCCGCTCGGCCGCGGACGAGGCCGGGACGCGGGACCGGGGCGCCGCTCGGCCGCGAGCGGGGCGAGCCGCCACGTCTCCGTCTGGGTGGAGGAGGCGGGTTCAGCCCCGGGCCGCGGCGAAGGCGGTGCCGGAGGATGCCAGCCCCTGAAGGCGAGCGGTGTCGGAGTCGGCGGGAACCTGTCCGGGCTCGCGGCTCCGCTCCACGATGCGATTGCTCCCATCGACGAAGACGACGTGCGGCAGGTAGGTGCGAGCCCTGCTCTCGTCCAGCTGGGAGTAGGCGATGAGGATAACGAGGTCACCGGGGCTCACAAGGTGCGCGGCGGCACCGTTCACGCAGACCTGCCCTGTTCCGCGCTCGCCGGGGATGACGTAGGTGGACAGTCGGTTGCCGTTGGTGCAATCGCAGATGTCGACGCGCTCTCCCGGGAGAAGATCAGCGGCATCAAGGAGGTCCGCATCCACGGTGATGGACCCGACGTAGTCGAGGTCGGACTGAGTCACCGTGGCGCGATGGATCTTGGACGTCATCATCGTCCGCAGGCGTGAAGTCATCGCGGCAAGGGTAGGTGGGACGATGCGTCATACCAAAGCGCGGGCCTCGATGGTGACCGACTCGACAGGCCGGATCGGGGATCGTCGAGGGTTGCCGGACACCGTCGTGGGACGCTCGCCGGGCCGCCGACCACCAGGGTCGCTGCAGGACTGCCGAGAGCAGCCCGGGCCGTCAAGCCACCGGACCGCCGCAGGTGATGAGGGCGTTGTCGATGAGCCTGGTCGTGCCAACCTTCGCGGCCAGCGCCAGCAGGGCCGGCTCCGCGGGCCGATCCGTCCGCTCCGTCCCGACGGGCCCGCGGGACGCGGGCAGACCGGCACCCGCGCCGACCCCTGCGCACGGCAGGCCGGGACCAGCGCCTGTCATGTCGACGAAACTGTCCGGGGCGACCACGGCCACGTAGTCCACCTCGACACCCGGGGCGCGCGTCAGCACCCGGAGCGCCGCGGTCCTCACCCCGGCGGCGCTCGCCCCGGCCCGCGCCGCCTCCCGCCCCGCGTCGAGGGCATGGCACAAGGCCAAGGCTTGCTCGCGCTCCTGCGCGGTCAGGTAGGCGTTGCGCGAGCTCATGGCCAGGCCGTCGGCCTCGCGGCGGATCTCGACCGGTACGATCTCGACCGGCACAGCGAGGTCGCGGACCATGGCGCGCACGATCGCCAGCTGCTGGGCGTCCTTGCGACCGAACAGCGCCCACCGCGGGCGGGTGAGATGCATGAGAGTCAGCACCACCTGCAGCACGCCGGCGAAATGGGTGGGTCTGGTGGCCCCCTCCAGGACGGTGGCGATCGGGCCGGGATCGACCCGCACGGCCGGGTCGCCGTCGGGATACATGACCTCGGGCGTGGGCGCGAAGACGATGAGCCGTCCGACGATGAGTGCGTCCTCGCCATCGGGAGCGCGCAGGATGGAGACCAGGCCCTCGACATCGGCCTCCAGGGTGCGCGGATAGGCCTCCAGGTCCTCCCCGGCGGCGAACTGGAGAGGGTTGACGAAGATGGTGACGACGACGGTGCCCCCCGGTCCGACCAGGCGGGCGGCCTCGGTCACGAGGTCGAAGTGGCCCTGGTGGAGAGCCCCCATCGTCATTGCGACGGCGCGGGGAGCGCCCGTGCGATCGTCAACGGCGAGGGCGGCGGCGAGGTCATCGCGGCTGCGGGCCAGGGTCACCCGACCAGAGCGAGGACCGGGCGCGGCTGGAGCGGGGGAAGCGGGACGCGTCATGATCCCACGCTAGACGACCGACGACACGGGGGTGGACGACCGCCGCTGGGCGCCGGGGCGCGCGGAGGCGGAAGCGCGCGGAACCTGCGGCGCGCAGGGTCGCGGGAATGCGGCGCGCAGAGCTGCAGGTCCGTCCACTCCGCCCGCGAGACCGGGACTGCGCCCACCTGACGGACGCAGCAGGAGAGCCACCCGTCCACTCCGCCCGCGAGACCGGGACTGCGCCCACCTGACGGACGCAGCAGGAGAGCCACCCGTCCGCCCCACCCGCGAGACCGGGGACCGACTCGGGAACCGGAGCCCGACCCGACCGGCTGGTCCCGGCCGTCGTCAGAAGGGCGGGATGGCATCGAGCAGCGGGGCCAGGCCGAGTGCGTGGAGGGGCTGCGGGTAGGGGGCGGATTCGAAGTCACCGGGATTATGACCGGGGAGGGGACCACGGGTGGCGACGACGGGAGCGCGGTCAGGACTGCGCCCGGAGTCGTCGTGAATGCCAGAGGTCGCCATGCGGCTCAGGGCGGCGTCGGCGAGCCCCTTGCGAAGGCGATTCAGGACGGCGGGAGTGACGGCCCGGGCGAGGACGTCGGGCACGCGGGCCGCCGGGCGGGCCTCCTGACGCGGTCCAGTGCGGCGGGGCAGCATGGTGATGCTCCCGTCCGAGGCGCGGCGATACCTGGCGCCGGTGGGAGTGCGCCACACCAGGGCGCCGTCACGGGCGCGAGTCAGGGACCAGCCGGGGGTGTGCTTGAGACGGTGGTGAGCCCGGCACAGACAGGTCAGATTGTCCAACGACGTGGTGCCGCCACTGACCCAGGGCACAATGTGGTCCAGATCGCATGCGCGTGCGGGTGCATCGCACCCGGGGTGAGTGCATGTGCTGTCGCGAACGCGGACGAGATCGGCCATGGCCGCGGGCGGCCGGTAGCGGGAACGACCCGCATCCACCACGGCGCCCGAGAGCGGGTCGGTGACCAGGCGCCGCCAGGTCCCGCCCGCCGCCAGCGCCCGAGCCACGGCGGCCGGCACGGGCGCGCTCCTGCCGGCCGTGCCCATGCTCGCCCCCGGGACCTCGGCCCGGCCGGGCAGAAGGTCCACGCCGGATATGAGATTCGCATCGGGCGCGCCGTGAACGGATGGACCTCCTCCAGGACGATCGGCGTCGGACGACGCGGCTCCGGGAGGTCCAGCAGCGACGCCGACCGGATCGGCGATACCGGGTCGTGCGTCGAGCGCTCCGTTGCCGGGAGGACCGGCGTCGGAGATTCCGGTGGTGCGGGGCGGACCGCCTCTGGACGATCGAGGTTCGAGGACGTCGGTGAGGTGGTCCAGGGGGACGATGACATCCACGTTGACCTTCAGCCCCGGGGGCAGCGGCACCGGATCGGCGCCCGACGGCATCCACCATGGACCCGTCCGGTCGATCAGATCGCTGAGCGCGGTCAGCAACCCTTCAAGAGGGACCCCATCAGGCATCGGACTCGCCGCAATCGGTCCATCGTCCATCGGACGCACCGGCTCCGCCGGAGCAGCCGCGTCCGCGGCATCCGCCGAGGCCTCCGATCCCGCCCCTGCGCCGACCGAGCCCGCAGCACCGACCGGACCCGCAGCACCACGAGGGTCGGGCGGGGCCGTCGGGACCGTGTCCGCGGCGTCCGTCGGCCCGATCGGGCGCACGGCAGCGGGCTCGCCCCCACCCCCACTCGTCCCAGCGGTCCGCGGAGTCGTCGCACGGTATCGGCTGCTCCTCAGGGTATGCAGGCTCATGGCGACCAAGGCGTCGGCTCGCAGCTGCCCCAGGGAGCGCTGGTCGCCCACGGCTCGCGCCGAGGCGGCGATGGCGTCCAGGGTCGCATCCACCAGGAAGGCGTCGGAGCGGGGCATGAGCATGCGCATCTCGCACACTCCCGTGCCCGCCTGGCGCGGCCGAGACACATGACGTTGCGCGGTGTTGCACCGAGTTCGTCGACTCACTCCCTCGGAGTCCAGCGAGGTGAGCGCCCGGTCCACGTCCCGGCCCAGCTGGGCGCGCGTGCGGTGCGCGGCCCTGCCCAGCACTCTGGCCTGCACCGCCTCCGCCACGCGGGCGGGCTCTCCCTCGAGCCGTCGCACCAGCAGAGCCGTCTTGGACTCGTCCAGCAGACCCACCCGGTGCAGGCCCTCGATCGGCGCCAGCCGCCCATCGAGCAGCCCGAGGCCGCGGTCCACCAGTTGCGAGGCTCGCGTGCGCGAGACACCCAGACGGCATGCGACCTCGCCAGTGGCGTTCCAGCGCCCCGCCATCATGTCACCGGGCGACGCCGCCTCTCGAACGGCCCCGCCCTGCTCGGCCCGATCCTGCTCGCCGTCCTCCTCGCGATCCTCGTCCCGCTCCCGCCGCGGGGGCGGGGAGGGGAGGCCGCGCATCTCCGGGCAGAGGGCCAGACACGCGGCCGCCACAGCCTGCGCCCATTGCGCCCATCCGGCCAGACGCCCGCAGGCCGCCATCAGCTCGCTCAGGCCATCCGCGCCCAGCTCCACCAGTGCTCCGACGCCCCGCTCGCCATCGATCATCAGCGCCCCCGCGGCCTCGGTCAGCATCCGCTCACTCGGTTCCACCACACCGTCGAACAGTCCGGGGCCGGGGGCCCTGGACGCGTCGTCCGCACCGGGGGCCCTGGACGCGTCGTCCGCACCGGGGGCCCGGACGAGCAGAGGCGACACCAACCGCTCGATCACGTCGGCCAACCCGGCGCCCGGCACCATCCCCGTGAAACGCATCAGGACGCTCTCAACCCGATCGGAGGTAGCCGCGGCCGCGCCCGCAGTCGATCCGGCAGGCTCCCCGGTAGCGCTCCGCTCATCGAACATATGTACACAGTATCTCCTGGGTACGACACGAAACCGCAGCCCTTAACAATGCCCGGCGCCCGGGCACCGCCGGCGGGCGGGGACCAGCAGCCACAGGGCAAGCGTCAGCAGGCCCGGCGCCCGGGCACCGCCGGCGGGCAGACCCCGGCACTACGCCATCGGCCCGGACGAGCGCCGGCAGGCGGCCAGCCGGTCGCTGTCGCCGTCCTTCCCCACACCCGGGGCTCAGCGGTGCGGGAACGACAATGAAGGCCAGAACCTTGTGTCCTTCCCCACGCCCGGGGCTCAGCGGTGACCATGACGTCAACACTGCCATTGAGGATCGCCGTCCTTCACCGCACCCGGAACCCGGGCACCGCACGACCCGCCCGGAACGGCCCGGATCACCCCGCGTCGTCCGCGTCGCCGTCCGAGGCGAGCGCCCCGCGCACTTCCTCGGCCTGGCGCCCGGTGATCCGCCCAGCGTCCTCGGCTCGCCGCGTCGTGGCTCGTGCGAGTGCCCGGTAGGCGTCCACGACGTCGTCGAGCGGGCGGCCCTCGTCATCGAGCAGGGCTCCCAGCGCCTCGACGTGGGAGCGGACGGTGCCGGCGTCGCCGCGCGATACCGGGCCGCTCAACGCGGAATCGGCGCCCTCGGTCAGGGCTCGATCCAGCGCGGCGGTGAGCAGCGGGCCGAGGGTGGCGGCGCCGTCGTCGACGCCGGCGGCCGCCAGGATGCGCACCGCCTGCCCGACGAGCGTGACCAGGTGGTTGGCCCCGTGGGCCAGCGCCGCGTGGTAGGCGGGGCGAGAGGCCTCGGGCAGGACGAAGGGCTCGCCGCCGAGTTCGACGGCCAGGGCCTGGGCGATGGGCAGAACGGCGTCGGGGGCGGTGACGGCCATGGGGCAGCCGGTCAGCCGGGCGACATCGGTGGAGAAACCGCCGAACGTCATGGCCGGGTGGAGGGCGAGCGGGATGGCGCCGAGCCGTCGAGCGGGATCGAGGATCCCGATGCCGTAGCGCCCCGAGGTGTGGACGACCAGCTGACCGGGCTGCCACCGATCCAGGTCGGCCAGGCCGCGGACGAGCGGGGCGAGGGCGTCGTCCGGAACGGCGAGCAGCACGAGCTCGGCGCGCTCGACGATCTCATCGATCCGGAGCACCGGAACGCCCGGCAGAAGAAGCTCGGCGCGCTCACGACTGGCCTCGGAGACCGCGTGCACGCCGATGATGCGGTGATCGACGGCCCGCAGAGCGCTGCCCAGCACCGCACCCACGCGTCCGGCGGAGATGATGCCGACACCGAGGCGGCCGGGACGCGAGCCGGCGGAGGGGGTCGAGGGGATCTCGGACATGCCGCCGATCGTCTCACGCCGTCCCGGTCGGAGCAGCAGAGCCGTCATCCGCGGCCCGGGCGAGCCAGCGGTCGAGCCTCTCAGCACGACGACGGCGCGGGGCCCTCTCGGAGACGACTCGCTGGATGGCGGCCGCATCGGCGATATCGAGATTGCTCAGGCTCGTGCCCACCGCGCGACCCACCATGTCCAGATGGATCGTGGCCAGCCCCCGGCTCCGGGCGAACGGCCCCTGGAGCACCCGTGTCGATTGGATGCGCTCGTAGGGCACCACACTCACGCGTCGCGTCCAGCGTCCGAAGCGCAGGACGACGCACGTGTCGGTCAGGGCGATCGCCTCGCGCCGCCAGGCCAGCGGAGAGAAGATCCTGCCTCGCGGCGAGATGCGAATGAATCCCCGCGACGGCGAGCCCGCCGGCGCCTCCCGCCGTCCTGCGCCGTCGTCGTCCGCCCCGGACAGGGCCGCGGCGAGGAAACCACCGGGATCGGGGACCCCCAGGTCGGGAACCACCAGCCACAGGGCGCGCAGGGCCGTGTCCCGCCTCCCCACGGGCAGCAGCACATCGCCAGTGCGCTCCTCGGACGTCCGGGACGACGAGGAGTCGGACGAACGACTCCCCTCCCGTCCGGCGACACCGACCCTCACCCGCCACCAGTCCTCGCGGCGCCACAGGAGTCCCTGCTCGATGCTCACCGCATGGACCCGCCCCGGTGGAAGAGTCGATGAGATCTCGGAGGTGAACCCGAATCGCATGCGGATACCCGCCGGTGTCGCGGCGGCCTGGAACCCCCAGCCGCGGTTGAATCGGTTCCACACGGCCCCGACGATCGCGATGGGACCCGCGATACCCGGTAGCAGAACGCCGAGGCCCGCGCCATCGTCGCCGATCACGGCCATGACTACTCCGATGACGACGACGATGACCAGGACGGCGGCCCATAGGGTCATGGCCGACCGGAGGATCGAACCGATGAGAATTCCGGGACCGACGATGTACAGCGGATGCTCCTCGCGTTTGCCGACGGAGCGCAGTGGCGCCGCGTCGACAGCGCCCTCGAACCCGAGAGGAGCGGACCCGCTGACACGGCCGACGTCGCTCGGGGGGCCGGGCGCGGCCGGACCAGCCGGGCCAGCCGGGCCGGACGAGCCAGCCGAGCCGGGCGCAGCGGTTGAGACGGCCCGTGCACTGCTACCGGCCGTCCGGGCGGGGTCCTCGGCGTCGCCGGCTGCCAGATCGAGGATGAGGTCGCGCAGCGCCTCGAGTCGGGCGGTGCTCAGATATCCGATGACGACGCGCGAGTCCGACCCGCCCGCGACCTCCACCGTCAGCATGCCCAGGCCGAAGATCCTCCCCAGCAGGGGATGGACGACGTCGACGGCCTGGATGCGCGGCAGTCGGGCGACCCGCAGCTGCCTGATGACGATGCCGCTGCGCAGATACACGCCATCGCGATCCACGGCGTAGGTCTTGGCCCACCATTGCAGGAAGAGGAAGGAGACCACGACGACGATCACGGCCAAACCCCCCAGCAGGGCCCAGCGCACGACGCCGTGGGCGAGATCGAAGCCGTGGGTGGTGGCGTACCGGTAGGCGTCGGCCAGGTTATCGACATTGCGGACGGTGATGATCGCGATGAAGGCAGTGACGATCTTCCATCCCTCCAGGAGCGGTGAGACGGGATGCATGCGCCGCCAGTCGATGCCATCCGGCACGGCGATGCGGCGTCCGGCGCCCGCGCTCATAGCCCGGCCATTCTCTGCTCGCCGCGATCGGCGAGGAGGCGGCGCAGGTGCTCGGCCTCCTCGACCGGCAGCCCGTTGATGGTGGCGTCCGTGGCCGCCGCAGCCGTGTGGAGCCGGACCTCGGCGATCCCCAGCCAGGCGGCGAGCGGCCCCTGAGAGGTGTCGACGTACTGCATCCGCCCGTACGGGACCACGCAGATGCGGCGGAACATGATGCCCTTGCGCCACAGAAGGTGGTCGTCGGTCAGGGCGTAGCCCATGGCGCGCACCTGGCGCGGGACGAACCAGGCGACCCATGCCGCGAGGACCGCCATCACCATGACGCCGGTCCATATCCATGGGCTCCACATGATCGCACCAACCGCGAGGACCGCGGCAGGTGCTCCGACTCCGACCAGAGCGCCCACGAGACGGACGGTGATGAGCCTGGCCGAGACGGGACGGAAGACAACACCGGCCGGGCTGAAGGGATCGCCCACCGAGCCGAAGGGACCGCCCGTCGAATCGACAGGACCGCCCATCGGTCTGAAGGAGCCGCCCGCAGAGCCGAAGAGGCCGCCCGCCGGACCTCCCGTCCAGCCCGCGGGATCTCCTGCCCGTCCCGCCCCGCCCGCGGGGGCGCCGGGCGCCGGGCCGCGGCCCGTGGAGGGCGTGGCGGCGGGGTCATTGACAGTGCTCATCGATGCTCCTCGACCAGGTTGTACCGTGAACTGGTTGCGGACGGCGCCCGCGGCCGGGACGGAGCGAAGCGCCGTGACGGGTGCCGGCAACACGATCTCACGAGGACGGGTCGCGCGCCCACCATCTGCGACGATCCTCGACCCGCGGGGATCCCGCCGCCACGTTGACGAGAGCGCCCCTCAAGCGGGAGCCCTGCGGACACCACGGTCTGCGGTAGGGCGATGAGCCCCGGGGGCGAGGCCTCCCCTCAGGCGGGAGCGCTCCGAGCAGCGGAGCGATCGGGGTACCCTCGCGCGGCGGAGGCCTCCCCTCAGGCGGGAGCGCTGCTGCGATCGCCGGCACCGCTGCCAAAAGCTCAGGATGAGGCCTCCCCTCAGGCGGGAGCGCTGCTGCGATCGCCGGCACCGCTGCCAAAAGCTCAGGATGAGGCCTCCCCTCAGGCGGGAGCGCTGCCATCGGGCAGCGATGACTCCGAGCCGTGCCCGCCGTGATCGTCGTCGTCATCGGCGTCGATGGCGCACCAGTGCTCCACGAGCACGCCGACGCCGCACCACAGGAGGCATGACACCAGGCAGGCCCCCGCGGACCACGCCAGCGAGCTCATGGCCGGCGAGGGCGGGGTGAGGAGGGCCGTGGCGAGCTCACCGGCGTAGACCCCTCCGATAAGAGCACCGACGATCGCCGAGGCCTGGGCGGCGACGGCGGTCGTGGCCGCGCCGGTCGGCGTCATCCACGTGGACTCGTGGGCGCGCAGGCGCCGCACGGCGAGCCCGGCGACGAGCACGACCACGGCGATCACCAGTGCGACGACGGCTCCCCAGGGCGTCAACGACGGCACCCACCCGCAATGCCGCAGTGAGAGATCGGAGACGACCCAGGTGACGACCGCGGGTGCGATGAGGCACGCGAGGACCGTGGCCCAGCGCGTGCGGAACATCAGAGACCCTGTCCGTTCCTACCGATGACGTCGCCCCAGTCCAGAGGCGAGGCCCAGGCCTCGTCCTGCGACCCGCCGGCCTGAGACGCGGATCCCGTCCGGGGCATCGGCGGGTGCGCCGGGTCCTGCGGAATCTGCTGCTCACCGGGCATCGCGCCCGTTCCGGGAGCACGACCGGCGTCGCCCTGCGCCCGACCGGGCGCACTGGCCATATCGCCCCCGGCGGCCCCGTCATCCATCACCGAGCCGCCGGCCTGAACGGGCCCCGCGTCCGCAATCGGGCCGCTGGCCTGGCCGGGCGCCGCATTCACAACCGAGCCGCCGGCCTGAACGGGCCTCGCGTCCGCCACCGAACCGCCGGCCTGGCCGGGCGCCGCATCCATGGCCGGGCCGTCCGGGCGGAGGCCCTCGACCGGCCCGGCGGCCTCTGCGCTCGAGCCGCCGCCCACCGGAGCGCCCGGGCTCTCCTCGCCGAGTCCTCCGGGCTCGGATCCGCCCATCATCGCCCCGAGCTGGTCGTCCCCGACCTCGGGGGGCGCCACGTACTGGCCGGTCGGCAGCGCAGGGAGGTGGTCGGAGTCCAGCCAGTCGAGAGCCAGCCAGCGCACGCCGTCGCGATCGGGAGCGTTCTCGGCGAGAGAGGCGACGTACTGGTTGCCGATCTCGGCGAAGGGATCGGCCTGCGCCCAGGGCACCAGGACGAAGGCGCGCTGGGCGGCGCGCGGGTGCGGCAGGACCAGCTCGGCGTCGTCGGAGGTGACTCCCTCGTAGGTGACGATGTCCACATCCAGTGTGCGCGGCCCCCGGGGCTCGGTGCGCACGCGTCCGGCGTCGGCCTCCAGGCCCTGGCAGACGGAGAGGACCTCGCGAGGCGCAAGCGTCGTCGTCGCCAGCACGACGGTGTTGAGGTAGTCGGGCTGCTCCGGGCCGCCGGGCTCGACGATGGCGGCCGTTCGAGCCAACGGCGCGACGTTGGCGACCTCGATGCCGTCGATCTCCCGCAGGGTGCGGACCGCGGCGCGCAGAGCGGGAACCACCCCGCCGACGTTCCCGCCCAGCGCGAGAACCACCTCGACCGGATGGTCCGGACGCCGCCCCAGGACATCGACCGGTGCCGGCACGGGGGCCGCGGGAGCGGGCGCGGCCGCGTCCCCGGTATCTCCAGCGGGCGCGCCCTGCCACGGCTGAGCCGATTCGCCGGGCAGCCCGACGCCCGTCCCGGGATCGCCGGCGCCGCCGTCCAACGATGCGCCCTGCCACGGCTGAGCCGATTCGCCGGACAGCCCGACGCCCGTCCCGGGATCGCCGGCGCCGCCGTCCAACGATGCGCCCTGC
>ERZ773004.540-NODE-540-length-23502-cov-5.414978_pt1 | contig 23502 bp, 28 predicted proteins | sample MGYA00580667_ERZ773004 | MGnify/ENA primary metagenome ERZ773004 (study PRJEB29015, sample SAMEA2737963) | human oral metagenome | biome: human oral; feature: human-associated habitat; material: dental | place: China | collected 2123 ... | reverse complement strand
TTGTTAAACAGAATTTATTATTAAGCGGGAAAATAATATTAAATGCAAAATTTTAAACATACAAAAAAAGGATTGACAGCTTTAGAAGAAATTGAGGGACTACAAGTAATTTTAGTTGGAAAGGAAGGTATCATAAAGGAAGAATTAAAAAAATATAAGTATGATACAAGTAGAATTGAAATTAAAAATGCTGATGAAGTTATAGTAATGACAGATGACCCTGTAAAAGCTGTGAGAGAGAAAAAAGATTCATCTATGAATGTATGTATAGATTTAGTAAAAGAAAAACTAGCTCAAGCTTCAGTTTCTTGTGGAAACACAGGTGCTCTTTTAGCAAGTAGTCAGTTAAAATTAAAAAGAATAAAAGGAGTTTTAAGGCCAGCAATAGCAGTTTTATTTCCTAACAAAAAGGATAGTGGAACTTTATTTTTGGACTTAGGTGCTAACTCTGATTCTAAACCAGAATTTTTAAATCAATTTGCTACAATGGGTTCAAAATATATGGAAATATTTTCAGGCAAAAAAAATCCAAAAGTAGCTCTTTTAAATATTGGCGAAGAAGAAACTAAAGGTAATGAACTTACAAGAGAAACATATGCCTTATTAAAAGAAAATAAAGATATAGATTTTTATGGAAATATAGAAAGTACAAAAATTATGGATGGAGAAGTTGATGTAGTTGTAACTGATGGTTACACAGGAAATGTATTACTTAAAACATCAGAAGGAGTAGGGAAATTTATATTTCATATAGTTAAAGAATCTATAATGGAAAGTTGGATAGCAAAATTAGGAGCTCTTTTAATTAAAGGAGCTATGAAAAAAGTTAAGAAAAAAACTGAAGCTTCTGAATATGGAGGAGCAATATTTTTAGGTTTAAGTGAACTTTCATTAAAAGCACATGGAAACTCTAATAGTAGAGCCATAAAAAATGCTTTAAAAGTTGCTAGTAAATTTATTGAATTGAATTTTATTGAAGAACTTAGAAAGACAATGGAGGTAGAATAATGCAAAGCATTGGAATAAAAGGAATTGGATATTATGTACCAGAAAATGTGTTTACAAATTTTGATTTTGAAAAAATTATAGACACAAGTGATGAATGGATAAGAACAAGAACTGGTATAGTAGAAAGAAGATTTGCTTCAAAAGACCAAGCAACTTCTGATTTAGCTCGTGAAGCAGCTTTAAAAGCAATAGAAAATGCTAAAATTAAAAAAGAAGACATAGATATGATAATTTTAGCTACAGTTACTCCTGATTATATAGCACAGGGAGCAGCTTGTATAGTACAAAATAAATTAGGATTAACATCAATACCTTGTTTTGACTTAAATGCAGCTTGTACAGGTTTTATATATGGTTTAGAAGTTGCATATTCATTAGTAAAGTCAGGATTATATAAAAATGTACTTGTAATAGGAGCTGAAACTTTATCAAGAATAATAGATATGCAAAATAGAAATACTTGTGTACTATTTGGAGATGGAGCAGCAGCAGCTATTGTGGGACAAGTTGAAGAAGGATATGGTTTCTTAGGACTTTCAATAGGAGCAGAAGGTGAAGATGATATGATACTTAAAGTTCCTGCTGGTGGAAGTAAAAAACCTAATGATGAAGAAACAATAAAAAATAGAGAAAATTTCGTTATAATGAAGGGACAAGATGTATTTAAGTTTGCAGTTAGCACTTTACCAAAGGTAACATTAGATGCATTAGAAAAAGCTAAATTAGATGTAAATGATTTATCTATGGTATTCCCACATCAAGCAAATTTAAGAATTATAGAATCAGCAGCAAAAAGAATGAAGTTTCCATTAGAAAAATTCTATATGAATTTAAGTAGATATGGAAATACTTCATCTGCCTCAGTTGGAATTGCATTAGGAGAAGCAATAGAAAAAGGACTTGTTAAAAAAGGGGATAACATTGCTTTAACTGGTTTTGGTGGAGGATTAACTTACGGCTCAGCTATTATAAAATGGGCTTATTAGTTTATATAAAATAAAAATAAAATCCTAAGGGGAGGTAAAAATGGGAAAAATTGCTTTTGTTTATCCAGGGCAAGGTACACAATATGTTGGAATGGGTAAAGAATTATATGAAAATAATAGTAAAGCAAAAGAATTATTTGATAAAATTTTTAGTTCTTTAGATATTAACTTAAAAGAAGTTATGTTTGAAGGACCAGAAGATTTATTGAAGAGAACAGATTATACCCAACCTGCAATAGTTAGTTTAAGTTTAGTTTTAACTGAACTTTTAAAAGAAAAAGGAATAGAAGCTGATTATGTTGCAGGACATTCTGTTGGAGAATTTGCAGCTTTTGGTGGAGCAAATTATCTTTCAATAGAAGATGCAGTAAAACTTGTTGCAGCAAGAGGAAGAATAATGAGAGAAGTTGCTGAAAAAGTAAATGGAAGTATGGCAGCTGTTCTTGGTATGGATGCAGAAAAAATAAAAGAAACTTTAAAATCAGTTGATGGAGTGGTTGAAGCAGTAAACTTTAATGAACCTAATCAAACAGTTATTGCTGGTGAAAAAGAAGCAGTAGAAAAGGCATGTGTAGTTTTAAAAGAAGCAGGAGCTAAAAGAGCAATGCCACTTGCAGTATCTGGACCTTTCCATTCATCACTTATGAAGGAAGCTGGAGAAGAATTAAAAGAAGAAGCAAAAAATTATACTTTTAATGTAGGAAAAACAACAATAGTAGCAAATACAACTGCTGAACTTTTAGAAAGTGATTCAGAAGTAAAAGATGAAATTTATAGACAAAGTTTTGGACCTGTAAAATGGGTAGATACTATTAATAAATTAAAAGAATTAGGTGTTACAAAGATTTATGAAATAGGACCTGGAAAAGTTTTATCAGGACTTATCAAAAAAATTGATAAAGAAATAGAAGTAGAAAATATTGAGTTAATATAGTCATAAAAAAAAGTTGGATAATATACTAAAATAGTGTATAATAAATATAGTTTAATAATTTTAAGGAGGAGAATATGTTAGACAAAGTAAAAGAAATTATAGTTGAACAATTAGGAGTGGATGCTGATCAAGTTAAACCTGAATCAAATTTCGTAGATGATTTAGGAGCAGATTCTTTAGATACTGTTGAATTAATAATGTCTTTTGAAGAAGAATTTGGAGTAGAAATTCCAGATACTGAAGCAGAAAAAATTAAAACTGTACAAGATGTTATAAACTACATAGAAGCAAATAAGAAATAATTATGTTCCATTAGGAATAAAAATTACGGGGTATATTTATTTATATCCCGTTTTCTTTACATAAATAAAAATTAAATAGAATAGATAGAGGTGAATAATGAAAAGAGTTGTTGTAACAGGATTAGGACTTATTTCTTCATTAGGAATAGGTTTAGAAGAAGGTTGGAAAAAACTTATAGATGGTGAAACAGGAATAGATTTAATAACTTCTTATGATACAACAGACCAACCAGTAAAAATAGCTGGGGAAGTTAAAGGTTTTGAACCAACTGATTATGGAATAGAAAAAAAAGAAGTTAAAAAATTAGCAAGAAATACGCAATTTGCTTTAGTAGCTACAAAAATGGCACTAGAAGATGCTAATTTTAAAATAGATGAAACTAATGCAGATGATGTAGGAGTTCTTGTGTCAGCTGGTGTTGGTGGAATTGAAATAATGGAAGAACAATATAGAACTATGTTAGAAAAAGGACCTAAAAGAATATCACCTTTCACAATACCAGCTATGATAGAAAATATGGCAGCTGGAAACATAGCTATATACTATGGAGCAAAAGGACCTAATAAATCAATAGTTACTGCATGTGCATCAGGAACTCATTCAATAGGAGATGGTTTTGATTTAATTCGTCATGGTAGAGCGAAAGCTATGATAGTTGGAGGAACAGAAGCAAGTGTAACTCAATTCTGTATAAATTCATTTGCTAATATGAAAGCTCTTTCAACTAGAAATGAAACTCCTAAAACAGCCTCAAGACCATTTTCAAAAGATAGAGATGGTTTTGTAATGGGTGAAGGAGCAGGAATTTTAATTTTAGAAGAATTAGAAAGTGCTTTAGCAAGAGGAGCAAAAATATATGCTGAAATGGTTGGATATGGGGAAACTTGTGACGCAAACCATATCACTGCTCCAATAGAAACTGGAGAAGGAGCAACAAAAGCAATGAGAATTGCTTTAAAAGATGCAAATATTCCTCTTGAAGATGTAACATATATAAATGCTCATGGAACTTCAACTCCTACAAATGATGTTGTAGAAACAAGAGCTATAAAAGCATTATTTGGAGATAAAGCAAAAGACTTATATATTTCTTCTACAAAAGGAGCAACTGGACATGGACTAGGAGCTGCTGGTGGAATTGAAGGAGTAATTATTGCAAAAGCAATAGCAGAAGGAATCATACCTCCTACAATTAATTTACATGAAACAGAAGAAGAATGTGATTTAAATTATGTTCCTAACAAAGCTATAAAAACTGATGTAAAAGTAGCAATGTCTAACTCATTAGGTTTTGGAGGACATAACTCAGTTATAGTTATGAAAAAATTTGAAAAATAAAGAAGAGGAAAAGAGATGAAGAATCTATTAGATTTAGAACATAAACTAAACTATTACTTCAATGATAGAAACTTATTGAAAAATGCTCTTCTTCATAAATCACTTGGTAATGAAAGAAAAGAATATAAAAATCAAAATAATGAAAGACTAGAACTGCTGGGAGATGCAGTTCTAGATCTTATTGTTGCTGAATATTTATATAAAAATTATAAAAGTGCTTCAGAAGGGACAATAGCAAAATTAAAAGCTATGATAGTTAGTGAGCCAATACTTGCAAAAATTTCTCGTCAAATAGGAGTTGGAAAATTCCTTATGTTGAGCAGAGGAGAAGTGATGTCAGGTGGAAGAAATAGAGAATCTATTTTAGCTGATTCATTTGAAGCTATATTAGGTGCAGTCTATATAGACTCTAATTTAGATGAAGCAAGAGTTTTTGCACTAAGTCATATAAAACAATATATAGACCATATAGAAGAAAATGAAGATATTTTAGACTTTAAAAGTATTTTACAAGAATATGTACAAAAAGAATTTAGAACAGTTCCAACTTATGAACTGGTAGCAGAAAGAGGACCTGACCATATGAAAGAATTTGAAATTCAAGTAATTGTTGGTAATTATAAAGAGAAAGCAGTTGCAAGAAATAAAAAGAAAGCAGAGCAATTATCTGCAAAGGCATTATGTATAAAGTTGGGAGTAAAATACCATGAAGCATTATAATATTCCAGTGTTTATAAGTCATTTTGGTTGTCCTAATGCTTGTGTATTTTGTAACCAAAAGAAGATTAATGGAAGAGAAACAGATGTTAGTTTAGATGATTTAAAAAATATTATAGATAGCTATTTAAAAACTCTTCCAAAAAATTCCATTAAGCAGGTGGCATTTTTTGGTGGAACTTTTACAGGTATATCTATGAACTTACAAAAAGAATATTTGGAAGTTGTAAAAAAATATATAGATAATAATGATGTTGAAGGAGTTAGAATATCAACAAGACCAGAGTGTATAGATGATGAAATTTTAACTCAATTAAAAAAATATGGAGTTAAAACTATTGAATTAGGGATACAATCTTTAGACGATAATGTTTTGAGAGCCACTGGTAGAAATTATACTTATGATGTGGTTAAAAAATCTTGTGATTTAATTAAAAGTTATGGTTTTGAGTTAGGTGTTCAGCTTATGATAGGTTTACCTAAATCAAATTTTAAAAGTGACTTACAATCTGCTATAAAAAGTTTAGACTTAAATCCTGATATAGCAAGAATATATCCAACTCTTGTAATAAAGGGAACAGAACTTGAATTTATGTATAAGAAAAATCTATATCAATCTTTAAGTATAGAAGAAGCAGTGGATAGGACAGTTCCTATTTATTCTTTATTGGAGCTTAAAAATATAAATGTAATTAGAGTGGGGCTCCAACCTGCTGAAGATTTAACAGCTGATGGGGTAATAATATCAGGACCATTTCATCCAGCATTTAGAGATTTAGTAGAAAATAAAATATATTTTAATTTTTTATCTAAGATTTATGAAAAAGAGAAAAAACTAGATATAGAAGTAAATGAAAGAAATGTGTCAAAAATTGTGGGACAGAAAGCTATAAATAAAAAAACTTTCTATCCCAATTTTAAAATACTGATAAATAATGATTTAAGTTTAGATGAGTTAATAATAAATTCTAAAAAATATACTAGAAAAGAGATATTAGAGGGAGAATTTAATGAAAAAATATCTGATTTTATCTAAAAGTGTATATGAAACAAAAATTGCTTTACTTGAAGATAATAAATTAGATGAAATATACATAGAAAGAAATAATCAAAAAGAAATCACAGGAAATATCTACAAAGGAAAGGTTGTAGATATTTTAAATAATGGTGAGCTTGTTTTTGTAGATATTGGTTTAGAGAAAAATGCCTTGTTATCTTTTGAAAATAAGAAAAATATTCCTAAAATTAATATAGATAATAGATTAGTTGTTCAGGCTGAAACTGAACCAAGAGATGAAAAAGGTACAAAACTAACCCTTGATTATTCAATAAATGGAGAAAATTTAGTTTTATTGCCAAAATCAAAAAATATTTCTATATCTAAGAAAATAAAAGATTTTGAAGAAGTTAATAGATTAAAAAATATATTTTTAAATATAGATAATGGCTTAATACTAAGGACTAATTCTGAAGGAAAATCAGAAGAAAGTTTATTAGAAGAGTATAAAGCTTTAAAAAATATTGAAAATAAGATAAATAAAGAGTTTGAAAAGATAAATATAGGTTTACTTTATGATGTAAATAGTATCTTAAAAAAGGCAGTAACTTTACTTGATAATAGTATAGAAGAATTTATTATTGATGATAAGACTATTTTTGAAGAAATAAAAGTCTTATTAGAAGAAATAGGAAAAAAAGATTTAATAAAAAAATTAAGAAAATATTTTAAAGATGAAGAAATTTTTGAATATTATAATATAAATTCACAGATAGAAAGAGCCTTAGATAGAAAGGTTTATTTAGACAGTGGAGCATATATTATAATTGAAAAAACAGAGGCTTTAATTAGTATAGATGTAAATACAGGACAAAATACTGGAAATAAAACTTCACAAGAACTTATTTTTCAAACAAACTTAGAGGCTACAAAAGAAATAGCAAGACAGATAAAATTAAGAAATTTAGCTGGAATAATTATTGTAGATTTTATAGATATGAAAAAAATCTCTGATAGAAAAAGGCTTTTAGAAGAATTTAAGAAATATTTAAGTGAAGATAGAGTTGAAATAAATTCTGTTGAATATACAAATTTAGGTTTAATACAGTTTACAAGAAAAAGACAGGGTAAAGAATTGGCATTATATTATAGAGAAAAGTGCCAATATTGTGATGGAACAGGATATTTTTTATCAAAAGATAGAATAATTTTAAATCTTTTAGAAGATTTAAACAGTCAAATAAAAAGTCAAGATATAAAAAAAATTTTAGTTAAAACTAAGAAAGATGTAATAAAAGAGCTTAATAAATATATAGACAATAATAAAATTGAATATATAGAGGATAACAATTTCTACAAGATAGGTTATAAGATGGAATTATATAATTAAAATAATTTTTAGAAGGAAGAGAAAATGATAAAAAAGATAATATTTTTTCTAGTTTTTAGTGTTGTTTCATTAGCACAACAAATTGAATTAAAAAGTATTGAAAAAACAGGATTTGGAATACATGTTTTCGATGAGTGGAGATACAACGAAGATGGGTCTGACAATATGGATTTTAACTTAAATAAGCCAGAATACAAAAATGGGACAATTTTAATTACTGGAGATAATTTTGGCTGTGGGTCAAGTAGAGAGCATGCCGCTTGGGCATTGCAAGATTACGGAATTCATGTAATTGTGGCTGGAGGATATTCAGGAATTTTCTATATGAACTGGTTAAACAATGGGCATCTGCCAATAACTTTGCCAGAAGCAGACAGAATCGAATTATCAAAATTGCCTGGAGATGCGAAGGTAACAGTTGACTTGGAAAATAACAAATTGATTGCGAATGGGAAAGAATATGTTTTCGAGCTGGAAGAAAGCTGGAAACAAAGACTACTTAAGGGACTGGATTCAATTGGATTGACTTTACAGCATGAAGATGAGATTAGAAAATATGAGGAAAGTCATAAGTAGTTAAAAAAGGAGTAAAAATGAAAAATTGGGAAATCATAGATGGAGAGCATATTCGTAAAGTGATGTGGATAAATCATGAAATAGAAATGAAATTGTACTGTAATGGTGAAGATGACATTGATGAAGAAAAAATTGATGAAATAAAAGTCGAAGAAATGGTTGAAAAAATTTTAGAAAAGAAAGAATACTGGGATACAAAGTGTAAAAATTTGTTTGCTGATGAATTTGTTGACTGGTTTAATGAAGAAAAATGGGTAAAGCCTGAGTATGCTGAAATTTATTATGAAACAAAGAGTATTGATGAAGTGGAGAAAAAATTACTTAAAATAATTGGAAAAGAAGATACAGAAAAAATTATGAAAAATAATTTTCTTACAAAAGAAGCATTTAAAAAGTTACTTGATAATGAAGATATGGAAATAACAATTGATTTAACTGACGATGATGAAAATAGTTTTTCTATTACTATGTACGAAAGATTGTTTTTTGTTGATAAAATGTTTTATGCTGAGTGTAATTTTAATGGTGAAATAGACGAGTTTTATATGGATTAATTTTCTTAGATTTTTTCAGAAAGGAAAATCAGATATGGAAATTCAGGATTTTGTTGAAAATACATATATGGGAAATTTTAAAGAGTGGGACGGAAAAATTATTTGGAAAGGTAAAGAAACATTAGTAAGACTTACGATTTATAAAGAATGTGATAATGTTGAACTTGAAAAAGAAAAAATGTTTAAAATTTTTGAAAAATTGTATTTTAATCAGGATGAATGGGATAAAAAAGTGAAAGATACGATGATAAAATATTTTTACGATGTGCTGAATGATGATTTTTTTGATGATGGAGCATTTCCAGAATATCCAACTTGTTACGATATGCTTTTTAAGGTTTTAAAAGATGATTTTACAAAAGAAGAAGCTGAAAAGGCATATAAAAATAATATATTTCCAATAGACAAGTTTAAAAAATATATTTTTGTTGAAAGTATTGAAATAACAAGTGAAGGAAATTTTTATTTTGAAGTAGTTGATGATTATATAGTTGTGGGAGATAATTGGATTTGGTTAAAAGGGAACATTGATAAGGGATTTTTGGCTGCAAGTTTTAATGCTCTTTTTGAGTTTGTTGTTGATTTGGAATTAAATGATAAATTTTCTAAGATATTTAGAGAAAAAACAAAAATACATTCAATGTGGTTAAGCAGGTGGGGAGAGCCAAGAGAAGGATTGGCAAAATTTTATTATAGTAATTATAATTTAGCAATAACTGGAAATTATAAAGCTGGGAAAAAAGAGGGAATTTGGGAATTTTATGATGAGGATGGGAAATTGACTAAGAAGGTTAATTATGTTAATGATGATGTTGAGGAAGAAGTTGTTTATTGAAATAATAGAATAAAAATTAGAAAGAAAAATTTAAAAGATGGCAGAAAAATCAAAAGAACAATTAAAAGCGGAAGAATATTTTAAACAAAATGGGATAGAGTGCGATAAAAATTTTGTTTATGGTATTAATTAAAAAAGAAAGAAATTTTGAATTTGTAACTGAAATTTTTTGTATTTTGCGAAGGGAGAATATTGATTTATGTTTTCAATATTAGGTGCAGTATTATTTGGAGTTATAGCAATTATGACAGTTCTTGTTGCTTGCGGTCTACCTTTGGGCGAATTTACAATGGGTGGACAACATAAAATCTTACCTAAGAAATTTAGAGTTATGGCAGTCATTTCAGTGGCTATCCAAATTTTTGCAATGATAATTATTTTGCAAGCCGGAGGTTTTATTTCCTTGTGGCTGTCTTTTAAGGTTACTAAATATATTTGTTTCTTCTTTGCCGCTTATCTATTTTTGAATACTATTATGAACATGATTTCAAAAAGTAGGAAAGAAAAATATGTTATGACTCCGCTTTCACTTATAGCCGGAATATGTTTTTGGATAACGGCATTTCAGATGTAGTATGTAAAATGAGGATAATCTACAGTGCGTCAAATTAGAAATTTGGGAGAGTAATTATGGAATACAATTGTGGTTTTATAGAAGGAAATAAGTGGTTTAGATACCGAGCTGCAGCAATCATTGTAGAAGAAGGATGTGTACTATTTGCCGGAAACGAAATAGAAGATTATTTCTATTCTATTGGTGGAGCTGTTCATATGGGTGAAACAGCAGAAACCGCTGTTAAGAGAGAAGTTCTTGAAGAAACAGGTGTTGAGTACGAAATAGATTATCTTGCCGTAATCCATGAGAATTTCTTTAATGACGATAAAGGTTCGCACAAAGGAATGGACTGTCACGAGATAGCTATGTACTTTATGATGAAGCCTAGAGGTACAAGAGAACTTAACAGTGAAAGCTATGTAATGGGAGTTAAAGAAACAATGCATTGGATTCCTGTTGAGGATATTCATAAATATAAGGCTTTCCCGTCGTTTATGAAGGAGTATCTGCAGTCAGGATACAATGGAATTAAACATATTATAACCGATCAAAGAGTTTAATAGTTCCCAGTTTACAAAGAAAAGAAAAAATAGATTTCTGAGAAAATATCTACAATAAAGCTGGAGGTGTATTGTTAATTTGAAAAAAACTATGAAACAAAAATTGACTAATTTAGCTCTTGGAGAATTAGTGGCGGTAGTAGTATTCTGGATAAATTTTTTTCTGTTCAAAAAATTGATTACTACTACAAAATCTCTAATTTCTATTTCTTTCTCCTTATTTATACTAAGTTTTATTCTTGTACAAGGCTCTATTTTTTGGTGTATTTTGATAAAAAGAATTTCAAAACCAGGATTTGCTGCAAAATATACAGGCAAGATTTACAATAAACTAAAGATATTAGATGTAATTTTGCTATGCATGGGAGTCCTAGTGATAATATTAAATTACAGTACGTTTTTTACAATGATTGTCTCTTTTGCTATTTGGATATTTGCTGTGATAGAGTGGGTAAATTACTATAAATTACAATTATCGTATAGCCTTAATCCTGTCGTTTTATTAAAATACATAATACAGAGAAAATTAAGAAAAAGTAGAATAGCAAATGAAATTGATAATAGTTTTGATTTTGAAATATATGGAGAAACATTGGAAGAGGCTCATAAAAATTTTAAGACAAAGATTGTCGATGGTCAAAAAACGGAATTTGTGCCAGATGGGAAACCAGGTATTCCACCTAAAAACAGTAAGTTTTCATTGGTAAATTATCCATCAAAATTAGGAGAAATGCCAATGTATATTACAGCAAAAGAAAATAACGGGAAAAAATATCCAGCAATCATATATTTAAATGGTGGATTTGGTGGAATTGGAGATAGTGAGTTTGGCTGGGATGAAGAATCGCCTAAAAATAATTATCAAGGGGCAGGTGCATTTAAAAGAGATGATTTTGTACTTGCAATACCAAGTGCTAGAGGAGAAAATGCAAATCCTGGAAAATATGAAATGTTTTATGGGGAAATTGAAGACTTGGAAGAAGCTAGAAAATATGTGGCATCACTTCCTTATGTTGATCCAAATAGAATTTATCTTGTTGGACACAGTACAGGTGGGACAAAGGCGTTGCTTCTAAGCGAATATTCAAAAGGTTTTCGAGCAGTTTTTGCAATAGGTGCCTTGCCAGATTTCTTTTGGGCAACAGAAAAGCCGGATGAATATGGCGGAGTTCCATTTGATTTGACAAATCCTAGAGAAATAGCAGTAAGATCATCACTTCGATACGTCCGTTCAATAACAGCACCAACTTTCCACTTTGAAGGGCAAGAAGAAAGAAGAGATATTTTATTCGAGCCTATGCAAAAAGCCGCAGACAAATACAAAATACCGTTTAAAAAATACCAAATTGCAGGTGGAGATCATTTTAATATACTTTATCCATTAACGACAATGATTGCACAAAAAATACTAGCTGATACAGGGGCGAAAACGAATATTCAGTTTAGTGATAAGGATTTGGATGTGATTTCAAAAAATATTGTTAAATAGCAGATAATTTAATTTTAGAAATTTGATTGAAAATGAAAAATTGTCGATGTAAAAGTAGAAGATACGAGTTAGAAAATAAATTTCAAGTTTCAGATATAATCTGAAAAAAAGGAGATATCTATGTGGTCAAAAGGAATTGAGTATAGAAAGCGGGAAAAAGAAAAACTTTCTAAAATAAGTTCAAAAAATTTACCGTTTGATGTGTTTGTAAAAAATGGAGAATTAGTCAGCTGGAGAAGAAGTGGCTGGTGTAAGAGAGCTTATCAGTTTTACAAAAAAAGCTGTAATCGGAATTTTAGAAGAAATAAAATTCTTGAAACTTCAGTTAAAGGGGATTATTACAGAAAGTGCTATGAGTTGCAGTATGCTTGGATTTAACAAAAAATTTTCAGATGACTAGGAGATAAAAAATTATGCGAACTATCAAAGAGTGGAATAAAATAATAGAAAATTATTTTAATGAAAATAATATTGAGCATGACAGAAATTATTTGTGTTTTTTTCCTGAAAAAAAAATGCGTTTTGATAAAAAACTTATTTATGATGTTAACGAGGATTTAAGAGAAAGTATTATAATTTTGTTTAAGAAAGACAATATAGAAATATTTTCATGTGACGTAACATTAAAAATAACTTCAGGAATACAGCTTTCAAATATAGGTAAAATGAGGAAAATAATCCCTCGGGAAAAAGTAAAGGTTTTAAAATTAGTAAAAAAAATAATGAGATATAAATTATATTTTAAATTAGATAATGAAAGTAAAGCTTTTAGAATTGATATTTTTTATAGATTTAATAAAAACTGGGTAGTTGAAAATATAAATTATTTGATAGAAAATAAACTGATATGACTTCATAATGAAGAAAACGGCTGAAAAAAATAAAATTTACGACAGGGAGAAAAATTAATGAAAAGAAAAATACTGTTTTTAATTATGTTATTAACATTTGTAATGTCTTGTGGGAGTAAAAAAAATAGTGATAGTAGCGGCAATGACTTAAAAGATGTTGGAAAGTTTAATTATTATGCGAGTGTCTATAATGATATGTCAGAGATTAATGCAGGAATTTCTGAATATTTTAGGGAAGCAGGAGAAGCAGAGAAGATTAAAAAGTCTGAAACTGTGAAAAATATAACTGTCAATGAAGGTACGATTGAGAAACTTCAAAAAGGGATTTCTATAAATTATAAAATGGAAAATCTGGATAAGGTGGCGAAGGAATTGCTGCCAGTATTGAAAGAATTAAAAATTGTTACAGATGATATGAATAATTATTATTCTGGAAAAGATTATACAAGTGATAATTTTGCAAAGGCACAGGAGTTACATACCAAATTTCTTGCAATTATAAAAAAATATGAAAAACTTGATAATGAATTTGGAGCTGCGCTTGTGGTACGGGAAAAGGAAAATTTTGAAAGCAGCTTGAATAAATATAAGAAAGACAATAGTTTGATAAAGTATAATATGCTTGTATTAATAAATGAGTCCAAAAATTTTATTGGAGAAATGAAAACTCAAAATCTGAATACAGCAAACTATACTCAAGGCGACTTGACAAAGTTAAAGCCAATACAGCAAAAAATAGTAGAAACTTCAAATAATCTTCAGAAGCTGATAAAGGATGAAAAGCAGCTAAAAAAAGAGAAATTTAGAGCTGAAGAATTTACAACGTTCCAACGTAGTCTTGCGAGCTACAAGGCTTCTATAGCTTCATTTATTTCAAGAATAGAAAGAAAGCACCCAGCCAATCCTGGAGAAATTAAACAGCCTTGGATGACAGAAAGTACAGAAGGCATGCCTAACAATGTCTTGAGGGAATATGGAAATCTGGTTGATGACTATAACAGCATTATGGGAAAATCGAATTAATTTACTGAGTTAGAGTTTTTTTATGAAAATATAAATAATTTAAAATATGAGGTTGATTTTTACACTATTTAATAATACAATTACATTGTATAACAAAAGTATTACAAAGGAGTGGTAAAAATGGCTACAGTAACAGCTAGAGTTGATGAAAATGTGAAAAAAGAAGCGGAAACTTTATTTAAAAAAATGGGGCTTAATATGAGTACTGCTATGAATTTATTTTTGAAGAAGTGTATTTTGGAGCAGGGGATTCCGTTTGAGTTGAAAGTGCCGAATGGAGAAACCAGAAAGGTTTTGGATGAAGTTGAAAAAGGTATTGGATTAAGCAAAACTTTTGATAGTATAGATGAGTTGATGGAGGATTTGAATGCTTAAAATCAGATACCAGGTTAAATTCAAGAAAGATTATAAAAGGGCAATAAAAAGAGGGTGTAACAAAAAAATATTTGAAGAAGTCCTTTTTTATTTGGTAAATGAGAAACCTTTGCCTAAAAAATATAGAGATCATTATCTTACTGGAGATTATAAAGGATTTAGAGAATGTCATATTCAGCCTGACTGGCTTTTGATTTATAAAATTGAAAAAGATATTTTGGTTTTGACATTGTCGAGAACTGGGACACATTCTGATTTATTTTAACTTGGAGGGAGAAATGTACGATAATAAATTATTAGAGATAGATTTTTATAAAAATTCAAGAATTCATAAACTTATGTTACCATATATTGGAAGTAAATATGAAAAATATAAAGTGTTAATAGTTGCTGAAAGTCATTATCTTATAGAAGATAGTGATAGAGAAAAAGTAAAAGATTTTAATAAATGGATTGCAGATAAAAATGAAATAAAATTAATGAATGAAGAATATATAAATACAAGAGAGGTAGTAAAAAAACATTGCAGTAATAATAACAAACAACCGTTTTTTTCAAATATAAAAAAAGAAATTATTAATATAGAGAAATTTTGGGATAAGATTTCTTTTATGAACTTCTTTATTGTTCCTTCAATAAATGGAAGTAGAACAATAGCAGTTTCAAAAGATATAGAAAAAAAATCTTTAGAAAATTTTGAAAATGTACTTGATGTTATAAAACCCAACTATATATTATTTTTAAGTAAAAAAAGTTATTATATTTTTGAAAAATCTAATTCAAAATATTTAAAAAATATCTTTGGCTTTGGACATCCGTCTTCACCTTGGTGGAGTAGAAAAAGAAAAGATGGCAAAAAATATAAAGAAGAATTTAAAGAAAAAATAGAAGAAATATTTAATAAAAAAATTTAAAATTTGAAAGGAAGTACGAAAATGAACTACAAAATTGCAGTATTAAATGGAGATGGAATTGGACCGGAAATAGTGGCTGAGGCGATAAAGGTTTTGGACAAGGTCGGAGAGAAGTTTGGACATCAATTTGAGTATGTTCGGGGGTATCTTGGAGGGGAGTCTGTGGATAAGTATGGAGTTCCTTTGTCGGATGAAACTGTGGAAGTTTGTAAAAATAGTGATGCTATTTTGCTTGGGGCTATTGGTGGGCCTAAATGGGATAATATCGAGCCTGAAAAACGTCCTGAGAGAGGGCTTCTTGCGATTAGGAAGGAACTTGGAGTTTATACGAATTTGCGACCTGCTATTTTGTTTAAATCGTTAAAAAGTGCGAGTCCTTTGAAGGAAGAAATAATTGGAGATGGACTTGATGTGATGATAGTAAGGGAACTTACTGGAGGGCTTTATTTTGGGCATAGGGAATATTCTGATGAAAAGGCATTTGATACACTTCCTTACACAAGACCTGAAATTGAAAGAATTGCGAAAAAAGCATTTGAAATTGCAAAACTTAGAAATAAAAAACTTACGAGTGTAGATAAACACAATGTTTTGGATACTTCAAAATTGTGGAGAAAAGTAGTGGAGGAAATTTCAAAAGATTATCCAGAAGTGGAAGTTTCACACATGTATGTAGATAATGCAGCAATGCAGCTGATTGCTAATCCTAGACAATTTGATGTGATTTTGACTGAAAATATGTTTGGGGATATTTTGTCAGATGAGGCTTCAATGCTTACAGGATCACTTGGAATGCTGCCATCAGCGAGTCTTGGAGATGGAAAAGTTGGACTTTATGAGCCAAGTCACGGTTCAGCACCTGATATTGCTGGAAGAAATATTGCAAATCCGATAGCAACAATACTTTCGGCAGTAATGATGTTAAGATATTCATTTAATCTTCAAAAAGAGGCTGATGCAATAGAAAAAGCTGTGGAAGAAGTGCTGGAAGCAGGATTTAGAACAGCTGATATTTATACAGATGGTATGAAGAAAGTTGGAACTGATGAAATGGGAACTGAGATTGCTAATAGAATTTAATAAATTTTACATTATGAGAAAAAGAAAGGAATAAATATAGATTTATGAGAAAAATTTTATTGTTTTTATTATTGATTCTGTCTTTTCAAATTATTGCAAAGGAAGAAGAAGTAAGAATTTGGTATCAAAATGGTAAAATAACCGAAGTTGGTATAACAATTGAAGAAATAGTCGATTTAAGAAATATAGAAATTAATGAAAGTAACAAAGTGGAAATAGAAATGAAAAATTATAAATTTTTTGTTGACAAATCAGATTTGATACAGGAATATAACAATAATAAAGAAAATATTCGAAATAAAGTTCCTAAATTAAGTAACTTAGGAAGTAAAATTGATAAGAAACAACTTAAAGATATTGATTTTAGAGAAACTTTAATTTCATTAATAAAGAATAAAAAAGTTATTATTTATGATAAAACGAAAAAGAAAAATTTACAAGAAGTAGCTATTTGTAGTGGTTATTCTGAAGAAACAAATCAAAAAAGACAAGATTTTTCGGGAGTTATATATGAAAAACTTATTTATAGTGTTGATTTGAAAGATAAAATAATTATTCCTGATTGGAGATTTCACTATAGTGGAGTGGTAAATAATAAGCCAAAAGATAATACAAAACGTAGTGAAAAATCCGAGAATGTAAAAAAATTTAAAGAAGAAGCTATAAAAAATCCAGGAAAAGAATTTAGATTTCGTGTGACTAAATAAATTATAAAAAGAAAACGAGGGATATTTTTATGGAAGAAATATTACACTATGAAAATGTAACTTTTAAGCGTAATGGCAGAGAAATATTGAAAGGAATTGACTGGCATATAAATAAAGGCGAGAATTGGGCACTTCTGGGACTTAATGGTTCTGGAAAGTCAACTCTTCTTGGAATGATACCAGCCTACATTTTTCCAACTTCTGGAGAAGTGAGAGTTTTTGGTCATAAATTTGGTAATTATTCTTGGAAAAAAATAAAGAATCGAGTCGGATTTGTAAGTTCCACATTGAATAATTTTTCAAGCACATTAAATGGCGAAAAACTGGAAGATATTGTAATTTCTGGAAAATTTAATTCAATTGGAATTTATGATGAAGTTACAGATGAGGACAGGGAAAAGGCGGATAAGATTATTGAGGATTTTAGGATTTCGTATATAAAAAATAATCATTTTGGGACTTTGTCGCAAGGAGAGCAGCGACGGACATTGCTTGCAAGAGCGTTTATGAATGAGCCTGATTTGCTTATACTGGACGAGCCTTGTTCAGGGCTTGATGTAACTTCGAGAGAGTATTTTTTGAAAGTGCTTGAGGAAAATTCCAAAAATGATAATGCAATACCGTTTATTTACGTAACTCACCAGATTGAGGAAATTATGCCGTCAGTAACTCATGTGGCACTTCTTCACGATGGAAAGATTTTGGCAAAAGGGCTTAAAAAGGATATTTTAACAGGTAAATTGCTTTCTCAGATGTTTGGTTTGGATGTGAAGATTGTATGGGAAAATGAAAGACCTTGGATGATTGTGAGATGAATTTAGGATTTATCTAAAAGGAGATGATTTATTAAACATGGATAAAAGCAGAAAATTTATAGCGGTAATTTTAGCATTGCTTGCGGCTATTTTTTATGCAATTAATACACCATTTTCTAAAGTGCTTTTAAATAAGATTCCTCCAACATTGATGGCATCTTTTCTATATTTGGGAGCTGGAACGGGCGTAGGTATTATGTACTTGTTTCGTAGAAAAGCCGAAGAAGAGTATAAAAAGTTAAATAAGGCAGATTTACCTTATACTGTTGGAATGATTGTTCTTGATATTGCGGCACCTATATTCCTTATGATTGGTATAAATATTGGTTCAGCCTCAAATGCTTCACTGCTTGGTAACTTTGAAATTGTAGCAACAACAATTATTGCTCTTTTGATATTTAAGGAGAAAGTAACATCAAAGTTGTGGATTGCTATTGGATTTATCACAATATCAAGTATAGTTCTTTCATTTGAAGGGGCTGAAAGTTTCCAGTTTTCATTAGGTTCATTGTTTGTTATACTGGCAACTTGCTGTTGGGGACTTGAAAATAACTGCACTAGAAAAATTTCAGATAAAAGTACTTATGAGATTGTTTTGCTGAAAGGCTTTTTCTCTGGCAGCGGCTCATTTATAGTCGCCCTTATTTTGGGAGAAAGAATTCCTGAAATCAAATATATAATAGCTGCTTTGCTACTTGGATTTGTGGCATACGGACTCAGTATTTTTATGTATATCAGGGCACAAAGGGATTTAGGCGCTGCAAAAACTAGTGCATATTATGCTGTAGCTCCGTTTGTAGGAACTTTTTTAGCATTTATAGTAAATGGAGAAAAACTTACTTTGGTATATTTCATTGGTCTTGTTTTTATGATAATCGGCAGCGTAATTGTTGTATATGATACAATGGTTAAACGTCACAGTCATAGTCATTCTCACATAATTGTTCATACGCATGATGGGAAAACACATACTCATATTATCACGCATGAACATGAACATAGTCATTTTATATCAGAGAAAAAGCATAATCATAAACATAAAGATTATATAAATAGCAAAGAACATAAATTGATACATGAAAAGGAATTGTAGATTTATAAAAGTGCTGTATTTGAAACATAATAAATTAAAGTTTAAAATAAAAGAAGTATTAGAAAAAGTAAAAAAATTTTTAAGCAAGATTAAAACGGCTTAAGAAATTAGAATTTTGTAATTAATAGAAATTAATGTTTTTAATAAAATGAAAAAAGAGGAAACTTATGGATTTTAATAAACTTTATGAAGAAATGATTCAGCATAAAAATGAAGAACAGGCACGACAAATGTCAAAATATATGCTTAATAAATTTGAATATATTGGAATCAAGACACCAGAAAGACGTAAAATATTTAAAAATTTTTTCAAGGAATACAAGAATGAAGAAAAAATCGACTGGGAATTTGTAAATAAATGCTGGGAAAATAAGTACAGGGAATTTCAGTATGTTGCAGCAGATTATTTGAAAAATATGAAGGATAAATTGACGATAGATGATATTCCAAAACTTAAACAGTTTATTTTGAAAAAATCGTGGTGGGATACGATAGACAATTTAGATATGACAATAGGAGCTTTGGCATTAAAGGATTCAAATGTGAATAAAATATTGATGGAATGGAGTCTTGATGAAAATATTTGGCTCAGAAGAATTGCGATTGATCATCAGCTTCTGAGAAAAGAAAAAACAGATATTGAATTGTTGGAAAAAATTTTGAAAAACAATTTGGGACAGACGGAATTTTTTATCAATAAGGCGATAGGCTGGGCATTGAGAGATTATAGCAAGACTAATCCTGAGTGGGTAAAAACTTTTATTGAGAAAAATAGAGAAAATATGGCAAAATTAAGTATTAAAGAAGCTAGTAAATATTTGTAAGTATTAAAGCAAAAAATATTGAAAGGATTTATAAATTATGAAAAAAATAATAATGATAATGGGAACGGCTTTAGTTCTTTCATCTTGTGGAGTTGTTGGAGCGGCAGGAAGTATCGCTGGAGGGACAATTAAGGCGGCTGGAACTGTTACAGGAGCAGTAATTAAAACTACTGGAAATATTATCGGTGGGATAATTGGCGGAAATGATGGAGAAATTAATGCAAAAGGCGTTAAGTATAAATTTTCTAAGGCAAAAGTTGAAAATGATGGGAATACGACAATTGTAACAGGAGTTTTAACAAATAGTGGAAGCAGAAAGGAAAATGTTACTATTGAAATCCCTTGCTTTGATAAAAAAGGAACAAAAGTCGGAGATGCTGTGGATAGCACTGACTCGATTGATAAAAATAAAAAATGGGAGTTTAGGGCTGTTCTAAATTCGGGAGATGTAAAGGCGTGTAAAGTGAAAGATGCTTATGTAAATGCTCAGTAAAAATATTAAATAAAAAATTGCTGTATGTATTGTTCTAAATCATCCAAAGAAAATGGGGAATCGAACCCCTTTAGAAGTAGGAACAATTTATTGACAGCAATTTTTTTTCCGTATGTGTTATTCAAATGGAGCCGATAATTTTATGGGCTATCGGCAGAACCCTTCCAAATTGATAGAAGTAGGAATAACTTTTTGACGGAATGTTATTGTATGCAATGTTCATAGAGTGGGAGTCGAACCCACAATGATCCAAATAGATAGAAGTAGGAACATCCTTTTGACAATAACATCTTGTATTGATAATATCATAAAATTTACTAAATATCAAATGAAATTTTATAGTTTATTTTTCTTTTATTTAAATATAATTTGCCAAAATATCATTCAAAGGCAACGGATTATCATTATCAACTTTATCGAAAATAATATCTGCATTTTCTTTTTCAAAAACCTGTGTTCCTCTGGCTATTGCATTTAATTGTAAAAGTTCATACATTGTAACATATTTTTTATTCACAAAATATTTAAGTACATCTTCCAAATGGGCAATATCTGTTTGATTCAAATAATTATTGGAAGAAAAGTTTTCAGAAACAGGCATATTCATATCAATCCATATATATTCATTTTTTTCAAAATCAATCAAAATTGTATTAGTTGTTCTTGTATTTGACAAAATTTGAAAACCTTGTGTAACTGCTGATGAATAAAGATTTTTGTCACTCATAGCCTCTTTTTTTGTCAGTTCAAGCACTCCAGCATACACACTTCCAATTTCTTCAAAAGAAAATCCATTATATGAACGGATTTCCATAAGAACATAACGAGTGTCAGAATTTTTCAATTTTTCCAAATTATAAACATCAATAAATTCCAAAGCTCCGTTTGGTGCATTTGTAATATCCCCACTAAATACAAAATTAGGTTCAACTTGATTATAATAAGCGACTGTTTTCAAAAATTTGAAATTTTCATCAAAACAAATAACTGATAAATCAATATCAATCCGCACTTCATTTTTCTTTTCTTTAATGTTTTTCCAGCCAACAAAAAACCTCAAGATTTCCACATCATTATTAAATGAAAATCTCGATCCTCTTGTCATCGGCTTAAGCGAAATATTACTGTCTTTTTCACTTGTTGTAACTGTAATATTTTTATAGCTTTCATCAATGAAAACTTTTTCTAGCGGATTTTTTAATTTTAAATTTTCCAAAATTCCATTTTTTACAGTTTCAAGTAAAAATTTTAGTAAACTTTCATTCAAAAATATAGTTTCATCTAATTTTCTCCAAGTTCCTTTACTATTTACAACTCTTGGAATAATTTCATTTTCTTTCTCAATTTGATTATTTTCAATTTCTTTTTTTTCTAATTTTTCTTCTTTATTAATGGCATTTCTAAAAATATTTCTAATGTTAAAAAAATTTTTACTTTTTTCTTCACTTATTTCCTGTTTTTTAACAATATTTTTCAAATTTTCTTTTTCCAATAAATTCAAAATTCTATCATAAAGTTGAAAAAGAATACGATTATTTACATCTTTCATACAATTTTTTAATCCGTTTGTAATAATTTCATATTGAGTTTCGTTAGCATTATTTAAAAGGGATAAAACATTTCTGACATAATCTCCAGAGTATTTTGAAAATTTGGTAATAAAAATTTTCAATTCATCATTGTTCAGATTTTGAATGTTAACGCTCATTTTATTAAAATATCCTTTTTCTGTTTCAAAAGAAAACTCTCCAAATAGCATATCAACTGCTTTTCTAACATTTTTATATTTTTTCAAATTAATTTTTTTCGCATAAAATATAAAAAACTTATGCCAAACTTTTCTGTATCTTTTAATATCTGGTAAAATATTTGAAATACTATCCAATTTTTTCATAATTAAATTTAATTCGGTTCGATTAAAATATTTAAAATGGATATGTTTTGTATTCAAAATATTATTTTCATTAAGCTTATCATTTGAAATTTTCGTAATTAACCGTAAAATATCAGTTGCAGTGTTAAAATTTCCAGCCAAAAAATTTCTATGTTTCAAAGTATAACTGGCAAGCGTTGTCAAAGTTTCTTTCATTTGAATGTTATCACAATATTGTTCAAGTTCTTCATTAGAAAATCCGTCAGATAGAAAACAAACATCATCTAAATATTGCTGGGAAAGTGTAATATTACTTGAAAGTAAGTTCACAAAAAGTGTTTCAATTTCTTGATCTCCTGCAAACTTTAAATGAGAAAGTGTAAATAATTCAGCTGGTTCTGATCCTAAATCTTCTTTTTCAGGATTTTCATTTTTTTTATGTGGTAAATATCCAAACCAGTAGTGTAAAATCTGATTTAAATAAATATCAGCTGTTTCCATATTTATCACTTCATTTGGAAAATTTTTATAAAAAATGGTATAATTTTTATCAGATTTAAACTCTTTTATATTTTCCAATACTTCTTCACATAATAAAATTGCATATTCTCTATCCAATCTAGAGATTATATAAGCCAAGTCTTTTTCAAAAGTGTATCCAAATCCTTGAAATTTTTTTACGATAGTTGCAAATTCACTAACAGACAATGTATTTCTATTTTCATCAAAGAAATTGCTGTTATTATCAATTTTTTTTAGTTCATCTTTTTGAATATAAATACCATTTAAATGTCTTAAAGTTATATTATTTATAGATTTTATCATAAAAATCGTCTCCTCTAGTTAGATTTTTTTTGTTTATTATATCTTATTATCTGTGTTTATGCAAGAATATTAAGTAAGATTTATATAAAAAGAAAAATAAAATTCAAAAATATATAAAATATATAGTTACATTAAAAAGAAATATTTGCAAAAATTTTTAAAAAGTGTATAATATATACATATAAAATTTAGGAGGATAAAAAATGGCAGGAAATATTTTAGGAACAACAGTTTATTATGATGCTGACTGTGATTTGAGTAAATTGGAAGGTAAAAAAATTACTGTATTAGGGTATGGTTCGCAAGGGCATGCACATTCTCTAAATTTAAGAGAAGGTGGATTTGATGTAACTGTTGGACTTAGAAAAGGTTCAAAATCTTGGGAT
>ERZ773004.538-NODE-538-length-23559-cov-127.625936_pt1 | contig 23559 bp, 20 predicted proteins | sample MGYA00580667_ERZ773004 | MGnify/ENA primary metagenome ERZ773004 (study PRJEB29015, sample SAMEA2737963) | human oral metagenome | biome: human oral; feature: human-associated habitat; material: dental | place: China | collected 2123 ... | reverse complement strand
CGCCCGAGCAGCGCCACGACGAGTACGCCATGGCCTCCACCGAGGACTTCATCGCCGGTCGCGTCGAGCGCTGAGGATCGGGGGATCCCGGACGGGGCCGCGCAGACCCCGCGCCGGCAGGAACCTCTCGCGCTCCGGCTGCGGGGCCTGCGCGTCAGAGTGCAGTCCTCGTGGCCGTCGGTGGACCTCCGCTCGCGGGGCGCGGGGCCTGCGCCGCATCGACCGTGGTCGGAGACCACTCGTAGTCCTTCGTCCCCGGGGCGGGGTCTGTTCCGGCGGCATCCCGTGTCATGGCTCCGGTTCGGGTGGTGGAGGCCTGTCGCGTTTTCCTGCTGATCGATGACGGGGCCATGGTCTCCTGCCCGGTCCCGGCCGGTTCGGGCCCTGCCCGGGCCCGTTCGTCGTCGGTGCCGTGCCCGGCATCCGCCTGCACTCCGATCGCCTCGCTCCGAAGGCTCCTCGGAGAGGCCCTGCACCGTGGTCCGTGCACGTGGCCGGGCGGCGCGGTTGCCGAACCGGGCGGAGGAGACGGACTGCACGAGGTCGTCCCCGGTGCGATGCCGCGCATCGGCGGTCTCTCGGTCCACGTGGCCGGGGATCGCCACGCCGAGCTGAGCCCGACTCCGGCGGGCCCGGAGGACCGCGCCTGTCTGGTCGACGAGTCGGTGTTCGTCATCGGCGATGAGCATCCGGTTCCCCGAGGCGTCTCACCGCCCTCGTCACCCCGGCCGACGCGCCGTGGCTGCGCGCCAGCGACCTGATTCGTTGTGTGCGTGCCCTGCGACCGGGCTCATCCTCGGCGTCCACGACGGTCTCCTCGACGAGGACGGCCGGCCGTCGCTCGGCACGTGGTCGCCTCGTTGCAGGACGAGGGTGCCTCCCGGCCCACCATGCTCGCCGATGGCGAGACGATCGGCGTTCCCGGGCGGTGATGACGGTTCGTTTCTCCGCCCGGTCGTGTCCCTTAATGCGTTTGTGGGGGTCTGCGCGTGGATTGTGCGGGGGTGGGTGCTGTGGCTGCGGTTGAGGGGCGGGGGCCGCGGAGACGGCAGACGGGGATTCGGCCGGCGCCTGAGGATGCTGCGGAGGCCGCGGAGACGGCAGGCGCGGGGTCTGCGGGGTGGGCCGCCCCGCTCTGCTTCCCCGCGTGTCAGAGGCCGCGGCCGTCCCTTGATGCGTTTGTGGGGGTCTGCGCGTGGATTGTGCGCGGGCGGGCGCTGTGGCTGCGGTTCGGGGACGAGAATGGGGTTCGCCGGAGTAGCCTGGCTGGCACTGGGACGGCGGTCAGGACGGTGATGATGACGGACGAGGGCGGCGATGCCCGCAGTGCGAGGGGGAGGCGGGACTCCTACCATGTCGGGCTCGACACGGGCGCCGTCATCGATGCCGCCGTCGAGCTCTCCCGAGGCGCCGGGTTGACGGCCTGGTCCCTGCGCGATCTCGCGGAGCGGCTGGGGGTCGCCCCCTCGGTCATCTACCACCATGTGGGCGGGCGCGAGCTGCTCAGCCAGCATGTCGTCGAGCGGGTCCTGGCCCTCGTGGGCCTGCCGACGCGGGTCATGCCGTGGCGCCAGTGGTTCCGCGAGGCGCTCTTCCCGATCCGGCCCGTCCTGGCCGCCTATCCGGGCACGGCACGGTGGATGCTCCTGCACGGCCCGGTCCTCACGGGCCTCTCCCCGGTCATCGACGCGGGGATCGCCTCCTTGCGGCGGGCGGGTTTCGGGCGCAATGCGGCACTCGCCTGCAGTTCCCTGGCCAACATGGCGGTGATGACGATCGCCGCGGCGGACGATCGCGTCCTGCACGAGGGCGACGCTCCCCGCGATCATGCGGGCCTCATCCGCTCGCTCGATGCGGTTGCGGCCGACAGCGCCGGCATCTGCGAGGTGAGTCGCGATCTGCTGAGACAGTTCACCGGTTCGGCGCAACAGATCGAGGCGGCCCGGGACCGCTACTATCGCTACGTCCTCGAACGGCTGATGGACGGGCTCGAGGCCTGGCTCGAGGCCGGAATGCCCGATTGACCAGGTATTCTCCTTCGTCTTCTTCCCTTTCATCGGTTCCAGCGGGATCCCCCCGGCTTGTAATTAGAACAGCATTCACATAGGCTGTCCTTAGTTCGCCGGGAGGGGTTCGGATGGGCTGTCCAGCAGGTCCCGAAGCCCAGTCCCGGTGCCGATCGAGCAGATGCGAAGCCCGCCCGGCGGCGGGTCGGAGGGGGTGGGCCATGTCGGCCTCGCAGACGGTGCGGAAGCAGCGGCGCGGCAGGAGCTCCTCGCAGATCGGGGTCGTCCTCTCGGCGGTCTTCCTGGCCTATCTGGGGCAGACGACGCTCAACCCGGTCATCGCGCCGTTGTCGCGCGAGGTCGGGCTGGCGGAGTGGCAGATAGGCCTCACGATCAGCGTCGCAGCGGTGATGGTCGTCCTCACCAGCCAGTCCTGGGGGCGTCGATCCCAGTCCTGGGGGCGCAAGCCGGTCCTCGTCGCGGCGCTGGGGACCTGCGCCGCGACCATGGCCCTCTTCGCCCTCATCGCCGCCCTGGGGGTGGGAGGGGCCCTGAGCGGCACGCCGCTGTTCTGCCTGTTCGTCCTGACCCGCGGGCTGGTCTTCGGCGCGGCGCTCGCAGCGATCCTGCCCACTGCCCAGGCCTACGTCGCCGATGTCACCTCGAACGAGGAGGAGCGCGTGCGCGGCATGGCCGGCGTCGGGGCCTCGCAGGGCATGGCCTCGATAGCCGGCGCCCTCGTGGGAGGCCTGCTGTCGGGCATCTCGCTCATGGTCTCGGTCGACATGGTGCCGGTCTTCCTGCTCGCGGGTCTGCTCGTCGTCCTCGTCGCCCTGCACCGCGAGGAGGGCGCCGAGCTGGTCGCGGAGCCGACGCATGTGCGGCCCTCCGATCCCCGGGTCTGGCCCTTCCTCGTCGCGGGCTTCGGCATGTTCACCTCCCTGGGCCTCATCCAGGTCGTCACCGGCTTCCTCGTGCAGGACCGCCTCCGCCTCGACGCGAACACGACCGGTCTCGTCACCGGCGGGGCGCTTCTGGCCGCCGGCGTCGGGATGGTGCTGGCGCAGAGCATCATCGTGCCCCGCTCGAAGTGGTCGCCCCCCACTCTGCTGCGGGTGGGGAGTTTCACGGGCGCCGTCGGCTTCGCCCTGCTCGCCGTCAATGGCGGGGCCGCGCTCCTCATCGTCGCGGTGACGGTGATCGGGGCCGGTGTCGGCATCGCCATGCCCGGCTACACCGCCGGCCCGACCCTGCTCATGAGCCGTGAGGAGCAGGGCGGCCTCGCCGGCCTGATCGGGGCGACCAATGGGCTGACCTACGTCGTCTCGCCCACGGCCGGCACCGCCATGTACGGGATCTCGCCGATCCTGCCGATCGTCGCCGGCGGCGTGATCCTCGCTCTCGTCCTCGTCTTCGTCCTCGTGCACCGCAGTTTCCGCCGCGCGCCGGCTGAAGCCGCGGGGGCGGCAGGGGCGGCAGGCGGGGGCGCCGGCTGAGGCCGCGGAGGCGGCCAGACCGGGGTGCGCCCGGGGCCTGGTCCCCTCTCGGCCTGCTCCACAGGGTGTGGTCGCCCGGTTCCACGTCCCTGGATGCGTCTGTGAGCGCCGGCCCGTGGACTGCGCGGGGGTGGGCGCTGTGGTTGCAGTTCAGGGACGGGGATCGGCACCGGCCCGCCCCTCTCGTCTTCACCGCCTCAGATCGCGGCGCCGGTGGCCGAGCAGGCCGGCGAGCATGCCGGCGAGCCCGATCGCCGCCTGCACGGCCAGGGGAGTCCAGTCCGGGTCGCCGATGACATCGAGGTGGTGGCCGAGGACGCTGAGCTCCTGCGCCCAGTCCGGCAGCCCGACGAGCGCGCCGAAGAACTGCGCGAAGACGCTCCAGCCCAGCACCGCCCAGGACAGGGCCGACAGACGCGGCGCCAGCCCGACGAGCGCCAGCGCGATGCCGATCGCCGCCAGGACGCCGGGCGCCTGGCTCACCGTGAGCACGAGGGCGCGGCCCACGGCGTGATCGTCGGTGAGCTGGGTGCCCGTCACGGCCGCGAGCACCCCGCCCGAGAGCGCCAGCAGGACGACCGACTCCACGACGGCCACGCCCGCCTGCGCCAGGAACAACCGGGCGCGGGAGACTCCGGCGGCCACCTCGAACTCCACGAACCCGGCCCGCTCGTCGGCGGCCAGGGCGGTCACCCGCTGCACCCCCGCCACAGCGACGAGCAGCACGGTCATGACGGTGAGCAGACCCATGAACTGCTCGACCGGACTGCCGCTCGCCAGCCTCCCGACGTAGGAGCCGGTCGCCGAGTCCGGCCCGAGCAGGCCGGTGACGCTGCCGGTCATCGCGCCGAACAGGGCGGAGGTCGCCGCCACGGTCACCGACCACGCCACGGCACTGCGCAGCGCCAGACGCGCCTGCAGATCGGCGTACCCGCCCAGCCGCCACCGCCTCCGGGACGAGCCGCGGTCGGGCAGGCAGCCGCCCAGGTACTCCCGGCGGGCGAACAGCCCGTCCGCCGCGGCCTCGAGCAGCACGGCGATGCCGGCGCACACGGCGAGCGGCCAGACGCGATCGTCGCTGTAGGGACGCACGAGATCGCGCCAGGCCAGGGGCGTGAACCAGCGAAGCCAGCCGGCCCCGGACTCGTCCGTCAGCACCCGCAGCGCGAAGGAGCACCCCAGCGCGGTCAGGGCGAGCCCGCGGGCCGGGCCCGCCTGCCGGCACAGCTGGCTGGACAGGGCCGCCAGCGCGGCGAAGGCCCAGCCCGTCGCCGCGACGGCCCCGGCGAGCGCCCAGGCCCCCGAGACCGTCAGCTCCGACACGATCCTCGTCAGGCCGGTGAGGACGAGGCCCGCCCCGCCGGCGACCAGGGCGACCGCTCCCCAGACCACGAGGACGGGCGCCATGAAGGGCACCAGATGGCCGGCGCCGCTGCCGCGCTGCACCTCGACCAGGCCGTCGTCCTCGTCGGCGCGCATCGCCCGGCAGGTGAGCAGCGTCGCCATGAGGCCCACGCAGATCAACAGGTAGGTGCCCGTCTCCCACTGGACGAGCTGCCCGATCCGCCCGGGCAGCGGCAGGGCGCCGTAGAGCAGCCGGGTGCCCGCCGTGTCGCGCATGCTCTCCACGAGCGGTTCCCGCTCCTGCAACGAGGGGTAGACGTCCTCGTAGGCCGGGGGCGTGACGGCGAGCAGCAGCCACAGGGGCAGGGCCCAGGCGAGCACCTGCACCCGCAGACGTCGCACCAGCAGACGCAGGGACGGCCCCAGCCCCTGCAGGGGGCCGGTTCTCCTCGGCCATGTCACGGCCCGGCGCGGCCCGGCACCGCGAGGGGCCGGGGCCGGATGCGCCGTGGCGCTCATCGGGAGTCCTCGTAGTGACGCAGGAACAGGTCCTCCAGGCCGGCCGGCCCGCAGCTCACGTCCGTCACCCGGCAGGTCGCGACGGCCCCCATCACCCGGGGCACCAGCGCAGACTCCACCTGGACGGACAGCAGCTCGTCCGTCCGATCCGCCAGGACGCCCCGCTCGTCCAGCTCGGCGGCAACGCGTCCCAGGGTCCGGCCGTCGGCCCGCAGCTCGATCCGGGTGAGGGCCAGCCTGCGCAGGGTCTCCAGGTCGCCGTGCTCGACGGCGCGGCCCTGCTTGATGATCGTCACCGCCGAGCACAGCCGTTGCACCTCGGCGAGGATGTGGCTCGACAGCAGCACGGTGCGCCCCTGCGCCGCGGCGCAGGCGATCTCCTCGGTGAAGGCCCGCTCCATGAGCGGGTCGAGACCGCTGGTCGGCTCGTCGAGGACGAGCAGCCGCGTCGGAGCGGCCAATGCGGCGACGAGCGCGACCTTCTGCCGGTTGCCCTTGGAGTAGGTGCGCACCTTCTTGCTCGGGTCGAGATCGAAGCGCTCGACCAGCTCGTCCTCGTGGGCGCGGTCGCGGCGCCCGCGCAGCCCGGCGAGCGCGTCGAGCACTTGCCCGCCGGTCAGGTTCGGCCACAGCGCCACGTCGCCCGGCACATAGGAGATCTCGCGGTTGATGGACGAGGCCTCGCGGGCCGGGTCGCGCCCGAGCACGCGCACGCTGCCGGCATCGGGGCGGTGAAGGCCCAGCAGGATGCGGATCGTCGTCGACTTGCCGGCCCCGTTGGGACCCAGGAAGCCGTGCACCTGCCCGGCGGCGACCTCCAGGTCGAGGCCGTCGAGGGCGGTGAGGCGGCCGAAACGTTTGACGAGGGAGCGCACCCGGACGGGTGAGTCGTCGGTGATCGTCGTCGTCACAGCGACAGATCCTCCCTTCCCGCCGAGCGGCGGATCGTCGCGGCGAAGTCCGGGTCGGCCAGCATCAGGTCGAGCAATCCGGCGGTGAAGATGCGCTGGTTCTTCTGCGGATAGCTGGCGCTCGACAGCACCTCGGTGAGTTTCCACAAGGCGCGCCCGAGGGGTCCGCCGGGCAGGTCGTCCAGGACGGCCAGGGCCTGCTCCTTGTGGCGCAGCGTCAGATCCCAGGTGTCCTGGGCCAGCTGAAGGGCGCCGGCCTCGCCCGTCTCGTCCAGGCGGGCGAACGCGATGACCTGGCGGACGCACTCGTCGCGCTCGTCGCCGTCGAACTCCTCCACGTACGGGCCGACGCCGGCCGGGACCATGCCGCGCGAGGCGAGGATCATCGTGAGCCTCCGCTCGGTGCGCAGGACCTGCAGGCCGCCGTCCGAGGCCGCTCGCCCCGTGGCGCGGATCCGGCGCTCGAGGTCGTCGTAGAAACGGGCGAGCACGGTGGGCAGCGGTGAGAGCGTCCCGCCGTCGGCGACCCGGGCGATGAGCCCGTCGATGCGGTCGGCCTGCTCGCGCAGCGCCCGCTGCTGCTCATCGATGCTCAGGCGGGCCGAACGCAGATCGCGCAGCACCGAGTCCCGGTCGGTCTCGGACTCGTCGGCGGCGAGCATTTCGGCCACGCGGGGCAGGGGCAGCCCGCCACCGGCCAGCCAACGGATGCGCAGCAGCCTGGCCAGGTGCTCGACGCCGTAGTCGCGCCGGCCCCGTACCGTGGGCGGCAGGTCGAGCAGGCCCAGCTGGTGGTAGTGGCGCACGGCCCGCGGGGTCGTGCCGGCCAGGTCGGCCATCTCCTTGATGCGCATGGGACCACCCCAGCAGGTGACGCAACGTCACTGTCAAGCGGGACCGGCGAGGAGGTCCTCGGGTGTGCACGCCCGGCGGCCATGGCCGTCCTACCGGCCCATGATGGCGGGGGCGTGCTCCCCGCTCGCGCAGGGCCGACGACGGACGAGATTCACGAGACGATGGGGGGGCAGCTCGTCGCTCCCCGCTCGCGCGGGGCCGACCCCCTGTCAGAGGCCGGCAACCGCCGCGGCGGCGTCGCTCCCCGCTCGCGCAGGGCCCACCCGCAGAAAGTCATGATCGATCCGGGCGCCGAAGGTCGTTTCGTTCCCCCTTCGCGCTGGGCCCGCACGCGTTTCCGGCATGCCACGCCGGGGGTCTCGTCCGTCCGCCGTCGGAGGCGCGAGGCGCCGGGCCGGATCGGAGTCCTGAGCGGGGAGCACCGCTCCTCGCCGGGCCGTGCTCCGTCGCCCGGGCCGGATAGGCTCTGTGCCATGAGCGACCGCGAAGAACTCCTGCGCCACATCGTCGACGAGGCCGTCGTGCACGAGCACGTCGTGCTGTCCAGCGGCAAGGAGGCCGAGTACTACATCGACATGCGCCGCATCACGCTGTCCGGCGCGGCCGCCCCGCTGGTCGGGCGGGTCATGCTCGACCTGGTCGCCGGCTGGGACTTCGACGTCGTCGGCGGCCTCACGATGGGCGCCGACCCGGTCGCCGCAGCGATCCTGCACGCCTCGGCAGCGGCGGGCCGCCCGGTGGACGCCTGCGTCGTCCGCAAGGAGGCCAAGACCCATGGTCTGCACAAGCGCATCGAGGGCCCCGGCGTCGCCGGGCGCCGCGTGCTCGTCGTCGAGGACACCTCCACCACCGGGGGCTCCGCGCTGACCGCCGTCGAGGCGCTCCGCGAGGCCGGTGCCACGGTCGTGGGTGTCGCTGATATCGTGGACCGTTCCGGCCGGGCCGTCGCGGAGGCCATGGCCGAGTCCGGTCTCGAGTACCGTTTCGTCTACTCAGCAAAGGATTTGGGGCTCTGACATGATCATCGGAATCATCCTCCTGGTCGTTCTCCTGGCCATCGTCGTCGTGCTCTTCATCGGCCCGTACAACAAGCTCGTCGGCCTGCGCAACAAGCTCCAGGAGGCCTGGCGCCAGGTCGACGTCGAGCTCAACCGCCGCTACGACCTCATCCCGTCCCTCGTCGAGACGGTCAAGGGCTACGCCGCGTACGAGCGCACCACGCTGGCCGACGTCATCGCCCTGCGCAACCAGGCCCGGACCCTCGACACGAGCGGCGCGCCGAGCGCCGAGCGCGTGGCTGTCGAGTCGCAGCTGAGCGGCGCGGTGGGCACCATCATCGCCACCGCCGAGGCCTACCCCGAGCTCAAGGCGGACGCCGGCTTCCGCCAGCTGGTCGGCGAGCTCTCCCAGACCGAGGACCGCATCGCCAACTCCCGCCGCTACTACAACGCGGTCGTGGGGGACTACAACACGAAGGTCGAGTCCTTCCCGTCCAACATCGTGGCGGGCATGTTCCACTTCACCCAGGCCTCCTACTTCCAGGTGGACGACCCGACCATGCGCGCCAACCCGGACGTCGACTTCAGCGAGCTCGGCACCCGGGGCAACACCCAGCAGACCCCCGGGCCCGTCCAGCAGCAGGAGCCCGGAGCGATCGCCCAGGGTCAGCAGAACCAGGCGCCCGGCTTCCAGCCCCCCGCCCAGCAGTACCCGCGGGCCCCGCAGCCCCAGCAGTACCCGCAGGGCCCGGGCTTCCAGCCCCCCGCCCAGCAGTAGCGGCGCCGGCGCGGTGATGACCCGCGCGGCACGACGGAAGGGCCCCGACACCATCCGGTGCCGGGGCCCTCCTCCGTCCGCGGGGGTGCGCCTCGATGGGTCCGGGCATCGATGGAGTCCGCGCCCCCGGCGGGTCCGCCTCGTTCCGAGGGGCGCGTGCCGCGAGAGCCCTCTCCCGCTCGGGGTGCGACTGCGGCCGGGCCGGCCCCGCAGGGCGCTTGGCGGGGTGCGGGCTCCCGCTCGGGGACGGTCCCGGGCCGGGCGGTCACTCGACGAGGTCGGCCAGGGTCTCCTCGACGGCGGCCTCCTCCCTGGCCTCGCGGCGTTTGCCGTTCCACCACTCGATGACCATGGGGATGGCCGAGACGAGGACGATGAGCACGAGGATGAGATCGATGTGGTTGCCGATGAACGCCACATTGCCCAGCAGACAGCCGGCCAGCGTGATGCCCCAGGCCCAGAGGACGCCGCCGACGGCCGTCCACGAGATGAAGTGGCGGAAGGTCATCCCGGCGGCGCCGGCGACCATCGTCACGAAGGTGCGGACGAAGGGCACGAAGCGGCCGAGCACGAGGGCCTTCGAGCCGTAGCGCTCGAAGAAGTCGTGGGTGTCGTCGAGGTGCCTGGGGCTGAAGACCCTGCCGATGAAGCCGTCGCGCGGCTTGAAGAGCCACGGCGCGACGGTCCTGCCGATGTGATAGCCGGCGATGTTGCCGCCGACCGCGAAGACGGTCATGATCGCGCACGCCACGACGTAGACGAGCGGCTTGGACATCGTCCCGAAGGTGATGGACGGCGGGTTCATCGCGATGAACATGCCCATCGTGAAGAGCAGGGAGTCGCCGGGAAGGACGGGGAAGATGGCGCACTCGACGAAGAGGATGAGGCAGACGCCCCACAGCGCCCCGTTCCCGAGGGCGTGGATGATCGTCGCGGGGTCCATCCAGGAGGGCATCATGGGCACGAGCGTGAGCAGGGTCATGAGATTCACCACACAAGGGTAACCTGGGGCGGCGTGGAAAATCCCGGAAGCGACCTCGAGCCTCCCCGTGGGAAGGCGGGACGCGCGGACGCCGGGTCCGCCGATCCGACGGTCCCGCGGGTCGGTGTCGGGCCGGCCCCGCTGCCCTGGCCGACCGGCGGGCGCTATGACCCCCGGCTGCTCGCCGAGGGCGACCGGCGCAATGTGCTCGACGGCTACCGCTACTGGAGCGTCGAGGCGATCGTCGCCGACCTGGACGCGCGGCGTCACCCGCTGCACGTGGCCATCCAGAACTGGGCCCACGACTTCAACATCGGCTCGATCATCCGCACCGGGAACGCCTTCAACGTCGCCGGGGTGCACATCGTCGGGCGCCGCCGGTGGAACCGCCGAGGCGCCATGGTCACCGACCGCTACCTCCACGTGCACCACCACCCCGACGTCGCCTCGCTCGTCGATCACTGCCGTGCGCAGGGGCTGACGATGATCGGCGTCGACAACCTGCCCGGCGCGGTGCCGCTGGAGGGCGTCCGGCTGCCCGAGCGGTGCTGCCTGGTGTTCGGCTCCGAGGGCGGCGGCCTGACCGACGAGCTCGCGGATGTCTGCGCGATGCTCGTCTCGATCACCCAGTACGGCTCCACCCGCTCGATCAACGCCGGTGCCGCTGCGGCCATCGCGATGTACCACTGGGCGCTCCAGCACGCCGGAGGCGGCGACGGGGGAGTGTCCGACCCGACCGGCCGGCCCGCCGGCGGTTCCGGGCGGTCCCGGTGACGGTCTCCGGCTGTGCGGGCCGCACGTCTTCCGGCAAGTTGAGATGGCTGCGCGGGCCGCACGGCCCCCCGGGCGCCCGGCGCCGCGCCGATCGCCGGACGACCGGAGGGGGCCGCACACCACGGTCCGGCGGCGGCCGGTCCGCGCCGATTAGACTGACCGCGTGAGCCAGATCAACGTGAGCACCGACCCGGGCGCCGTCGCGCGGCCCGTGCACACCGCCTTCACGGTGTCGGTCGTGCCCGATCTGCTCGTCCGGCGCGCCGCCCTCGCCCGGAAGGGCCTCGTCGGCCTGATCCTCTCGATCGTCATCAGCGCCGCCATCACCGGCTCCCTGCTCATGTCCTATCTTCCGTCGGCGCCCCTGTTCCCGCTGAGCCCCGGAAGGCTGTTCGTCGTCGTGCTCATGTGCACGCCGACGCTCTACGCCCTCGGCCGGCTGCTCGTCCGGATCATCCGGCGGCACGACCTGCGCCGGGCCCTGAAGGCGCTCGTGCCGGGCCAGGTGATGCGCATCGAGCGCCTCGGCCTCGTGCTGCGCCACGTCGACCGCGTCGAGTACCTGCCCTGGAGCGAGGTGGCCGCCGTCCGCGGCGTGCGGCGCTGGGACACCCCGGGCCCCGAGCTGCGCGTCGAGCGCACCGACGGCACCCACTGGGCGGTGCCGTTCAGCATCCTCGACGTCCTGCCCGGCGGGATCGACGGGGGCCTCTACGCCTACTCCGGCGGGCGCCTCAACCTCGACATGATCGTCTGCGACGACATCTGGTCCGGTCAGGGCCGGTGACCCCTGCTCGGCACCGGGAATCCTCCGCCGCGGGCCGGGACGGGTTCCCAAGCGGTGACGGTGTTTGAAAGAATCGGAACCGGCACGGCCCGCGGGTCGTGCCCGCCAGGTTGAACCGTTCGGCCTGCGGGCCCGGACAGTCCGGTTCGTTCGGATGACAGCAAGAGAAAGAAGCATCCATGCCCATTGCAACTCCTGAGGTCTACGCCGAGATGATCGATCGCGCGAAGAAGGGCGGTTTCGCCTACCCCGCGATCAACATCACGTCGTCGCAGACCCTCAACGCTGCCCTGCGCGGCTTCGCCGACGCCGGTTCGGACGGCATCGTGCAGATCTCCACCGGCGGCGCCGAGTACGCCTCCGGCCCCACCATCAAGGACAAGGTCACCGGCGCTGTCGCCCTCGCCGAGTACGCCCGCGTCGTCGCCAAGAACTACCCGGTCAACGTCGCCCTCCACACCGACCACTGCCAGAAGGAGAAGCTCGACAGCTACGTCAACCCGCTCATCGCCATCAGCCAGGAGCGCGTCGACCGCGGCGAGGATCCGCTGTTCAACTCCCACATGTGGGACGGCTCGGCCATCGAGGTCGAGGAGAACCTCCAGATCGCCAAGGAGCTGCTCACCCGCACCTCCAAGGCCCACATCATCCTCGAGATCGAGGTCGGCGCCGTCGGCGGCGAGGAGGACGGCGTGACCGGCGAGATCAACGAGAAGCTGTACACCACGGTCGCCGACGGCATGCGCACTCTCGAGGTCCTCGGCCTGGGCGAGCAGGGCCGCTACATCACGGCCCTCACCTTCGGCAACGTGCACGGCGCCTACAAGCCCGGCCATGTGAAGCTGCGCCCGGAGATCCTCAAGGAGATCCAGGACGCCTGCGGCGCGAAGTACGGCAAGGACAAGCCGTTCGACCTCGTCTTCCACGGCGGCTCGGGCTCCACCCCGCAGGAGATCGCCGACGCCGTGAGCTACGGCGTCATCAAGATGAACATCGACACCGACACCCAGTACGCCTTCACGCGTCCGGTCGCCGACCACATGTTCAAGAACTACGACGGCGTCCTCAAGATCGACGGCGAGGTCGGCAACAAGAAGACCTACGACCCGCGCAGCTGGGGCAAGTCGGCCGAGGCCGGCATGTCGGCCCGCATCGTCGAGGCCTGCCAGCAGCTCGGCTCGGTGGGCACCCACCAGGGCTGATCGTCGACAGCGCACGGCCCTTCGGGGCCGGCCCCGAAGGGCCGGCCCCGATCCGCGTCCGGGGCCCGTGCCGCCGTCCAGCCGCTGCGACTTCCGGATCGAGGACTGAGGGTCTGTGCTCCTGAAGCGTCCAGCCGCCGTGCCGCCGTCCCGGTCTCGTCGCGCGTCCGATCCCGATGGGCGGCGCCCTCCCGTGGCCGGGCACCGCGGCGCCCGGCCACGGTGGACGAAGGGCCCGCGCCGTCGCCGGCGCGGCCGGCCTTGACCTGTCCGACGCTCCGGCTTACCCTGAAGATGTTTCGGTTAACGAATCATATTGGTTCGATGAGCGAAACAACAGGGGTCGAAGCTCCGCCCGGACCGTTCGGACGGAGGCCCCCGTCCGCGAGTGCTCACCCGACGATGCCGCGAGGGTCCCCTCCCCGTGCTCGAACCGTTCCGTGGGCGACGCGCGTGAGAAGGGTGAGGATGAGAGCAGTCGAGTACCAGGGCGGGCGCACCGTCGCCGTCGTCGACCGGGTCCCCGAGGAACCGGGGCCGCACGACGTCCGGATCGCCGTCTCCTACGTCGGGCTGTGCGGCACCGACCTGCACGTCTACCTCGGCGACGCCGACGCCCGGGTCGGGGTGCCGGCGGTCATCGGGCACGAGATGAGCGGGCACGTGGAGTCGGTCGGTGCCGATGCGACGGATCTCGCGCCCGGCCAGCTCGTCACCGTGATGCCCACCCGCTACTGCGGCCACTGCCCCGCCTGCGAGCGGGGGCACCCGAACGTCTGCTACGACATGGACTTCATCGGCATGGACTCCCCCGGCGCCCTCCAGGAGCTGTGGACCGTTCCCGAGCACCTCGTCGTCCCGGTGGAGCCCTCCGTGGGGACCCGCCGGGCGGCCCTCCTCGAGCCGCTGACCGTCGCGGTGCACGACGTCCGTCGCTCCGGTCTCGGCGGGGGCGAACGCGTGCTCGTCGTCGGAGGGGGGCCCATCGGTCTGCTCATCGCCATGGTCGCGGGCGTCGAGGGGGCCGAGGTGCTTCTGAGCGAGCCCTCGGTGGACCGCCGCGCCATCGCCGAATCGCTGGGCATCAGGACCATCGACGCCGCCGGCCCGGACCTCGGCAGGGGGCTCGACGACTTCTGCGGCGGGGCCGGCTTCGACGTCGCCTTCGAGGTCTCCGGATCGTCCGCCGGCATCGCCTCGGCCGTGGCGGCCCTGGCGGCGCACGGGCGCGTCGTCCAGGTCGCCATCCATGCGCAGGCCCGCGAGGTCGACCTCCACCGCTTCTTCTGGCGCGAGATCGAGATGTACGGCGCGCGGCTCTACCACCGCGAGGACATGGACAGGGCGGCGGAGCTGCTGGCCCGGGGGGTGATCCCCGTGGGGGGACTGATCTCCGGCGTCGTGCCGATGGAGCGGACCGGTGAGGCGCTCGCCCGCCTCGCCCGGGGCGACGCGATGAAACTGCTCGTCGACATCGATTCGGGAGGAACGCGATGATGCATCTGTTCGACCTGACCGGACTCACCGCCGTGGTGACCGGGGCCCGCCGCGGCATCGGCCTGGGGTACGCCACGGCGCTCGCCGAGGCGGGCGCCGACATCATCGCCGTCTCGGCGGGGCAGGAGCCGAGCGGTTCGGCGGTCGAACGGGCCGTGACCGCCCTCGGGCGGCGGTGCACCTGTCTTCGCGCCGATCTCTCCCGGCCGGAGGAGGTGGCCAGGGCGGTCGAGGAGATCAGGGGCGTCGCACGGGTCGACATCCTGTTCAACAACGCCGGCACGATCTCCCGGCGCCCGGCCGTCGACTACTCCGACGAGGAGTTCGCGCGGGTCCTGCGGGTCAACCTTGGCGCCGGCTTCACGCTGGCGCGCGAGCTCGGCGGGGACATGCTCGAGCGCGGCTGGGGGAAGATCGTCTTCACGGCCTCCCTGCTCAGCTACCAGGGCGGTGTGCTCGTCCCGGCCTACACGGCGTCCAAGCACGGCGTCGCCGGCCTGACGCAGGCCCTGGCGAACGAGTGGGCGGGCAGGGGGGTCAACGTCAACGCCATCGTCCCGGGCTACATCGCGACCGACAACACGCAGGCGCTGCGCGACGACCCGGTGCGCTCGGCCTCGATCCTCGAGCGCATCCCGGCGGGACGCTGGGGGGAGCCCTCGGACCTCGGCGGCGCCGCAGTGTTCCTGGCGTCGCACGCCTCCGACTACGTCAACGGCATCGCGCTGCCGGTCGACGGGGGCTGGCTCGGGCGGTGAGCCCGTCGCGGGCCCGGCCCGAGCGGGCCCGCCCCATCCAGGGGGACCCCGACCGTTCTCCGAGAATCCCGGGTCAGGGGATCGGGCCCCTGACCCCGCTCCCGCTCGACGGAGCACGAGGCCCGCTCGCGGCACCGATGAACCGAGCCATGGCCAGGGGCCACGCCCTTCACCGAGCCCCCTGCGGGCAGGCCTCCACGGCTCCGAACGCCGGAAGAGGACACGGCGAGGCGTCCCCGTCCGGATCCAACGGCTCGACGAGGAGCCCTGGGGCGAAAGCGAGGAATTCTCATGGCAGATGAAGCGACTCGGGTCACCGGGCCGACCCGAACGGTGAGCAGGAGATCATGGAGGATCTCGGCCCATCCGGTTTCCTGGATGCTGCTGGCGTGCACGACGCTGCCCGTCCTCATGACATCGATCGATGCGACGATCCTCGCCTCGGTGCTGCCCTTCGTGAAGACTCATTTCGGTCTGGACGACACGGGGCCGGTCTGATCAACTCGCTCTTCTTCATCGGCACCGTCGCCGGCGCCTTCTTCTTCGGCCGGCTGTCCGACGTCGTGGGCAACGGCTGGCGCCGCTCCTGGGCGTGGGTCATCGCCATGGGCCTGTCGCTCCTCGGCGGTGCCGGCACCTTCGCCCTCGCGTCGAGCCGGGTGGCCTCCCAGGTCATGCCGGTCGTCATGGGCATCAGCCGCGGGGGCGGCGAGCCCGCGAACGTCGCGATCGTCGGCGAGTGGTGGCAGAAGGAGAACCGCGGGTTCGCCGTCGGCACCCACCACATCGGCTTCCCCCTGGGGCAGTTCGTCGGTCCGGCCATCATCGCCGTCTTCGCCACGCAGGAGGACTGGAGCAAGGCCTTCCCGGTGATCCCGCTGATCGGCCTGCCGCTCATGATCGCCCAGGCGGTCCTCGGGACGAGGAGGAACCAGGTCCGGGTCAACGACTGGATCGTCGCGCACGGCATGACCCCGCCGCTCGACGTGAACGACGACGGCAGGATGCGCCGCAATGCTGTCGCGATCCTGCGTGACGCCGCCAAGGTGCCGAACATCGTCCGCGCCATCTTCGTGAACTTCGGTTTCCTGTGGTGCGAGCTCGGCCTCACGACCTTCCTCGTCGTCCTCCTCGCCCAGCGCACCGACATGAGCTCGGCCCAGGCGATCGTGGCCTCCGGCGCGTCCGGCCTGACGGGCTGGTTCGGCCAGATGCTCTGGGGCACGGTCTCCGACCATCTCGGTCGCAGGAGGGTCCTGCTCATCCTCGGGCTGGGGTGGATCCTGTGCGTGATCCCGCTGCTGTTCGTCACGACCGGATGGCAGGCCTGGCTCGCGCTGCTCGTGTGGGGCCTCTTCCGCAATGCCCCGTTCCCGGTCCTGTACTCGGTGGTCCTGGACTCCGCCCCGCGGCAGGCCGGTTCGGCGATGGGCCTCATCATCGGCCTGACCACCGGTCTCGGCGGCGCCATCACGTCCGCCGTCACCGGCATCGTGCTGCAGCACTTCGGATGGGGGTGGACCTTCGCGAGCCTGATCGCCGGCGTGGTCATGGCGGTCATCGCCATCCTGACCCTGGAGGAGACGGTCGTGAGGGCCGAGGACGCCGCGGTCGCGGCCTGAACCACGGAGATGATCGGAATGAGTGCACGAGACGCATGGGGCGAGGCCAGACGGCACACGCCCGACTACGAATTCCTCGACGTGCCCAAGGGCACCCTGACCGAGGGGCCCGTCTGGCTCCCGGGCAGCAGGGAGCTCCTGTGGGTCGACATCATGGAGAACTCGATCAGCCGGGCGGGCCTCGACGGATCGAACTTGACGACGTGGACGATGCCGGGGGAGGTCGGTTTCGCCGTTCCCGCCGATGACGGGAGCCTCATCGTCGGACAGCCCGACGGGATCCACCACCTGGACCCGACCACCGGGGAGGCGAGGCCCCTGGCGCTCCTGCCCGGACCGGACCCGCGGATCCGTGTCAACGACGGCAAGTGCGATCACACCGGCAGGGTCTGGTTCGGCACGATGCACCGCGCCGAGACCGAGCCGCTCGGCGGGCTGTTCAGGGTGACCCCGGAGGGCGCCGAGGCCGTCGTCGAGGGCATCTGCACCGGCAACGGGATCGGGTGGAGTCCTGACGGCACCCGCGTCTACTACACGGATTCCGGCGTCCCCAGGTGCCTGTACTCGGCGGACTTCGACGCCGAGCGGGGGCGGGTCTCGCGCAGCAGGCTGTTCCTCCCCCCGGAATACCCCGGGAACCCGGACGGGCTGTGCGTCGACAGCGAGGGCTTCATCTGGGGGGCGCGCTGGCAGGCCTCGGCCCTCGTGCGGATCACCCCCGAGGGCGTCGTCGCCGACGTCTACCGCACCCCGATGCTCAGGCCGACGAGCTGCTGCTTCGCGGGGCCGGAGCTCGATGAGCTGGTCGTCACCTCCGCCGACTGGGGGGAGGGGGCCGGGCCGTGCGCCGGTCGCATCATGCGCTTCCGGCCCGGTGCGCGGGGCCTGGCCGAGGTTCCGGCGCGCATGGACCTCGTGCCGGGGGCCTGAGAGGACGAGCCGGGGGCGCTCGCCGGGGGCGTGCGTCCCCGGCAGGCCCTCGCCGCTGGCCGGCCCGGCCGGGGAGCCCCGTCGGGCGTCGAAGGCGTCGGGGAGGACCGCCGACCGGGACGGATCATGCCCGGTCGCCCGGGCCGGCGGCGAGGCCCCGGGGCGAGGCTCCGACAGGGCGCCGGGAGGGCCAGGACTGGTCGTGCGCTGCCCCGCGTCCGACGGGGCCGGTCGCTCGCGGGATCCTGGCCGCCGGTTGCCCCGCGTCCCGATGGGCCCCGCCTCAGGAGGCGCCCCCGTCGGGCGAATGGTGCGGCGCCATGAAGGAGAAGCCGTCCGGCAGGAGCGGGGTCCCCACCCGGCGTGCGGCGTCGGCGAGCTCCCGCGCGCGGTCGGGGGACATGCGCTGGGCGAGGGTCGTGATGGAGATGGCCCCCACGGTGAACTCCGTCCTCATGAGGGCCAGACCCACGCATGCCACTCCCGGCTGGCGCTCGCCCCACTCGGTCGCGTAGCCGAGGCGGCGGGCCTCGTGCACGGTCCTGATCAACCGGTCGGGGTCGTCGTCCTCCCCGGGGAGCTGGCCGGTGTACGCGGTGAGGTGCTCGTCGGGGGTGTTCTGCGCCGCCAGGACGGCCCTGCCCAGGGAGCTGGTGGCCATGGGGATGAGCTGTCCGATCGTGGACCACACGCGGATGGCGTGCTTGCACTCGACCTTGTCGATGTAGAGCATGCCGCCGTCCATCGGGACGCCGAGGTGCACGAGCTCATCGACCTCGCGCGAGATGGTCACGAGGACGGGGTGGAGCGCCCTGACCAGGTTGTCCGGCCCCATCGCCCTCTCGGCGAGGAGGAAGGCCGCGGGGCCGAGCGCGTAGGCGCCGCTGTCCCCGTTCTGGGTCGCGAATCCCCGGCGGCGCAGGGTCGCGAGGGCCCGGTAGGCGGTCGCCTTGTTGACCCCGGTCGTTTCGGACAGGTGCGTCAGCGTCGTCCCGGTGGGGCCCGCCTCGCCCAGTGCGAGGAGCAGGGTGAGGGCGCGGTCGACGGCCTCGACCCTGGGAGGGTCATCGGTCACGCGTCCTCCTCGCTGTCGGTGCGGTCATCGGGGTCACTGCGCCGAATTTTACCCGGCGTGCGCCGCGCCCTGATCGGTCGGATGGTTGCGGCGACCTCGGACGGTTTGTACAATGAAACATACTGGTTCAGTCAATGAAACATGACAATGCTGTCGATCGACCGACGAGCCGGTCCGCCCGGGCCTGGGGCGCCGATGCCCGGGGGCATGTCGTGGTGAGCGAGATCGAGGAGGACGGCCGCATGACGAGGATCACCGACTACGACGTCCACGACCTGAGGTTCCCGACGTCCGTCCACGCGGACGGATCGGACGCGATGAACAAGGACGGGGACCATTCAGCCGCCTATGTGACGCTCCGGACCGATGAGCAGGGGCTGGAGGGGAACGGCTTCACGTTCACGATCGGTCGGGGCAACGACATCTGCGTGCAGGCGATCCGCGACCGGGTGCGGCCCCTGCTGGGCATGGACCTGGAGGAGGCGGTCGGCGATCTGGGGGCCACCTACCGCCTGCTCGCCTCCGACACCCAGCTCCGCTGGCTCGGCCCCGACAAGGGGGTCGTCCATCTGGCCCAGGCGGCGGTGATGAACGCCGTGTGGGACCTCGCCGCGAAACGGGCGGGCAAACCCGTGTGGCGGTTCGTGACGGACATGAGCAGCGAGGAGATCGTTCGCGCCGCCGACCTGTCCTATCTGGCGGACGAGGTGACGCCCGAGGAGGCCGTGGCCCTCCTGAAACCGCAGGAGCCGTTGCGGGCCCGGCGGATCGAACGGCTCCGGGAGCACGGCTACCCCTGCTACTCGACCGCCGCCGGCTGGCTCGGCTACTCGGACGAGAAGATGCGCAGGCTCATCCGGGAGGAGCTCGACGCCGGCACCCGCAACATCAAGCTCAAGGTGGGCGAGCGCGTCGAGGACGACATCCGCCGCTGCGGCATCGCCCGCGAGATGATCGGCCCGCAGGGCGGGCTCATGCTCGACGCGAATCAGGTCTGGGACGTCCCCACGGCCATCGAGTGGATGGGCGAGCTCGCGCGGTTCGACCCGTACTGGATCGAGGAGCCGACCCACCCCGACGACATCCTCGGTCACGCCCGGATCCGGAAGGAGATCGCCCCGATCAGGGTGGCCACCGGGGAGCACGGGATGAACCGGGTCCTGCACAAGCAGCTGATGCAGGCCGGGTCGTACGACTTCTGCCAGATCGACGCCTGCCGCCTGGCGAGCGTCAACGAGGTGCTCGCCGTCCTCATCATGGCCGCCCGGCGTCGCATCCCGGTGTGCCCGCATGCCGGAGGCGTCGGACTCTGCGAGCTCATCCAGCACCTCATCATCATCGACTACGTCGCGATCTCGGGCGATCTCGAGGACCATTTCGCCGAGTACGTGGACCACCTGCACGAGCACTTCACGGAGCCCTGCGTCATCGAGGACGGCGCGTACCGGCTGCCGAGCGCCCCGGGCTACTCCTCCACCATGAAACCGCAGAGCATCGCCGACTACGCCTTCCCCGACGGCCGGTACTGGACCGACGAGCACCCCCGGGTCATCGCCGGGATCGACGGCACCGGGGCCGACGAGTGCAGGGCCCGGGTCCGTGCGGCCCGGTCATGACCTGCCGCCGACGACGGGCCACCTCGACAAGCGGAGCCCGGGTCCGTGCGGCCCGGTCCTCCGAACAGGAGTGGACATGACGAAGACGATTCCCGACAACGACGTCGTGCTCGAGCGCGCCGTCTCGAAGGCGGCCCGGAAGATCGTCCCCTTCCTCGCGCTGATGTTCGTGATCGCATTCCTCGACCGGACGAACATCGGCTTCGCGAAGGCCGAGCTGCAGGCGGACACGGGCCTCAGCAATGCCGCGTACGCATTCGGCGCCGGCATCTTCTTCTTCGGTTACGCGCTGTTCGAGGTCCCGAGCAACATGGTGCTCTACCGGGTCGGGGCCCGGCGGTGGCTCGCCCGGATCATGATCACCTGGGGCCTCGTGGCCGCCGCGATGGTGTTCGCCCACACCGAGAGGCTCTTCTACCTCATCAGGTTCCTCCTCGGCGTCGCCGAGGCGGGCTTCTACCCGGGGGCGATCCTCTACATGACCTTCTGGTTCCCCACGAAGATGCGGGCCAGGATGAACGCCTTCTTCCAGTTCGGGGCCCCGCTGGCGTTCGTCATCGGCGGGCCCGTCTCGGGATGGCTGATCAGCATCTCGGACGGCTGGTTCTGGTCGACCTCGCGAGGATGGCAGAACATGTTCCTCATCGAGGGGCTCGTGGCCTGCCTCGTCGGTGTCATCGCCATGTTCCACCTCCCCGATGGCCCACGGACCGCGAAGTGGCTGAACGCCGAGGAGAAGGACGTCCTGGCCACCGCGATCGGTGCGGAGGAGTCGGAGAAGGAGGAGCATGCCCAGCGGGGCATGTTCAAGGCGCTCGTGGACTGGCGCGTGATCTACTTCTGCGTCGTGTGCTTCACGATCCAGGTGCTCGGCTACGGCTACAACTTCTACATCCCGACCCAGGTCTCGGCCCTCCTCGGCAGGAGCGTCGGCCTCGCCGTCGGCCTGGTCACCGCGATCCCCGCGGTCTTCGCCGTCATCGGGCTCGCCCTCGTCCCGCGCTGGGCGGAGAGGATCGACAGGCGCCGTCAGGTGGCCGTCGCCGTCTACGCGATGGGCGCGATCGGCATAGCGCTCTCGGGGGTCCTGAGCGGGAACCCGCTGCTCACGATCGCCGCCCTGTGCCTCGCCTACACCGGTCACATCGTCGTGCAGCCCCTCTTCTGGACGAACGTCTCGACGTACCTGACCTCGGGCGCCGCCGCCTCGGGCATCGCCCTGATCGGTGCTCTCGGGAACCTCGGCGGTTTCGTCGGGCCGAACATCCGGGTGTGGGCCGAGAGCATCTTCCACTCGGGGAATGCCGGGCTGTACACGCTGGCGGTCTTCGCGGGCGTGGGCACTCTTGGGCTGTGGGCGACGAGACTCTTCGGGATGGATCGCGACAGGGAGGTCATCACGGCCCAGGAGGAGGCGAGCAGGTCCGAGTGACGGTCCGCGTGCCGGGCCCTCCCGGTCGTCTCCGGGCCCGTGGTCACGATGCCCGGGTCTGACCGAGACGCGGGACGGACCCGGCACCCGCCAGGGTCGATCGCAGACGGCGCACGACCCATCGGGGCCGGTCCTTCGGGGCCGGCCCCGATCCGCGTCCGGGGCGCGGACGGCAGTCCCGGCGGGTAAGGGGGCGGTGTTCGTCCCGGTGGCGGCTAGGGTCGATAGGGTGGACACCTACCTCACCGGCCTCGCCACGGGACTCGGCCTCATCGTCGCCATCGGCGCCCAGAACGCGTGGGTGCTGAGGCAGGGGCTGCGTCGGGCGCACCTGGGCTGGGTGGTCGGCGTCTGCATCGCCTCCGACGTCGTCCTCATGAGTGCCGGCACGCTGGGCATCGGGTTCGTCGTGGCGCGCGCGGCATGGATGCTCACCGCGCTGACCTGGGCCGGGGCGGCCTATCTGTGCTGGTTCGCGTTCATCAGTCTCCGCGCCGGGCTGCGCCGTGACGGCGAGGCGCTCAGGGCCGGCGGCGGGGCCGGTCCCGGGCTGGGCCCGGTGGTCCTCACGACGCTCGCGGTGACCTGGCTCAACCCGCACGTCTACCTCGACACGATGGTCCTCATCGGCTCCCTGGCGAACCAGCACGGCGCGCTGCGGTGGGTCTTCGCCATCGGCGCCATGAGCGGTTCGGCCTGCTGGTTCAGCGCCCTCGGCTTCGGAGCCCGTGCGCTGTCCGGGCCGCTGGCCCGTCCTGGGCTGTGGCGGGGCCTGGACCTGGTCATCGGCGTGGTGATGATCCTGCTGGCCCTCAGGCTGGCGCTCGGGGCCGGGCGGGGGCTGTGACCGGGCGGTCCTCGTCCTGCCCCGGGGCCCGGTGCGCTTGCCGGTCTCGGGTCGTGCCGGGAGCCCTGGAGCGATCGCTCGGGCGAAGGCTGCTGGTCGGGAGGCCTGGAGGGGTCGTGCAGGACTCCGTCCAGTGCCTTTCGGCCGGAATCCCTACTCGATGACGCTGGGTTCTGCTCGCGCAGTTCGGACGGGGCTGTTGACCGTGCCGAGCACGGATCGGCTGGAGAACCTGCCCGCTCGCGGGGCCTCGTCGCAGCCAGGCTTCGTCCCGGCGTGCCGTGTCCCGTGCGCCTGTTGGGGACCCGGGCCCGCCCCTGAGGGATCCCCTGATTTTTTCCCTGGTCGTGGTGTGGGTGTGCGTCCGGATGGTGTTCGGCCGGTGGCGTCCGGATGGTGTGGGGGTTTAGCGTCGGCGGGGTGTGGCCGCCCTCCCCCGGTCCGGCCTGTCTGCACCTGTGTGGGAAGGATCGTGTCGTGGCCGAGTACTCGGACAAGCTTGGAGCCTATGACGAGCCGGTACCGTTCGATGACGCCACGGCGGACGCGTTGAAGTCGGCGGCGACGGTCTTGTCGGGCACCCTGACGAGCCAGGCCGCCTCGCGGTCGGGGTGGGCGTCGGCGGCGTCGACGGATTTCGAGGGCCATTACGCGGACGTGTTCGACACGAACGCGAAAACAGCCTCGACGGACTGCACGAACATCGCCTCGGCGTTGGATGATCTGGTGGCCGAGGTGCAGAAGCTGAAGGAGGCCGCCCAGGCCGAACGCGCACGGCGGAAGCAGGCCAAGGAGTGGGCCGACCGGCAGGACAAGGAGAACATCTTCAAGAAGGGCTGGGACTGGGTGTCCAACGGCGACAAGCCCCCCGCAGGACCCGCCCAGGTACCACTCCCACAGCCCCACGAGGTCACGACCACACCCTGGTCCGAACCCGCCCCGGCGGCGCGGGGGCGGTGTCCTCGGCGCGGCCGGACGACCTGCGCACGTACTCGTCGAACGTGACCGGCGCGAACGACACCGTCACGACCCAGAAGGGCACCCTGGACGGGGCACTGGCCGACTTCACCGAGCGGTGCTCGTGGTGCGGCATCGACGCGTCCGGGATCACGGGCGCGCTGGCCTCGTTC
>ERZ773004.532-NODE-532-length-23697-cov-7.823619_pt1 | contig 23697 bp, 26 predicted proteins | sample MGYA00580667_ERZ773004 | MGnify/ENA primary metagenome ERZ773004 (study PRJEB29015, sample SAMEA2737963) | human oral metagenome | biome: human oral; feature: human-associated habitat; material: dental | place: China | collected 2123 ... | reverse complement strand
TTTTTGTCGCAAGAGCAACTCCAGTTGTCCCAGTAAACCCAGTAAAATATCGAAGGTTATACAAATCTGTAATAAATAATCCATCAATATTCAGTTCATTTAAAATTCTTGATAATTTTTCAGTTCTTTTTTCCATGTTTTTTTCCTCTTTTTTATTAAAATTTTTTTACTTTTAAAGTGTAACATAAATTCAAAATTTTTTCTATTTATTTTTTGTAAGAAATTTTAATTAATATTGAACTGTAATGTAACTATTCCAGAAGAACAGTTGTCTGTTAAAAAACTTACGTGTACATTACTAGCCGCTCTTCTTGCAGCAGCTTGAGACTGACTGTTTCCTCCTGTAACGGATTGGATAGAAACAGAGCCGCCACGAGTAAATCTGATTGTAGCAACAATGGTTTCTTTCCGTTTTAACCGTTGATTTGCAGTTGGTACTTCCAGATGGCTATTGTAAGAAACAGAAAAATCTACGCCACGTCGACATCCACCACCTCGTGTACTTCCAGATTTTTTATCATTTCCATTTCCAGAACTAGTTGAATTTCCGCTTGTTCCTGTTCTATTTCCGTTTTTGCTACCTGTGAAGCTTCCGTTAGCAGTATTTCCATTTTTGTTTCCATGTGAAGTTCCTGAATTTGAAGGAGTGTTTTTATATCCAGAATTGTTGGAAATAGTGGAGTTTGAAGAAGTTGTGGTGTTTTGTACTGGTTTTGTACTGGCAGAATTTCCTGTGGATTGTGAAATTACTGGTTGTGTAGCATTTTTAGGGGTGGAGGTAACTGGGGGGATAATTGGGTGTGATGTAGGTTTTGGCTGTTCTTTTGGTATGGTGTTTTGAGGTACTTTGGGAGGTTGTGGTAATGGTTGCTGTGGTTGTTTTGGCTGTATTGGCTGTGCTGGTGTAAGTTTGGGCTGTTTTAGGTTTTTAGGCTGTTTACTTGGTTTTATGTTTTGAGCTTCGGAAATTGCATTGTTTTTATTTGGTAGATTTCCCTTTTGTAACCCAGACGTTCCGTTACTTTCCTCATTGCTATCCGTATCAACTGTGCTTTTTGTCTTATTTTCTTCCAAAATACTATTTTTTAAGTCAACAACAATAGTCTGCTTTTCTTTTTTTTCTTCAAGTTTCTGTTTTAAAACTGGAGTTGCAATTGGAATAAGGAGTATTCCCAAGTTTATTGCAGCTGAAATTATGTAATATTTCATTTTTCACCTCTATTTATTACTTAATAAATATTCAATTTTTTGTAGTTCTAATTTTTATTTTGAATATTTAAACTTATATTTTCTATGTTCATATTTTTTAAAATACTCATCGTGTCCACAATGTCCTTATATTCCAAATGTTCATCAGCAGTTAAAGTTATATTTTTTAATGCTTCCTTTGGTAATTTTGAAAATTCGGAAGCTATTTCATTTTGGGAAAGTTCCCTAGTTTTATCGTCTATTTTTAAGAAGTATTTTTTATCTTTATTTACGATTACTTCTATTTTTGTATCTTCCTTTTTTTCAAGCTGTGCTGATGTTTTTGGAACTGACAGCTGAAATTGTGAATAATTGTTAAATGTAGTTGCAAGCATAAAAAATATTAGCAGCATAAAAATTACATCAATTAAGTTTAACATTGATATATCAACGTTTTGACGTTTTCGTCTGTTAGAAAATTTCATATTTTTCTCCTAAGAAATTTGATTTGTAAATTTTACTTAAATTTGTTTGAAGTTAAACTAATCTAAATCGGATAAAATTAGTTTGAATTTTAAGTATAAGATTAGAATAAAAGGTTGTAAAAATCAATCTTTTACTCGGCTCAAAAACTGCAATGCCGCTCTTTCCATCTCTGCCACAATAACATCAATCCGTCTATTAAAATAATTATAAAAGACTAATGCAGGTATTGCAACTATTAATCCAAATGCAGTTGTGTAAAGTGCTTCTGAAATTCCGCCAGCTACTATTTTTGCAGTACTTGTACCATTTCGGGTAAGGGCTGAAAAGGCTGCAATCATTCCTGTAACAGTTCCCAGAAGTCCAAGTTGAGGAGCAGCATTTACAACTGTTCCCAATAAACTCATGCCTTTTTCGAGTTCAGTAGTCTGCTCTAAAATACTTTCACTTATGATACCCTCGATAACCTGTCTATGTGAATTATCAAGCTCATCAAAGTTAATATCCATATTGGAAACAATTTTTGTCACACTCTTAGAAACAGAATCTGTTTTATCTTTGCAAAGTTTTAAAATTTCTTCTCTGTTGCCTGTTCTAAGTGCTTTATAAAGCTGATTTTTCTCGTTTTCTGACAATTTTTTCTCTTTTGATAAAAAAGTATACATTTTTTCAATAATAACAGCAAGTCCAGATATTGAGGCAAGTAAAATTACCCACATAAATATTCCGCCGTCAACAAGGTATTTTAACATAATTCGTCCTTCTTTCTCTTGTTATTTTTGATATAAAATTATTTTACTATAAAAATATTTTTGTGTCAAATTTTATTTGATAAATTAGTAAGCCACTATTCATTGTGGCAAGATTATTTGAAGCCAAATGCTGAAAAACAGGATATTTTATTTAAATACTAATATTTTTTGATTTTAATAATTTGCTAAAAAAGTAATAGCTGCAGCTCATAACACATAAAAAATGATATAAAATTTTAAAAATTTAAAATATTTAGGTTGAATATAATTAAAATACCTGTTATAATAAATTAGAGTATTATAACAGGTGATATATTTTATAAAAGAGTTAAAATTGTAATTATAATAAAACTATATTATTTGAAAAGCCAAAAAAATAAAACTAATTTATAAGGAAAAAAACATGATTTATAAAAATTTATATGGTATTATTATAATATAAGTAGTTTATTTTAAAAATTGATTTTATGTTCAGATAACTTTAAAAATGGGATATTATAAACATTTATCAACTATATCATACTACATGTTTAAATATAAAAAATATCTTTGTATCTGAAAGGAAAAATATGAATAAAAAAACTAAGAGCAATAATTCACTCAATGATATACATAAAAAAGCTGAGAATTTTTCGCGTGGAGAAGAAATTGCAAATTTTGTAAGCCATACTGTGGGTGCAGGGCTGGCCGTGCTGGCATTTCTGATACTTACAATCCGTGCGAGCTGGACGCGCGATATTGGAACTGTTGCTTCATTTATGGCATTCGGATTTGGACTCATCGTTCTTTATACGATGTCATCAATATATCATGGCTTAAATCCTGGAACAGCCAAAATGATTTTTGAAATCTTTGATCATTCGGCAATTTATATCCTTATAGCCGCGTCATATACGCCTTTTCTCTATTTGGTAGTTAATTCTCCAATGAATAAGATTATACTGGCTATTCAGTGGACGGTATGTGTGCTGGGGATTGTATTCAAGGTGTTTTTCACAGGAAAATTCAAGATGCTGTCAACATTGCTGTATCTAATTATGGGATGGATGATTGTATTTGCGTGGAATGATCTTGTAAGTAATATAAATCGTGTTTCATTGATTTATCTGATTGCGGGAGGTGTGCTGTATTCACTTGGAACAATATTCTATTCATGGAAAATATGTAAATTTAACCATATGATATGGCATATTTTCGTAATACTTGGAAGTATAGCTCATTTTTTTGCAGTATATTTTCTAGTATAGCAATTTATTTATTTTTAAGCAGTTTCATTACTATCATTAAACAAATTAAAGAATATATATTTTATTTATAGAAAGGGAATTTTAATGGGAAGAAAATCAAAAGTATCTAACGAACTAAAAATTGAACTAGTAAAGAAAGTATTAGATGGAAAAGCAACTATTCAAGGATTGGCAAAAGAATATGGAATTGCTAAATCTTCAATAATGACTTGGAAAAAGAAATATCTTGAGCTGGGGGAAGAAAGCATAGTTGTAGGAGATAAAAATAGACATTATACTCGTGAGCTTAGGGAAAAAGCCATTAAGAGCTATCTTAACAATGAAGGTTCCCTATTTGATATCTGTAAAAAATACGATATTGCTTCTGTGAGCGTTCTGAACTACTGGATAAGAGATTACAGAAGAAGCGTGGATGCTAATGGAAACTACACTGTGATAAAAAAACACGTAAGAAAAACAATAGAAGCAAAGGTAGAAGCAGTAACTTTCTGTCTGAACAATAATTATGACTATAATCAGACAATTAGAAAGTTTGGAGTTTCCTATCAGCAAATTTATTCTTGGGTAAAAAAATACGAAAAAGGTGGAGTCGATGCATTGGTGGATAATCGTGGAAAAAGAACTTCCAGCCGAAAAACTATAATTACTGAAAATAAATAAAAGCAATAAAAAAACTGTCAGTCCTAAATATGGATATGACAGTTTTTAATTTCCTATTTATTATTTGAATTTTTAACAGGTACAAATTTTCTTTCCGGACTGCTAAAGAATTTTATTCCGATAATTGCAATTATAATCATGGCAATGCTTATCAGATACGGAAGACGTATTCCTAAAATCAGCAAGTCTTCTGCCCTGAATGTACTTACAAATGTTCTTATAACCGCATACATAATTAGATAAATCATTGAGAGTACTCCAGGATTGTATTCCTTTTTTCTGAAATAGAACCATAGTATTATAAATCCAATCAGATTTAAAGCGCCTTCGTAAAGCATGGCAGGATGCAGAGGTATATTTGGAAATTCCGATCCTGCAGGTGTATCTAGCGGAAATGTTATTCCCCAAGGTACAAGCTGTTTGAACTGGGCTTTGGCAGAAAGGCTTAGAGTCTGGTATCCAGCCCACCATTTGCTAAATGTTCCTGAAAAGATTACGTTAAACGGAGTAACAGTTGGAACACCGTGAACTTCCCCGTTTGCCAGATTTCCAAATCTTCCTAAAAACTGCCCAAACAGTAAAGGACCTACTGCCATATCTGTAAGTACCCACAAATTTCGCTTGTTTTTTTTAGCATACAGATATGAGCCTATAAATGCACCGATAATTCCACCATGAATAGCAAGTCCGCCTTCCCAGATATAAAAGATTGATAAAGGATTTCCTATGTAATCTGAGAATTTGAAAATAACATAATAAAGCCTTGCCCCAATTAATCCAGCCAAAATTGTTGTAAATGCAAAATCTTCAATAATTTTTCTGTCATCAACGCCTCTTTTTTCAGCAACATCATCAGCAAGTGCGATAAACATTCCAAAAAGAAAGGCTAAAATATACATTAAACTATAAATTCTAAGTTCAAAACCTCCAATTTTAAATAAATATGGTTTCATTTATGCTCCTTTTCAATATTTTGCAACAGGAACTGCCAAAGCATTTTATTTTTTATTAGGAAATAAAACCTTTAAAGCAGTTCCAGCACTTCATTTATTTTTTTGTAAATTTTATAATTGTTTTTTTAGTTCTTCTTCAAAGATTACAAAGAAGTCATCAATCTGCTCTTTTGAAATTTGTCCTAAAATTCCAATTCTCATAAGGCTTTCGGCGTATTTACCTTTTCCACCTGTAACAGTGTATCCTTTTTCTTCAAGAGCGGCAATAATTGATTTTATGACAATTCCTTCTCTATACACTGAAATTAATGTATTTGTCCTATTTTCTTCATTTTTTACTAATAGTTCAAATCCTAATTTCTGTGCTTTTTCTTCAACATATTTTCTTAAATCGTGTTTTTGTTTAATTGTGCTTTCAACTCCATTTTTAACTAAGTCTTTTAGCGATTGATTCAATGCTAAAATTAAAGCGATTGCTGGAGTGTATGGCGTTTCTGAGTTAGCATCAAAATATTTTTCATATTGTTTCAAATCAAAATAGTATTTTGGCAAATCAGATGTTTCCATAGCTTTTTTTGCCTTGTCACTTACAGCAACAAAAGCAAGTCCTGGTGGTATTAAAAATGCTTTTTGGCTTCCTGCGATTGCTACATCAATGTGCCAAGCGTCAAAATCAAAATCATTTACTACAAGTCCACTAATTGTATCAACAACTAATAGAATATCAGTATTTTTTGTTAAATCTCCAAGTGCTTTTATATTATTTAAAATTCCAACTGAAGTTTCGCTATGAGTTGCTAGAATTCCTTTTAAATCAGAGTTTTCAGCAATAACTTCCTTTACATCGTCTAGGTTATAGCTTTCTCCAAATTCATATTGTAAATTGATTACATTTAAACCATAAATTTCAGCAATTTTTCTAAATCTGTCTCCAAAATATCCAGTATTTATTACTAAAACTTTATCTCCTTTTGAAAAGAAGTTTACAACGGCAGTTTCCATTGAGCCTGTTCCAGATGAAGTAAGTATAGCTACATCATTTGTTGTTTTAAAGACTTTTTTCAAGTTTTCGTTGTTTTCTTTCATAATTCTTCTAAATTCAGGTGTTCTGTGATGAATAATATCATTTCCCAAAATTTCTAAATATTCTTCGGGTATGTTAGTTGGCCCTGGTGTTAATAATAATTTTGAACTCATAATTATAATCCTCCTAAAAATTTATTAAAATAGATATTTTTATTTTATAATTCTTTTGTCAATTTATCATACTGTAATAATTTTGTTAAAATATCTTCAACATTGTCAAGTTTTAACATATTTGGTCCGTCAGATAATCCTTTTTCAGGTTCAGGATGTACTTCTGCAAAAACTCCATCGACTCCAACAGACACAGCTGCTCTGGCAAGTGGATAGACATAAGCGCGGTTTCCTCCTGAAGTTTCTCCTTGCCCTCCTGGAATTTGTACTGAATGTGTTGCATCAAACACAACAGGATAGCCAAATTTTCTCATTTCCAGAAGTCCACGCATATCTACGACTAAATTATTGTATCCAAATGAAGCCCCACGTTCGCAAAGCATTATATTTCCATTTCCAACTTCTTCAAATTTTCTTACAACATTTTTCATATCCCAAGGTGCTAAAAATTGTCCTTTTTTTATATTCACAGCTTTTCCAGTTTCTGCGGCGGCAATAAGCAAGTCGGTCTGTCGTGATAAAAATGCAGGTATTTGAAGCAGATCAATTACTTTGGAAGCTTCTTTACATTGCCAGGGTTCATGAATGTCTGTTGCAAGAGCCACACCGTATTTTTCTTTAACTCGTGCCAAAATTTCAAGTCCTTTTTCAAGTCCCGGTCCTCTAAATGAAGAGATAGAAGAACGGTTAGCCTTGTCAAATGAAGCCTTAAAAACATACTGGATACCTAGTTTGTCAGTAATGTCTTTCATTTTTGCAGCCACTTCCATAACCAAATCTTCTGATTCAATCACGCAAGGTCCGGCAATTAAAAAAATCTTGTCATTACCAATTGTAATGTTATCAGTAATTTTAACTTTTTTCACTTTATCTATTAACATATCCAATTCCTTTCTAAAAAGTTTTCTTATACTTTCATTTTATCATAATATTACTTTTTTTGCTAATATTTTTCTAAAATATTCCTTTTGATAAAACAAATAAATTATGTTATACTTTTAACTGAAAAAATAATTGAAAAATAAAAAGCAGAATGATAAATAAAATTAATTGAAGAACAGGAGAAAGATATGAATAAAGTAGCTTTAATTATGGCTGGAGGAAGTGGAACAAGATTTTGGCCGTTATCTACAAATGATAAGCCAAAGCAGTTTTTGGATCTTGTATCAAAAAAGACTATGATAAAGGAGACAATTGACAGGATAAAGAAACTTATTCCGATAGAGAGAATTTTTATTTCCACAAACATTAAATACTTTGATACAATAAAAAAGGAACTGCCGGAGATTGCTGACAGGAATATAATTTTTGAGCCGATGGCTAGGGACACGGCGGCGTGTATCGGATATGCGGCCTGTATTATCAGGAAAATTTATGAGAACAGCATTATGGCAGTTTTGCCGTCAGATCATCTGATTAAGAAGGAAAAGGAATTTTTGGACAGCTTGGAGTTTGCATTTAAGGAGGCTGAGAAAAATAAGATTGTTACGCTGGGAGTTAAGCCTACTTATGCTGAAACTGGGTATGGATATATTGAGTATGTGGATAGAAAAAAAGCAAAAGATGACAAAAATAACTGCGAAAATAAAGAAAGATTCAAGTCATATAAAGTGAAGAAATTTAGGGAAAAGCCTAATAAGGAGCTGGCTGAAAAATATATCGAGCAGGGAAATTATCTTTGGAATAGCGGAATGTTCCTTTGGAAAACGGAATTTATTCTGCATGAAATAAAAAAACACATGGAAACACATGGCATTATTTTGGAAAAAATTGAAGAAATGCTGGAAAATGTGGATTTAAATGAGATTTATGGAGAAAAATTAAGTGATTTTGTGAAGGATGAATTTGAAAAATTTGAAAAAATTTCGATAGATTTTGGAGTGATGGAACATACGAAATCTGTAAGTGTGATTCCTGTTGACATTGACTGGAATGATGTTGGAAACTTCAAGTCGCTTGAGGATATTTTTCCAAAGGACAAGGACAGCAACGTTGTGCAGGCTGATTACTTTGAACAGATTGAATCAGAAGGAAATATCGTAATTAATAAGGAAAATGACAAAATTATTGCTACAATTGGGATAGAAAATATTGTCATTGTAAACACAAAAGATGCCTTGCTTGTCTGCCATAAGGATAAAAGTCAGGAAGTTAAGAAAATACTGAATAAAATTGAAATGAAAAAGTAGTATTCCAAAATAATATTTGACTATTTTGAAACGCTGATAATTTAATTTAAATAGACAGATGTTAAAAGAGGATAGGTGTAACTAAAAGTATCAATATAAAAATATTGTGTGAAAAAAGGAGCAGAGCTAAAAATGGAAATAGATATTTTAAAGGAAGCTAAAAATGTATTTGACATTGAAATTGCAGAACTGGAAAAATTAAAAAGCAAGCTAGGAGATGATTTTCAAAAATTAGTCCGAATGATTTTAGAATTGAAAAACAACAATAAAGTTGTTGTGACAGGGATTGGAAAGTCTGGAATAATTGGGAAAAAAATTACAGCGACACTTGCCTCAACTGGTACAACAGCAGTATTTATAAATGCCGCAGAGGCACTTCATGGTGATTTGGGAATGATTAGCGATGGAGATGTAGTAATTGCCATTTCAAACAGTGGAAATTCTGACGAAGTATTAAGCATTTTAGCGCCAATAAAAAAAATTGGAGGAAAAATAGTTGCATTTACTGGAAATCCTGATTCTATGTTGGGAAAATATGCAGAACTTACGATAAATGTTGGAGTAGAAAAGGAAGCGTGTCCGCTAGGGCAGGCTCCGATGAGTTCGACTACAGCGACACTTGTAACAGGAGATGCCCTTGCCGTATGCCTTATGAAATTAAAGAATTTTACAGAAAGTGACTTTGCCAAATATCATCCGGGAGGAAGCCTTGGGAAACGGCTATTATTACATGTTTCAGATTTAATGCATATTGGGGATGAATTGCCAGTTGTAAAAGAAGATGAAAAAATTGAGAATGTATTAATGGTTCTTACAAAGAAAAAATTAGGAGCTGTGTGCATTTCGGATACAGGATTTGAAAACGGCAAACTGCTTGGAATTATAACAGAAGGAGATATTCGGCGTGCATTGGAGCATAAGGAGAAATTTTTTGATTATGTGGCTTCTGATATTATGATTTCTACACCAGTAACGATTGAAAAGGATGCGATGGCTCTTGATGCACTTCATCTGATGGAAAATAGAAAAAGTCAGATTAATGTGCTTCCAGTTGTGGAAAATGGGAATATTGTGGGGCTTATAAGAATTCACGATTTAATAGGATTGAGATAAGAATAAAAAATAGAAAGAGAGAGAAAATGGAAAAAATAATAGGAATAAATCCAGTAATAGAAGTATTAAAATCAGATAAAAATATTGAGAAACTGGAAGTTTATAAAAAAATAAAGAAAGAAACAATAAAAGAAATATTGAATTTGGCGAGCAAAAGAAACATAAAGATTTTTTATACTGATAGACGGACTGAAAATTCACAGGGGGTTGTGGCACTTGTTTCAGAATTTGATTATTATGTTGATTTTACTGCATTTTTAGAAAAACTTTTGAAAAAGGAAAAATCTATAGTTGTTGTGCTGGATCAGATTCAGGATCCGAGAAATTTTGGGGCGATTATAAGAAGTGCGGAGTGCTTTGGAGTGGATGGGATTATTATTCAGGACAGAAACAGCGTGAAAGTTACGGAAACTGTTGTAAAATCATCGACAGGAGCGATTGAGCATGTGGATATTGTAAAAGTTACCAATATTTCTGATACGATTGACAAATTAAAAAAATATGGTTTTACAGTTTATGGTGCAGAAGCTGACGGGCAGAACTATTATTATGAAGAAAATTATCCAGAAAAAGCATGTCTTGTACTTGGAAGTGAAGGAAATGGAATGCGAAAAAAAGTCAAGGAGCATTGTGACAAAATTGTAAAAATACACTTGAAGGGGCAAATAAACTCGCTGAATGTATCTGTGGCTGGAGGGATAATATTGGCGGAGATGTCGAAAAGTTAATAAATTTTGATAAATAATGCATCTCTAATTTTTTACTTTGAATTTGCAAAAAAAATTCTTGAAATTACAGTAAAAAAATGATATTATTAAATATAATAGTTTTTTTGAAAATTTCTTTGAATATCGGAATTTATCATAAGAAAAAATGTTTTTTTATATAAAAATATCTGAGTTCAGAGGATTTTTAAGTTAAAAAAATAAAAATGAATTTTGGAAATTACTGTGAATGGGAATTGAGTACAGATAATTGAATTTAGGAGACGAGTTGAGTTTATTTGTTTTAAAAATAATTGGTATAGCGGCGATGTTTATGGATCATTACCATTATGTGGTTGGTGGAAGCCTGATTTTAAATATTGTTGGGAGAATTGCTTTTCCAATATTTGCATTTACGCTAAGTGAAGGGTATGTACATACGCGAAATTTAAAAAAATATTTACTTAGACTTTTTATTTTTGCGGCAGGTATGCAGATACCGTCTGTCATATTTGGCTACAAGTATCCTATGAATATATTTTTTACATTGTTTTTAGGGCTTTTAGCAATCCATATCCTTAATTTTAAGAAAAAATACATAAAAAATCAGACATTTTTATGGATAATAAAAATTATTCTGACTGGTCTCATATTAATTGCTGCACAATGGCTTGAAATGGATTATGGAGCATACGGAATTTTGCTAATCATGAATTTTAATATCTTTAGGACTAGCAAATTTCACATATCAATGAATTTTCTTATATTAAATATTCTAAATCTGTTCTTTCCAGATGTCTTTAAGCTGACAGAAACGCAGTTCTTTTCAATAGTTTCGCTTATATTTATTTTTATGTATAATGGGAAAAAGGGAAGAAGTATGAAATACTTTTTTTATTTATTTTATCCTATACATTTTCTTATTTTGGAAGGAATAAGGAATATTAAGTAGATTTAATGTAATTATGAAAATTTTTGGAGAGAGAAAATGACAAAAAAGGAAAGATTGAAAAAAATATTTCCGATATTAAAAGAAAAATTTGGCAATCCAAAGGCTGCCTTGGAATTTGAAACGCCCTATCAGCTGATGGTTGCAGTAATCCTGTCAGCCCAATGTACGGATGCGCGTGTAAATATTGTTACAAAGGAGCTTTTTAAAGTTGTAAGAAAGCCTGAAGACATTAGGAAAATGGATTTGGGAATACTTGAAAAATATATAAAATCAACAGGTTTTTACAAGAATAAGGCAAAAAATATAAAGCTAAATGCTGAAATGATGCTTGAAAAATATAATGACGTGATTCCGAAGGATTTGGAAAAGCTTGTAGAACTGCCAGGTGTTGGACGTAAAACTGCGAATGTTGTCCTTGGGGAACTTTGGAATATTCGTGAAGGAATTGTTGTCGATACGCATGTCAAGAGACTATCTAACCGTATAGGGTTTGTGAAAAATGACAATCCGGAGATTATTGAGCGGGAACTTATGAAATTTGTGCCGAAAAGAGACTGGTTTGTGTATTCCCATTATATGATTTTGCATGGACGGGACAAATGTATCGCCAGAAAGCCCAAGTGTGAAATATGTGAAATCAGGGACTACTGTAAATATAATCTAGATAATTTAAAGAAAAATGGAATTAATAAATAGACTTTAGTATAAATAAATACAGAAAGGAAAAGAATGGTTAAAAAGGTAAAAAGAGTTTTGATTTTTGGAGTGCTGGCGTTATTTACAGCTCTTGCTTATGCAGAAGGGGAACAAGATTCGCCTAAAGAGGGAAGTGTAGCTGTCAAAGAGGAGAAAAGTAAAGGTTCCGCGGGAAAGGAAGCCGATGGTTACAGCGAAATAGAGCAGGCAACAAGAAGAGGATATTCAAAGCGTTCCAGACATGGAAAAAAAAGATGGGATTCTAAACACGAGGAATCTAGCGAATATACTGAAGACAGTCAAAATCACTCCTCTAGATGGAAAAGCAAATCTGAAAAAGGGAAGGACAAAATTAATTCAGTAAAAAATGGTACCTCAGGGAAAGCAGAGCATAAAAGGAAACTTGTAAAGGCAATAGAGCATGAACATGAGGGAGCTTCACATTATTATGGGGAAGTTATAAAATTCATTGCCACTACAGATGGAAAAATACTGAAGGAAAAAATGTCAAGGCAACAACATCCAATAGCTTCACTTACAAAAGTTATGAATATTCTGGTGGCTTTGGAGCAGGTTGACAGGGGAAATGCAAAGCTGGACGATAAAATATGCTTTACACCTGAATTTGTCAACATGGGAGGAAGCTGGCTAAATGCAAAAGCTGGAGATTGCTACACATTAAGAGATTTGCTTCGTGCAGAAATTATTTATTCAGCAAACAATGCGGCATACTTAGTGGCACACCATATTGGAAAAGGAAATATTGATAATTTTGTACAATTAATGAATGACAAGGCTAAAGAGCTGGGAATGAATGACACGCGTTACTATACGCCAGCAGGCTTGCCATCTTCAATGACAAATAAGAATATGGATATTTCGACTGCATACGACATGTATTTGCTTGGAAAAAGGGCTATAAGAGATGAAAGATTGCGTGCATGGATGAAGGAATCGGAATTGGTGCTGCAAAATTCAGAAGGAGAAGATGTTGTTTACAGTAATAGGAATCATCTTTTAGACCAGTTCGGAATTTATGGGCTGAAGACAGGATTTCATGCACAGGCGGGATATAATATGATAGTGTCAAGTAAAATAGGAAATCTTGAAATTATTTCAGTTACATTGGGAAACAAGAGTGATGATGCCAGAACGGAAGATCAGGAGCAGGAATTTACACAGCTGGAAAAACGAATGATACCAGTTTACAAGGCAGGACAGGAAATAGGTGGCAAATTTAAGATTAAAAATGCTGAACAGAAGGAAATAAAAGGTGTTTTATCAACAAATGTCTACCAGCTTGACAATACAAATTATAAATTTGAAGTTAAGGATTTACAGGTTACAGCTGAAAAAGAAGGAATTTCAAAAGGAGATGTAATAGGTAAGCTTGAAGTGCTGTCTGATGACAACAAGGTTGTGGGAACTGTTGATATTGTGGCACAGAATGATTATAAGCAGTTATCGCTGTTTAGACGTATTTTGAGATTTATTACATTTGGACTTGCATAAAAAAAAGTAAAGTAAAATTGAGCTGTTTAGAAAATTAAATGGCTCATTTTTTGTTTATCTGATAAATATAATGTAATTTAAATAAAAATATGGTAAAATATATTCAAACTTACTTAAAATTGAACTAATAAAAATTGAATAAATTTAATACTGAAAAAGTATAGTTTTAAGTTTAGTTTTAAAAGAGTATTACTACGATTTTATAAAATTATTGAAAAAAGGAGAAATATATTTATGAAAATATTGGGAGTGATACCAGCAAGATATGCGTCCAGCAGGTTTGAGGGGAAACCGCTCAAGGATATTTGTGGGCATACTATGATTGAATGGGTTTACAAAAGAGCAAAAAATGCGGATATTGATGAGATTGTTGTGGCTACAGATGATGAGAGGATTTTTAAGGCTGTAGAAAAGTTTGGAGGAAATGTTGTTATGACATCAGAAAATCATCAGAATGGAACTTCCAGAATAATAGAAGTTATAAACAAAAGTGAGTATAAAAATTATGATTTTATTATAAATATTCAGGGAGATGAGCCGTTAATTGACATTGAGTCAATAAATATTTTAGCAAATAATTACAGAAATGAAAAATCAGAAATTGTTACATTAAAGCAGGAAATGAAATCTCAAAATGAAATTGAAAATCCAAATCATGTAAAAGTTATTACAGACTTTAATGATAACGCCATTTATTTTAGCCGTTCAGTAATTCCTTATGAGCGTGATAAGAATAACAGCCAAAATATTAAATATTTTAAACATGTTGGAATTTATGGATATACAGCGAAATTTTTAAATGAACTGAAAAATTTAAAAGAAGGTGTTTTGGAAAAAATAGAATCGCTTGAACAGCTTAGATTTATTGAAAATGGATATAAAATAAAAGTTTTAGAAACTAAGTCGCAGGTAATAGGAGTGGATACACAAGAGGATTTGAAAGAAGTTGTCAAATTTATAACTGAAAATGGAATAACATTAAAATAAATAAAATATTGTAAAAAGGAGGAAATTATGGAAAACGGAGTAATGATACAGTATTTTGAATGGAATTTGCCGAATGATGGGAAACATTGGCAAAGATTAAAGGATGATGCAAAGCATCTAAGTGAAATTGGTGTAAGCGGAGTGTGGATTCCGCCAGCATATAAAGGAACTTCACAATTTGATGTGGGATATGGTGCCTATGATTTATGGGACTTAGGTGAATTTGACCAGAAAGGAACTGTCAGAACGAAATACGGGACAAAGCAGGAACTGATTGAAGCAATAGAAGAACTTCATAAATACAATATAAATGTTTATTTGGACGCTGTTTTGAATCATAAGGGCGGAGCTGATGAAACAGAGAATTTTTTGGCGATAGAAGTTGATCCTGAAGACAGAACTGTGGAAATAACCGAGCCTTTTGAAATAGAAGGCTGGACAAAGTTTACTTTTCCTGGAAGAAATGATAAATATTCTGCATTCAAGTGGAATTATAATCTTTTTGATGGTGTGGATTTTGATAACAAAACTGGTAAAGCAGCAATTTATAAAATTGTTGGTGAAAATAAGGACTGGGATGAGGGAGTTGACTCTGAACTTGGAAATTATGACTATTTGATGAATGCCGATATTGACTTTTCACATCCTGAAGTGCGTGAAGAAGTAATCCGATGGGGTAAATGGGTTGTAAATGAATTAAAAATTGATGGATTCAGAATGGATGCCGTAAAACATATAAAAGATGAGTTTATAGCTGAATTTTTGACACAAGTAAGAGCAGCTTATGGAGAAAAATTTTATTCTGTTGGAGAATACTGGCGAAATGACTTGGAAAAATTGAAGGAATATTTGGATAATGTTGGTTATAAAACTGATTTATTCGATGTTGGGCTTCACTTTAATATGTATGATGCATCTAAAAAGAAAAAGGATTATGATTTAAGAGAAATTTTTGAACATACAATAGTTGCAACAAATCCGATGGCAGCGGTAACATTTGTGGATAATCACGATTCTCAAAAAGGAAGTGCTTTAGAATCACAAGTGGAAGACTGGTTTATTCCCCATTCATATGCTATAATATTATTATCAAAAGATGGTTATCCTTGTCTATTTTATGGCGATTACTACGGAGTGGGAGGAGAAAAAAGTCCGCACCAATGGATAATTGACAAACTTCTGGAAGTACGGAGAATACATGCTTATGGAGAACAAATAAATCATCTGGATAATCCAAATGTAATTGCAATTCAAAGAACAGGAAGAGATGAGTGGACTGGCTGCGTAGCCGTACTTTCAAATTCTGAAGAGGAAGAAGAAATACAGATTGAGCTTGGAAAAGAGCGAGCTGGGCAAGTTTGGCAGGAAGTTACAGGTAGTGGATATGAAGACATTGTAATAGATGAGGAAGGAAATGCTAACTTTAAAGTTGAAAGTGAAAAAATTTCTGTCTGGATACAGAAAAGTTAAGATAAAAATATTGAAATTATCTATTGTTGTAAAGGAATAAATGTTAAAATAATATGAATCTTTCTAGGTTATTTTTAGGAAAAAACCAAAATTGGAGGTAAGAAAAATGAGAAAAATTAAAATTATAGGAGCAGTAATCGCGTTAATGATGAGTTTGAGTTCTTGTACGGCAGTGGCATTGGGAGCAGGAGCAGTTGCAGGAGGATATACTTGCCTGAATACAAGTCTTTGTAACAAATTGAAAAAATAATTTAAGGTTGTAAGGGCATGGTTAATGCCCTTACGTTAAAAAATGAGCTACATAGAAATGTTTAAACAGGAGAATATGGAAAAAATGAGAAATAGTAATACAAGAGAAGAAATTTTAGACAATATGCAGAGGATAGTTGTGAAGGTTGGAACTTCTACACTTACAACAGAGGATGGTCATCTAGATATTGAAAAGATAAAGAAAATTGTGCTGGAACTAAGTAATTTACAGGATAAAGGATATGATGTAATACTTGTAACTTCTGGCGCAGTTGGGGCTGGAATGGGACTTCTTAATATAAGTGAAAAGCCTAAAACTTTGGCAGAAAAGCAGATGCTGTCAGCAGTTGGGCAAGTTTCACTTATGCAAATTTATCAAACTCTTTTTAAAGAGCATAACAAGATAATTGGACAGCTGTTGCTGACAAAAGAGGAATTTTCAAATAGAAAAAGATACTTGAATATGAGAAATGTCTGCAATGCTTTTTTGAAAAGAAAAATTATACCAATTATAAATGAAAATGATGCAATTGTGTCTAATGCATTGAAAATAAAGGTTGGGGATAATGATACAATGTCAGCGCTTGTTTCTGGATTGATTGATGCTGACTTACTTATAATTTTATCGGATATTGACGGGCTTTATAATAAAAATCCTAGAAAATATGAGGATGCGAACTTAATCCATATGGTTGGGGATATTAATGAAGATATAAAGCAGATGGCAGGTGCAGAAGGCTCAAAATTTGGAACTGGTGGAATGATAACAAAAATTATCGCTGCGGAAATGGTAACAAAAATTGGAACAAGCCTTGTAATTGCCAGTGGAGATGATCCAAAAAATATAACTAGAATAGTTGAAAAAGAAAATATAGGAACACTTTTTGTGAAAAAAAATAAAAAAATCAGCTTGAGAAAATACTGGCTTGCATACGGGCCTAATAAGGAAGGTTCGTTAACAATTGACAATGGTGCAAAAGTGGCATTAAAGAATGGAAATAGCTTGCTGTCTGTTGGAATAAAGTCTGTTGAGGGGAATTTTGACAAGGGGGCAGTTATCGAAATAGAAGATTTGGAAGGAAAAGTTATCGCAACTGGAATTTCAAATTATTCATCAGAGGAAATAAATCTTATAAAAGGTGTAAAAAGTGAAAATATAGAGGAAATATTGGGCTACAAATATGATGACGCTGTGATTCATATTGATAATGTGGTTATCAGAAAATAAAAATAATAAATTTAATTTTGCTGTTTGAGAGAAATTTTATTTAAAGTGTTTAGTACACAAGTATCAAAAAATTTTAATAAAATAGAAAGCGGGACGATTTATGAGTTACGAACAACCCAAAAAAATAGTAGGAATGAAACTTTATCTTAAAATACTTACATTGGCAAATTTTTTGCTATTTAACCTTTTTTTGATAGTATTTATAAAACTTTTTGTGAAAAATCTGTCTGATGCCGCTGAAAGAGGGAAACTTCTAGGCGCTATAATAGCAATAACATTAATAGGATTGTTTTTAATAATATTTGCTTATGTTTTGCCATATTTTATAATAAGGAAATATGAAAAAATATCTTTTTATGAAGATGGATTTGCTATTGGAAAAAATGAAAAAATTCTTTATGAAAATTTGGAATATTTTTTTATTCCGAATATAATGAGACCAAATACATTTTTGGGAATATGGTATAAAGATAATAATGGAACTTGGAAAAATATAGCTGCGGCAGGTTATCCAAGTAATGCCTTTGACTTTTTTCAGCAAGATTTTGTGAAAATTAACTATCCAAAAGCTATGAGAAAAATTGAAAATGGTGAACCAGTTGAATTTTTATTTAATAATCCAAAAAAATCTGTAATGGCGTTGAATCCTAAAAAGTATATAGCTAAAAAATTGGAACAAGCATTAAGAATAAAGGTTACAAGAGAAGCCTTGGCTCTGGATAATGAAGTTTATAACTGGAATGACTACAATATAAGCACAATGGCTGGAAGAATAAATATAACAGATAAAGCTGGAAATAAAATATTGCATTTGTCAGACAAAGCGTTGATTCATAATACAAATTTATTAGAAACAATAATTAATACTTTCGGAGCGAATGAGTAAAAAATGGAAAGGGAGAAGTAAGTGAAGAGTGAAAATATTTTTAATAAAAATGAAAATAAATTATACACATTTCTTGGTGGATTTTTAGGCTTTATAATTGCAACTGTACTTTGCTTTTTTGCCGCTCAAAATAATATAAGACATATTATAGTGATGTTTTTGGCTGTGGGAATTATAGATATTGGAGTTATATTTGGAAATTTCTTTGGAAAAAAAAAGAAAGAAAAAATTAGAGAAATTAATAGCTGGAATGAATCAGAAAAAATTGGAAAAGTGAAAAAGAGTAAATTTAACAATCTGTATGATGAATTGGAAATAAATATTTTTAGTATAGCTATTATGTGTGCGTTTTCATATTTGGCAATATATTTGTCAGAAGTATTAAACTTAGCAGTAATTTTTGAAAAGCAATATCCAGATGTAAAATTTTTTGATATTTTAATAGAAGTTACGACGAATATTTTTAATATTGGCTGGGCTAGAAGATATCTGGTAATTTACTGGCTGTTTTTAACTATTTTTGCAGTTATGTTTATAATAGCTATATTTATAGAACGTAGAAAAATAAAAAAGATGAAGGATGGGAATAGAAAAGCTGGAAATCTTTTTTAGAAATTAGATAAATTAAGAAATGAGGGAAATATGAATTATATAGAAGAACTTGGGAAAAAAGCAAAAGCCGCTTCAAGGGAACTTTTGAAAATTGGAACAAAAACTAAAAATGATGTATTGTTTGCAATTGCAGATGAATTGATAAATAAAAAAGAAGAAATAAAGGCTGCGAACAAAATAGATATGGAAAATGGTAAGAAAAATGGAATGGCATTTTCCTTGCTGGATAGAATGGAGCTTACAGACAGCAGAATAGAAGGAATGGCTCAAAGTCTGCGTGAAATGGCTATGTTTCCAGATCCAATTGGAGAAGTTATTACAGGATGGAACCATAAAAATGGAATGAATATTGTAAAAAAAAGAGTTCCGCTTGGAGTAATAGGAATGATTTACGAATCTCGTCCAAATGTTACAGTAGATGCGGCAGGACTTGCAATAAAATCTTCAAATGCGATAATTTTACGTGGGTCAGAAGATGCCCTAAATTCAAATATTTATTTGAATAATTTATTAAATAGAGTTGCAGATGCTCACGGATTGCCAAAAAATACAGTTCAGCTTGTAGAAAAGCCAGAAAGGGAACTTGTGAAGGACTTAATCCGTGCAGACAAGTATATTGATGTAATTATCCCAAGAGGGGGAAAAGGATTAAAAAGATTTATCATAGAAAACGCAACAATTCCAATGATAGAAACAGGTGCAGGAATCTGTCACATCTTTGTGGACGAAACAGCCGATATAAAACAGGCATTACCAATTATCGAAAATGCCAAAGTCCAACGTCCAAGCGTATGTAATGCCATCGAAACAACACTTATCCACGAAAACATTGCAAAAGCAATCTTGCCAGAATTAACAGAAATGCTTTTAAAAGATGGTGTAGAGCTAAGGTACAGCAAAGAAGCACTAGAAATTGTTGGAAATAGAAAAGATGTAAAATTGGCGACAGAAGAAGATTTTGGAGCTGAATACTTGGATTTAATAATGTCACTAAAATTAGTTAAAAACATAGATGAAGCAATTGAATACATAAATAATCATGGAACGCACCATTCCGACTCAATCTTGACAAAATCTATAGAAAATGCTGAAAAATTCCTAAACGAAGTAGATTCAGCCAACGTTTATTTAAACGCCTCAACAAGATTTTCCGACGGAGGGGAATTTGGCTTCGGTGGAGAAATTGGAATTTCTACACAAAAACTCCATGCTCGTGGGCCTATGGGAATAAGAGAGCTGACTACGACGAAGTATGTGATTAGGGGAGAAGGTCAAATAAGGGAATAAAAACTTAAATTAAAGGCAGGAGAAATAAAAAAAGTGGAAAATAAAAATTTAATATTAATTAAAGGAATTAAAATAAATGACGATAAAACTAACTTAATGATTGCCACAGCAATAGTTGCAGTGATTTATGGAATTGTGGGTTCTGTTATGGCAATTTCTAAAGATTCAGAAAAACTTGCTACTTCATTTACGCTTATGGGAGCAGGAATTTCTATAGCCGTTATGCTTTTGTTCATATTTTTTTGTAAGAGCAAATTGATGCTGGAAAATGGGAATTTCACATTAAATGCACAAGATATAAGAATAAAAAAATATAAAATACATAGTTTTTTGGGGCTTGAAAAAGCAATCTCAATATCAACTGACGAAGAAGATTTTTTAATCTTCCCTATGGTAAGCAAATATCAAAAAAGAAAATTGGCAAATAATTTAAAAATATTAGAAGACGAATTAAAATCTCAAAATGTTTTAGAAGGAAAATTTCAGATAAGCTGGCTGAAAACAATGTGTTATTGGATAGTTTCATTTCTGATGATGTATTTACCGATGATAGCTTTTGAAATAATTAAATAGAAAATGTTGGAAGATGATAAAGAGCAGCAAAATTGTTCAATATCATCTTTTTTATTTTATAAAAATTTGTAATTTATTAAAAAAATTAAAAAATAGATATACAAACATTTCAAAAAATGATATAATTTTAGCAATCCTTGAGAAAGGAGGTGCATTACGATGAGAACGTTATTGATAAAAATCTTAATTGTAATTTTATTACAGATAGTAATAATTTTAATTCAAGAATTTTGGAAATAACTAAAAAAGAGAGCTTACTTTGGGGGTTAGCTCTCTTTTGATTTGTACATTACAATGAGAATTTTTATTCTTTTACATCGTTATTATAACATTTTATAATAAAAAAATCAACTCAATTTAAAATAATTTTTTTTAATTTTTTGTAAATAAATAGTTAATAAAAAAGATTAAGAAATTTCTGTAACATCCTTCACTTTATAATGCCCAGCACCATTAATTACATCCGCTATCAGCAAATCGTCAACTTCTTCGTTTAAAGTAACTTTTGCATTTTTATTAGAAAGGTTTACTTCCACATTTTCCACTTCTGGCAGTCCGTATAAAGCGTCTTCCACTTTTTTAGCACAATTTTCACAGTGCAGTCCTTCTATTTCAACAAGTTTTTTAATCATTTCAGAACCTCCATAAAATTTTATTTTTATTTATACACAAAATTTTAAATTAATAGTTTTGTGTTAAGTTCATTATATAAAAAAATTTATAAGAATGCAAGAAATTTTGTATATGCAATAATTTTGAAAAAATATTTGTAAGATAAAAAATGGATATGTAATTGTGAAAAATATGTTATAATAGTAAAAATAAAGAAAATGGGAGAATTTTATAATGAATAAAATAAGGATTTCAAACTGGTATTTGGTATATTTGCTATTAATGGGAAAACTCTTTATGTTGCTGAATAATGGGGAATCGGGAAAACTTACAGGAATATATCTGCTAGTAATTATTACAGGGCTATTTTTTCTAATTTGCGTAGATGGCATAAAAATGGAAGGCAATAAATACATAACAAGTTTTATTGCTGGTTTTATAATGTTTTTTATAAAATATTCGAGTTATAGGGATTTGAATAAAAGATTTAATATAGCTGTTATCACTTATTTGATTTTATTGTTAGTAGTGCAGATGGTAATACTAATTTTTCAGGAAATAAAAAGAAGAAAGTGGAAATCTATCTTTTTTATGATATTAATATTTTTTCAATCTGTAAAGTTTGTCAATTTTATGACAATTTATTACTGGGAACCACGTAATATTGTATATAGTTCATATTTTTCCAAGATAAAAGATAAGGAAGAAATGAAAAAAATAATAAAAAAATTACCTATGATAGATTCGGTAAGTATTACAGAATTTAAAAAACCAAAACAGTATGATGATGATTTTGATGTAAAGGAATTTTCTGGTGAAATTGATCAAGTGATTGATATTTCAGTAAAATATTCAGTTAACGGCGAAGGGTTAAACAGTCTGGTTAAACAAGTTAAAAATTATTTGAAGTTGGTTGGAGATGAAAAAAAGACAACAAGAATTTATATAACTGATAGATATGCTTATTATAAGCCAATAAGAGTATATGAAATTAAAAATGGCGTTACAAAAATAAGATATATAAGAAAAAATGCACAATACAATGATTCGTCTTTTTCAGATATATTTTTAGAATTAGTAAAAATATCAAAAGGAAAAAGTGATAATAGTACAGAAGGGGAGTATTATGAATAATTGAAATTTTATTATAAAATAAACATTAGAATAAAAAATAGAAAAATTAGGAGGAAATTGGTAATGAGCCATTATTTTTCAGAAAAGCAGGAAGTAAAGTCGGATAGAAAAATAATAAAATATGAAATAGAAAATAAAAATTTTGAGTTTGTAACAGATAATGGAGTATTTTCAAAGGCAAAGGTAGATTTTGGGACTGATGTTATGTTAAAAGTCTTTTTGGGAGAAAATATGAACAAAAAAAATCAAAAGTTTGATATACTGGATATTGGCTGTGGATATGGAGTTGTATCAGTTGTTATAAAGTCTTTTTTTGAAAATGTTAGAACTGTTTCATCAGATGTGAATGAACGGGCTTTGGAGCTTACAACAGAAAATCTTTTAAAAAATGGGGTTATAAAAGATGAACATGATAATTTTGAAGTAAGAAAGTCTTTTGTATTTGATAATATTTCTGAAAATTTTGATGTAATTTTATCCAATCCACCAATTCGGGCTGGAAAGCAAACAATTTTTCAAATTTATGAACAAAGTTTTGAGCATTTAAATAAAAATGGAGAATTTTATTGTGTAATTCAGACAAAGCACGGAGCAAAAAGTACACAGAGAAAGCTGGAAGAAGTTTTTGGAAATTGTGAAACACTGGAAATTAATGCAGGGTATAGAATTTTTAGAAGTGTTAAGAAATAGAAAAAGCGTAAGGAAAAAGTTATAAAATAAAAATAATTGACAAAATAGGATAAATACTGTATTATGATAAGGTAAATAAAAAGTGTTAGTTATTTTTTTGATTTTTAAGTGAAATTAAATATCAAAAATAAATGCAAAAAAACTGGACATTTATTTATTTTTTTGTTATAATAGAAAGGATCCGAGGTGATTATTTATGGCAAAACAGGATGTTCTTGAGCTGGAAGGTGAAATAATCGAAGCATTACCAAATGCAATGTTTCAAGTAAGGCTTGAAAATGGACACGAAGTTTTAGGACATATCTCAGGAAAAATGAGAATGA
>ERZ773004.530-NODE-530-length-23777-cov-2.514754_pt1 | contig 23777 bp, 14 predicted proteins | sample MGYA00580667_ERZ773004 | MGnify/ENA primary metagenome ERZ773004 (study PRJEB29015, sample SAMEA2737963) | human oral metagenome | biome: human oral; feature: human-associated habitat; material: dental | place: China | collected 2123 ... | reverse complement strand
GAGCGTGATACTCAGGAGGTTCTGGCTGCTTTGGAACAAAGCGACGGTCTTGATATAGAAGAAATTGAGGCACAATGTAATCTGCGTCGCAAACAAATAGAAAAGGTTATCAAGTCATTAAGAGTTGATAATCCCGCCCCCATTATTAAAGTTGGTAATAAATGGCATCGTACGGTCAATCACTACACCATGGATCGCGTGCGCATCGCCCGCCTCACCGCGCAGCGCGAGGACGAATCCGTCAGTTACGCGGCAAAGGTGACCAACGCCGATGCGCGCATAGATTTCACCCAAAGCGCCCACAAAATTCTTGCTCAAGTTCGCGCAGTAACCCCGGAACCTGGCGCCTGGTGTGAATTTTCGGGGAACCGACTTAAGATCGGCGGTGTGCGTCTGAGCGATCAGGCCGGTACTCTGGCTCCTGGACAGCTTGAACTTCGTGGTAAAAAACTCTATGTGGGTACGGCGGATGGCGCTTTAGAACTGGTACGTGTACAACCTGCCGGTAAAAAAATGATGGACGCACTCGCCTGGGCACGCGGTCTCGGTAGCGGCCTCGCCGAAGGAAAGGTAGTGCTCTCATGACGGAGCGACGTTATAACGACAAAAATGGCTCACGGAATCCGCGAAATCGCGGTGCATCATCAAAACGATTTGACGGTAAGACTAGTGAACAACGCCGAAACGAACGTGCCCAGCGCTCCCACGATGGCATGAAACGCGGCGGAGGTGGTGCTTCCAAACGTAATAAGAGCGGACATGAGCGCAACCGTAAGCAGCTTTCATCCCGCGAGTTCTCTGCAACCGCGCCCTCACAGCGCTCACGCTCTGCAGACCCCGCGCGCCTCGTCGCATTTGAGGTTCTCAACGCGGTAGCGCAAAACGACTCCTACGCAAATCTCGTGTTGCCCGGCACGATTCGTGCCCATCATCTTGACCATCGGGATGCGGGCTTTGCCACCGAACTCACCTACGGAACCCTGCGCAGCCAGGGTACCTACGACGCCATTTTGGCGCATTGTGCGGATCGTCCGTTAGAGAAAATCGGTACAACCACGTTGATTGTACTGCGTATGGGCGTTCACCAGCTCTTGAGTATGCGCGTGCCCGCCCATGCAGCTCTTAACCAAAGCGTCGCATTAGCCCGCGCACAGATCGGCGGCGGTCCCGCGAACTTTGTGAATGCGGTGCTGCGACGCGTCAGTGAGCGTAGCTGTGAGGAATGGTACGCCCGTCTGGAAGCTGATGCCAAGGACGACACCGAAAAACTTGCGCTCGCAAAATCGCATCCGACCTGGATTGTGCGTTCCATGCGTCAAGCGCTTGCGGCTCATGGCAGGTCTCCGGCTGAAATCCAAGAGCTTCTTGAGGCCGATAACCAGGCACCTGTGGTAAACCTTATAGCGCTTCCCAGGATAGGAGACCTGCAGGAAGCCTTCGAGAAAGGCGCGGTAGAGGGCGAACTGGTGGAGGATTCCGCTTTATATTCCGCTGGCGATTTAGGCAGGCTGGAAAGTGTTCGCGAGGGTACCGTGCGTGCACAGGATGTAGGTTCGCAGCTGGTTACTCGCGCGCTTGCTGCAGCTCCTCTTGAAGGGCAAGACTCTGCGTGGCTTGACCTGTGCGCCGGTCCGGGCGGTAAGGCTGCACTGTTGGCGGCTTTGGGCGCGCAGCGTGGTGCTCGGGTGGTGGCGAATGAGTCGGCAGCGCATCGTGCAAAACTGGTTTCACAATCTTTACGGCCGCTTTCTTTCGACGAGTATGTTGTTCTCACCGGGGACGGGCGTGAGATCTCTCAAACGCTTGAACAAAATGCTGAGCGGTTACCCGAGGGCATCAAGCCGGAGCAGAAATTTGACCGTGTGTTGGTTGATGTTCCCTGCTCGGGGCTAGGCGCCCTTCGCAGGCGTCCGGAGGCACGCTGGCGTAAATCCCCGCGTGATATTGCCGATTTGCTTCCTCTGCAGCGTCAGCTTTTGGAGGCTGCGTGTGAAGTTACGCGGCCTGGCGGTGTGATCGCGTACGTAACCTGCTCACCGCATGCTGCTGAGACTCAAAATATTGTTGCGGAGATACTGGAGACTGGAAAAGTGCATCTGCTGGATACACAGTCGATACTTCAAAGCGTTGCTCTGCCGAGCGCTGATGGACAAAGTACTCTTGCAGGCGATAAGGCACCCGGGTACCAACCGCAGGTGCGCCTTAAAAAATCCTCCTCGGTTCGTCAGGAAGATATTCTGGATGAAGCATCAACGACTGCACAGCTGTGGCCGCATATTCATGGTACTGATGCTATGTTCCTCGCACTTTTCCGTAAGAATTAGAATCGCGCAATACAACCGTATTTTTAGTGCGGCGATTATTGTTATCCGAACATCCGTATGTCATATTGAGGAGGTTTTCTCATGTCTATTGCTATTAATCCGTCTATACTCTCTGCCGACTTTGCAAATTTACAGCACGAGTTGGAACGCATTTCGACTGCGGATGCGGCACATATTGACGTGATGGATAACCACTTTGTACCGAATCTGACGTGGGGGCCTCCGGTTGTTAAGCGTCTGCACGAAGTTTCGCCCGTGCCTTTTGATGTGCATTTGATGATTGATGATCCTGATCGTTGGGCTCCTCAGTATGCCGACGTGGGCAGCGAATCGGTAACTTTTCACGCGGAGGCGGCTACCGCACCTATTAAACTGGCACGTACTCTGCGAGAATCCGGGGCAAAAGCTGGGTTGGCATTACGCCCGGCAACTGCCGTAGAACCATACCTCGATCTGCTTACAGAAATAGATATGCTCCTGATTATGACAGTGGAACCAGGCTTCGGCGGGCAGAAATTTCTTGATGTCACTTTGCCTAAAATCCGTCGCGCCGCATCAGCGCTTGAAGGGTCCGGTATCCCGGTGCGACTTCAGGTTGATGGCGGGATTACGGAGGAAACGATTGTGCGAGCTGCGGAAGCCGGAGCGGACTGTTTCGTTGCAGGCAGCTCGGTGTATGGGGCAGAAGATCCGCAGACCGCGATTGCTGCTTTGCGTTCTCTAGGAGAGAGTGTACGAAAGAAGTGGAGGTCACATCCTCACACCGGGATAAATCTCTCTGATGGATGCAGTTGTTCTTAAAAATTTGAGTGCATTGTGCGCGTATTGTGACGCTGTAAACGGTTAAAGCGTGAAATATTTTTGATGACATAACGTCTTTATAGCTTTATGTAATGACTATAAAAACCTGTATTTCCAATGAAAAAACCACATATCGGTAAAAAGATTGACGATTCTTAACGTTAACCATGAGAGTTTTTCCTTGAAGTAGGGCATATATGACGGTAAGGTTAGGTAGAGTTTATTTGTCTTAGGAGAAATATGTCTTTTGAACACCCAGCGTCACTAGCTCAATTCATGGTAAATCGCCGTAACTTTCTAGGTATGGCGCTTGCCTCGGGCACTGCATTTACCCTTGCAGCATGCAGCCAGGAATCTACGACTTCTGACTCTTCGGAATCTCCCGAAAGTGAGACTCGCGTCGTTAAGAATGTAGATGAGGAAGAAATTACGGTACCTACTAAACCGCAGCGCGTTGTAGTTCTCTCAGAACCTACTTTGGATGCGGTACTCGCACTTGGCGTTAAGCCTGTAGGCGCTATTTCTGGTCGCGGTCAGCAGACTGTGCCTAACTACCTCAAAGATAAGGTAGGAGACGACGTTACACTTGTCGGTTCTGTATCTGAGGTTAACTACGATAAGGTTGCCTCTCTCACGCCCGACCTTATTCTGGCTGACTCCACAGGCGTGGATAAACGTTCAGAGGCATACAAGACTCTGCAGGATATTGCTCCCGTGGTGTACACCGGATACGCCGGCGGTGATTGGACCATCAACTTTGAGCGGGTAGCGGATGCTCTTAACCTGGTAGACCAGGGTAAGAAGGTTGAGGAAGACTACGAAAAACTTACTGAGCAGCTCAAGAAGGAGCTAGAACCTCAGTATGGTGATAAGACCTTCTCCATCGTGCGTTGGGCAGGTAACGGCCCCGCACTGATCTTGAAGGAACTCCCAGCCGGTCAGGTGCTTTCAGATTTGGGGCTGCAGCGTCCCCCGGCACAGGATCGTGAAGGGCAGGGTCACTCAGAGCCGGTCTCTTTGGAGAACCTCTCGGATATTGACGCCGACTACATGTTTATCGGTACTTTGGGTGGCGCAAGCCAGAAGAACCCGAATGTTCAAGGTGATGCTAGCGCCAATGGTGCATCAGAAGTTTTGAAGAAGGCAGAGGCCACATCTGGCTTCACGAATTTGAAAGCCTACCAGAACGAACATATTATTACGGTTGAGGGTTCTAAATGGACCTCAACCGGTGGTCCCCTGTTGATGAACGGTATTGTTGCGGATGTTCGCAGCAAACTACTCGAAAATCAAAACAATAATCAGGGACAGTAGGATTAGATTTTAGACGCGGCACCTCGCTTGAGGAGGTGCCGCATCTAGGCTCTTGAATACTCAACGACGAATACGCTGAAGATACACAAAATGCTTTTGAAAGACAGCAACATGCCCCTGGGGTTGTCTTGAAAGAGTTTGAAAACCTTATACACGAAACGGAACATAACGATGACACAGCACGCACATCATGCCGCCCGCTACAGTGCCGTGGTAGCGCTTGCGGGTGCTTTGCTTGCACCCGGCGTAACAACTCCCGCAACTGCTCTTGAAGATCCGGGTCAAACTCCGGATGCTACCCCCGCCCAAGCCGGTAATAATGCGCAGGCGCAGGATCCTGCTGTGAAGGTTCCGGGTGAAGGCAACGAGAGAATGCCTCAAGGTAAGGTAGAACAACCCGCCGCGAAAGCAAACGATACTGCGACCGTTGCAGGCCCCAAGGCGATTAAGAACGGTCAGAGCCTTGAGGTTAGTGGCTCGGGGTGGGGCGCCAACGCCGTTATCGCTGTGAAATATGATGACGGTAAGGTTAAACCCACAGAACCGGTGACGCACGATGGTAAGGATCTGTCGGCACGCGGTGTTATAGCGGTTATTAAGGCAGACGAGAACGGTAACTTCACCACAACCATCCCTTTCCCCACTAATGCTAACTGGACCGTCGGTTCAGAACACAAGATTAACTTCCTGAGCGGCAGTTTGCAGAAGGGCGATGAGCAGCACTCAGCAACTCACACGGTAACTGTGGGTGAAGGAGCCCCGGCCGCCGAAACCCCGAAAGCGGAAGAGACTCCAAAGGAGGAGACTCCTGAGCAGCCTCAGGTGAAAGAAACCCCCAAGAATGAGGTCCCTGTAGAAGCTCCAAAGGCTGAAGAAACGCCTGCACAGCAGCCTCAGACTGATGAGGCAGCTAAGAATGAGACTCCTGCTGAGGCTCCGAAGGCAGAAGAAACTCCTAAAGCTGAGGAAACTCCGGTACAGCCCAAAGCTGACGACTCTGCTAAGAACGAAGCAGAGAAGGAGCCTAAAGCAGAAGAGAAGCCAGATCCTCAGCCAGCAGACAAAGCTCCTGCTCCTGCCGCTTTTGAAAACTCGCAGACTGTTGAGTCCGAAGGCGTTACCGTGACCGGTGTGAAATACGCGAAAAATGGTCAGGAAATCGAGGTTAGCGGTACCGGCTGGAAGAATGCCGACGGTACCGGTTCTGTGATCGCCGTGAAGTACGACGGCGGTGAAGTCAAGTCTACGAATCCCGTAACGTATGACGGTAAGGATTTAGCTGGACGCGGTGTTGTAGCCGTCGTTACGGCTAATCCTGATGGTACGTTCACCGCAAAGCTGCCGTTCCCGAATGCTGAGAATTCAACCGGATTTGAGAACTGGACGGACGGTTCACAGCACGAGATTAACTTCCTAAGCGGCAGTTTGCAAAAGGGCGACGCTGCGAAGCATTCGGTAACTCTCAACGTGACCATAGGTGATGCTCCTGCTACTGCTGAGACTCCGAAAGACACCGGTCAGCAGCCGGCTAACCCTCCTGTTGATGACACCAAAAAACCAGAGCCTCAGCAGCCTGTAGATCCTCCTGCTCAGGATCATCAAAATGACGGTAACATCGATGTTCAGCCTAGCCCAGCAGATAATCAGGGCGGTACTGCGAACCAGGGTGCACAAAATAATGCACCTGCACCTACTGCACCTGCTCCTGTCGTTGAGACTCAGACTGCGTCCGACGGTGATGCTACCGTAACCGGTCCTAAGACTGTGACCCACGGTCAGGGAATCGTCGTTAAAGGTTCTGGATGGAGCCCCTATAGCGTTATCGCCGTTAAATACGATGGCGGCGACATTAAACTTGACCACGCCGTGGTTTATAACGGTAAAGACTATGCATCTCGTGGTGTTGTGGCCATTATTCAGGCTGATGCTGATGGCAAGTTTACCTATACTTTGCCGTTCCCAAATAGCGATAAATGGGGCGTGGGCACCGTTCACGATATCACGTTCCTGACCGGTAGTTTACAGAAGGGCGACGAGCAGCATTCGGTGACGTTGTCCGTTACGATTGCTGGCGCTGACGGCTCCACGTTAGCCCCTGTAAGTAGTAATCATGCCTCTAACAATGGTTCAATCGCAGGCGGCTATGATGCCGGGTCGGGTAACAACGGATCAGGATATGGCTCTGTGGCACCTATTCCCACCCAGAGCTCCGGAATCAACTATGCAGCCCGTCAAGGCAGCATTACGAAGCAGGCTTCTCTTGGGGCTGCTGCTGAACTGGAAAACGATACGCTCATCAACCGTGTGCAGGCACGCGCTAAAGCTGCCGCAAAGAACGGTAGTAACAGCGGTGCCCACGCCAAGAGCGCACCCAAGAAAACTCACACGGCCAAGGCCGCGCCCGGTAAAAACGGTACCCAGGGCAATGCAACTACCGCAGCAACACAGTCCGACAGCAATAGCGCCCCCAATATCATTGGCGCTGAGCTTAGCGGCTTCTCGCGCTGGTTCGCGAACAATGCAAATAACGTGTTGCTCTCTATCGCGGGTCTGATTATCTTGGTGCTTGCACTAACCTTCCGCAAGAGGGCGTAATCACCTCTCACACCTGAGGAAATATACACAATATCTCAAACATCAGGGTTCCCTCCCACACCGTCGGTGGGGGAGGGAACCGGTATAAATTACCACTAGTCGCACAGAAGAGGAAACTCATGCGAACCACAAAGACAGTATCAAAGGCGCTCACTGCCTGCGCGGCAATATCCCTTAGTCTTGGCTTGGGGATGGGAGCTGCGAATGCGATCCCACCTGGAGGAGCATCAGAGAACACCCCAGGAACCAGCTCAACTGTAAGTCCTCATGTGACTCCTGGAGGCGTAGTTAACTTCACCTTGACAGGTTTCCCTGAAAACACGCAGGTTACCGTCAAACTAGATGATGACGGCGTCGTGCATAGGCAAACAACGGATAGCAAGGGGAACCTAAACGGTTCATTTGTGCTCTCTAACGCAGGCTCCGGCGACCATACGCTTCGCTTCCTTGCAACGGGAGGAGGCGGAGGTAAAGACGCCAACGGTCGTAATAAAGGTAATACGGGAGGGCGGTATACCAATAAGAGCCCTGTATTTACCGTTGGAGAACCCGATAACGGGGGCGGCAATAATGGCGGCTCGTCAAATAACGGAGGATCCTCTAAGGGCGGCTCCGATTCTTCGTCCAACAATAACGCCGGATCTGACGGTTCGGGTAATAATGGTTCCGAAGGTAACGGCGGTAACTCGGCACAGAACGGTGGTTCATCTGAGCAAGAGACCGTCTATCTTGATGCTGATGGCAACCCTATCTCTAAAGAAGAGTATGATCGTTTGAACGCTGAGGCTGACGAGGGCGGGAATAAAGATTCCTCCGATCAGAAAAACGACCAGAACGCTAACAAGGGCGAACAGAAGAAGACCGCCAGCGCCTCTGCATCCAGCAGTGCGAAGAGCAGCGCGTCGGCCTCTAGCTCCGCAAAGACACAGGCAGATAGCCATAAAACTAGTAACACAACGGTAACGTACGGGCAGGAATTCCCATGGCTGGGCGTATCTGTGCTTGGCGTTGCTATTATCGGTGCTATTGCTGTACTGATTATTCGGAAGCGTCCATAGACAATGGTGGTAGGCGCGCGCCGCAGGGGAGGTAACGCTCCTTTGCGACGCGCGTTTGGCACTCTTGCTCAGGAGAAGAACCAAAGGTACCCTAACGCCATAGGGACCAAGACACGGTATCGAGATAAGGCAGTCTTAGCTATCTTTACGGTAGCGTTGTTGATAGCACTGTATCTTAGACCACACATAATAAAGGAGTCTCGTTGAGCGTAACCTTGGAACGCACAGGAGCCTCACGAACCATGAAAAGTGGGCGCAACGAAAAAAACGGCCGACGAATAACCTGGCTTATTATTTTCGCGGTTCTGCTCGGCGTGAGTATTCTTGCCTCGCTAACTGTTGGGCTAAAATCACTCTCCCCCGACAGCATCGTAGAAACCTTAACGGGGCAATCAACCCCCGAAAGTCATGCCATTATCTTTGAGCAGCGCATTCCGCGGACACTCATCGGGATAGCCTGCGGGGCGGCCCTCGCAGTTGCCGGATCACTCATGCAGTCACTCACCCGTAACCCACTCGCCGAACCTGGTCTGATGGGTGTCAACGCCGGTGCCGCCGTTGCAGTCATCCTCACTGTTGTACTTTTTGGTGTTCTCGGCATCTGGCAGTATATGATTGCCGCTGCTGTTGGGGGCGCTATAGCCGCTACTGTCGTCTATACCCTCGGGCGTGGTCGAGACGGCTCAATTGTTAAATTAGCTCTCGCCGGTGTGGCTATCTCTGCCGCCCTTGCTGCTGTAGCACAGGGACTTATGCTCTCGAACCAAGATGCTTTTGACGAATTTCGTGTGTGGGTTACCGGGTCTTTAGAAGGGCGTGATATATCAGTCGCACAGGCTATTGCCCCCGTGATCTTCGTGGGTCTCCTTTTAGCGTTTTTTGTAGCACCCTCGATCAACGCGCTAAGTATGGGTGAAGAAGCCGCTATATCCCTAGGCGTACGGGTATATCGGACCCAAAACCTCACACTTCTTGCCGTAACGCTTCTTGCAGGTGCAGCAACCGCTGCCATCGGACCAATCTCCTTCGTCGGTTTGGCAGTTCCCTTCGTAGTGCGTGCCATAATGGGCAATGATGTGCGCTGGGTTAACTACGGCTCCGCACTTCTAGGTCCTGTCTGGCTGCTCATGTCCGATGTCTTAGCCCGTGTTATTATGGCGACCCCGGAGCACCCGCAGGAAACTCAGGTAGGAATTATCGCTACCCTTGCAGGGGCACCCCTGTTCCTATTCCTGATGACTCGTCGTAAAGTGGAGGCTCTCTGATGACAGATACACAGACTAAGGCGACGAACCTCAAGACTCAGAAACAGGAATCTTCGCGCCCTCGAGGCGCACGGCGCGGTCACGACTTGGCTGGCAGGCTTGTTCTTAACTCACGCGGACTCATTCAGGCGCAGGTTCCCTGGCGGGTTTTGACGCTGAACATTGTGCTGATCGCTCTCATCGTGGCATTGAGCCTGTGGGGGCTGCAACAGGGCGAATACAAAGTGACGACGATGGACGTCATCAATGCCCTCGTTGGGCGGGGTAAACGCATCACAGTGGTCTTAATACAGAAGCGTGAAGCGCGCATCGTGGCAGCTCTGCTTGTGGGCGCAGCTCTGGGGCTTTCAGGGGCTCTGTTCCAGGTAATTTCAGGTAATCCGTTGGGCTCACCGGATATTATCGGCTTTACACACGGTGCTGCAACTGGTGCACTCCTGCAGATTATCGTCTTCGACTCTGGCCCGGTAGAAGTTGCTATCGGCGCCCTCATTGGCGGTATCGCAACATCCATTACGGTGTGGTTACTGACTCGACATACAGGTTTACGCGGGTTCCGCCTAGTGCTTGTGGGTATTGGCGTAGGATCGACTCTTGCGGCGTTCAACTCGTTGTTGGTAGTTCGGGCATCACTGACTCAGGCGCAGACGGCGGCATCCTGGCTTGCTGGTTCTCTCGATGATATGTCGTGGCCGCGTACGATTACACTGATGATTTTTCTGATCGTCACAGTTCCCGCGCTTCTCGCCCTGGTACGCCCTCTCGGGGCCATTCGGTTTGGCGATAGTGTGGCGTCGGGCTTAGGTGTGAATGTCAACGCTTATCGGGTGTGTGCGCTCTTCCTCGGTGTGCTTCTCGTATCCCTAGCCACCGCGACTACCGGTCCCATAGCATTCGTGGCACTTGCTGCCCCGCATATCGTGAAAACTCTGGGGCGAAGCGGCGGCGTTACCCTTTTCGGATCTGCCCTCATGGGTGCGTTGATGGTGCTGGCTTCAGACCTTATTGGAAGGTTTGCAATTCCCGGCCGTACCCTACAGGTCGGTGTGGTTACCGGCGCCCTGGGCGGTTTATATCTGATTTACCTGATTTACCTTGAAAGGAAGAAGAGCTAGTGAAGGCTCGTGCAGAGATTAGCGAAAGCCGACTCGCAGGCGAAGACATGGTCGTAGCCTATGGCGACCACACAGTGCTCAGTGGCATAGACTTCAAGGTGCTTGAGGGTGAGCTTACCGTTATTTTGGGTCCTAACGCCTGCGGTAAATCTACCTTGCTCAAAGCTCTGGCGCGTGTGAATCCTCTCAAAGGCGGAAAGGTCTTTCTTGATGGTCTGCCGCTTTCAAAGATGAAATCCCGCTCCATCGCGCAGATTCTCGCCATGCTTCCTCAAACGCCGGAGGCACCCACCGGGTTGACCGTGGCGGATGTTGTGGCACGCGGCCGGTACCCGCATCAATCCCTTCTGCGTTCCTGGTCTGAGAAAGATGAGGCTGCCTGCGTTGAGGCTATGGAAGCCGCGAACGTGTTGGAACTGGCCGAACGTCCTATTGAGGCGCTTTCCGGCGGTCAGCGTCAGCGCGTGTGGATTGCCATGACCCTTGCTCAGCAGACGCCTTTGATTCTGTTGGACGAGCCAACCACTTACCTGGATATTACCCACCAGATTGAGGTGCTAAACCTTACCAAGAAGCTCCACTCTGAGGGGCATACCGTTGCGGTTGTGCTGCACGATCTGAACCTGGCTTTCCGATACGCCACTCATGCGGTGCTCATGAAGGAAGGTAGGATTATCGCTCAGGGTGATCCTCAGGAAATTGTCACTGCCGAGCTAATTCAGGAAGTTTTCGACCTAGAATCTGTTATATGCGATGACCCCTGTACCGGAACACCACTGGTAGTTCCGGCAGCTCACCAAGAGATTACTATTGCCGCGGACGCAATTGCCGCCGCCCGCGAAGGTCACTAAGGAGCCTTTTATGGGTGATTTTGAGACCCTTACACATAAAACCACACAGAATCTCAAGTCAAAGATCACGGCGCGTCCTATGCCGCCTAAAACCCCGCGCCCAACACCTGCCCCGCGCGTACCCAGCCCGCTTATGACGCGCATCGTAAACGAAGCCGTGGACGCGCAAGAACTTAACGCCCGCATCACAGAGATCGTAGCGGATGGGACTCCACTTATCGAGCAGGCTTACTATGACGACGGAACAGCGAATGAGAACGAACGCATTGTCACATTCCTGTATCGGCATGCCACGGCAGAGCAGGTTCTTATTTTTGTCAATAGACTGACAGATGAGAAAAACCTGCCGTTGTCTCTGATGGAACGTATTCCAGGCACCGATTGGTGGGAGCTGAGCTTCCAGATGCGCACCGACTGGCGGGCTTCCTATAACTTTATTCCCACACTGCCAGGGGAACGCCCGATCTGGCTGGGGGAGGACGATCAGGTGACACTGCGCACCGCTCTCGATTCTGGTGAAGGCGACCCGCTTAACCCGAAGACCGTCTGCAACCGTATTGGCCGTTGTATGGGCGTGGTTGAGCTTGCCGATGCGCCGGTTCATGAGTTTCTGCTCACCCAGCAGGAACTCGACAGCCTTCCTGAACCACACTGGATGAGTACTGCGGACGGACACCAATATTTGTTGGGACGGGTAGGAAACCCAAGCCCCGATTCTCCGCTTTTTATCCTTTTCGACGGTGAAGTCTGGTACGGGCACGGTATGGAGCATATGCTCAACCGAGCCTGTGCCGCCGGGCGTATTCCGGATATGAATGTCTTCTTTCTGCACTCGGGCGGCCGAGAACGCCGCTGGCAAGAGCTCAATGGAGACAGCCCCATAGCCGACTATATTGTAGAAGAAGCGCTTCCTCATTTGAAACGTCATCACGGGTTGCGGCCAGAGCCACAGGACATCATTATCAACGGACAATCCTTAGGAGGGCTGTCTTCTCTGCTGGCGGTTTTCTCACGCCCAGAATCCTTCGGAGCTGCAATTGCCCAGTCGTCTTCGCTGTGGCAGCCCCAGGTTTTCGACAAACTCTCACAGCTGCGTAAAGCCAATGAACTGCACCGGTTGTCCCACCTTCGCCTTGAGGTTGAGGTAGGCGAGCAGGAATGGATTCTGCTGCCGCCGCATCAGCGTTTTGTTCAGGAACTCGAATCTGTGGACACACACCTGAACTACACTGTATTCAACGGCGGCCACGACTACGCCTGCTGGCGTGGAGCTATCATACCCGCGCTGAATCGCATTCTTATGCCCAACCCCTAAAATCTTATAGCCGAGAAAGACATAAACATGACCGAACAGATTGTGGAACGCTCCGAACTGCTCGAAACCCCACTGATTCCTGAGGATTTCGCACGGCGTTACCGTGAAGAAGGGTACTGGATCGATCAGACCATACCCGAGTTTCTGCTTGATGCCTGCCGTGCTAAGCCACATTTTCCGGCGTTAGTGGCATTTTCGCATGCACAGAGCGACGCAGAGGGCAAACCGCAGCAGATTCGACTGAGCTATGGAGAGCTGGAGGCGGCTGCTCGTGCCGCAGCACGTCACCTAGAGAATGCCGGGGTGCAACCCGGCGATCGTGTGCTTTTACAGTTAGGAAATATCGCCGAATACCTGATATATCTCATGGGTATTTTTTGGGCAGGGGCCTTACCGGTCTTTTGCCTGCCACAGCACCGCACGAGTGAGCTTGTTCATTTTGCAACCCGCACTGATGCCGCTGCGCATATATTTTCCTCGAAAACTCCGGGAGCAGATTTTGCAGCGCTCGCCGACGATGTGGCACAGACGATGCGTGCTGATGGTCTAGAACCGCCTATTGCCCTTGATGCTGCGCTCCCGGTAACTCCGTTGAGCGAGGCGGAGCTGGCGGAGCCGTTCCATCCCGGTGTTGTGCAGAATACCCAAAATACTCTGGCAAGCGAGCAGATTGCATTTTTGCAGCTTTCCGGCGGTACAACCGGTATGTCAAAGCTAATTCCGCGCACCCACGCAGCCTACTTGTACTCGGTGCGTGGTTCCGCCGATATATGCAAACTGAATAACAACACAACCATGTTGGTGGTGCTTCCTGCGGCACATAATTTCACGATGAGTTCGCCTGGAATCCTGGGCGTAATGTGTGTGCAAGGTAAGCTCGTATTTGCTGCTGATCCTAGCCCTCAGACGGCGCTTAATCTGATTCAGATGGAAGGCGTTACCTTCACCTCACTCGTACCGCCCTTGGCGCAGGCCTGGCTGGCGTCTGTAAAGAAACGTGACGTGCAGCTGCCTTCGCTCCGCGTGCTTCAGGTGGGCGGATCGAAACTTGCTCCGACGGTGGCGGGGGAGCTCGAAACAACCCTAGGCGTGAGCATCCAACAGGTCTTCGGTATGGCGGAAGGCTTGGTGAATTACACTCGTCTGCGTGATGAACCCTATATACGCATGAATACTCAGGGATACCCTATCAGCCCGGCTGATGAAATCCGCGTGGTGGATGAACATGATAACCCAGTCGAGCCAGGGCAGTGCGGTCACCTCCTCACACGCGGGCCCTATACGATTCGCGGCTATTATCGCGAAGAAAACGCTAATCAGCTCAGCTTTACTGAAGACGGTTTCTACCGCACGGGCGATATCGTGCGTATAGTCGCGGGAAAGTATCTTGAAGTTACTGGACGCGCTAAAGATCAAATTAACCGTAACGGTGAGAAGATCTCGGTGGATGAAATTGAGGAGTTGGCGTTAGAGCATCCGGATATTTTGGATGCGGTAGCCCTCGGTCTGCCTGATGAAGCCGTGGGCGAGCGCGTCTGCTTGATAGTTGTACCTCAGGCTGGGAAATCGCTTGGTGAGAATCCGCGCCGTACCATGTACGAGTATTTCACTGAAAAGAAGCTGGCTGATTTTAAGATCCCCGAACGTGTACAGGTATTGAGCTCTCTACCAACCACAAACGTGGGTAAGATCTCACGCCGTGAACTTCGCATTAAACTAGTTGAGATGCTGGCTCAGGAGTAAGAGTAACTAAGGTAAGCGTTAGCGCGGGCTAAATAAGCGTGCGGATACCATAATACCGGGGTAAGAATCTTGAGGTTCTTACCCCGGAAGTTTAACTCAAAAGCAGGTGCTCTGTGAGGCGTGCGCAGAGAATAATAGTCACGTATAGGTGGTCAACACCCGCTATATGACGGTGATGTAAAGGTTTACATAGTTTTCATATAGGGTAACCTCATCTACAATTTATGTGTATGTAAATTTTGGCATACATAAGACATGATGCCAGAGAGGAACATAATGTCCGCAGAGACTACTCTTCGCCCCCTGCTTGCTCAGTACATCCACGAGGCGGATTCGCTGGATATCGCCTTTTCCGAATCTACGACCGATCTTTTTTCTCTGGGGATGGACTCAATGGGCGCTTTTGCCCTGCTCGATGACCTCGCGGGCAGGGGGATTACTATCGAATTTACCGAACTGGTAGAAAATCCGACCGTCGAATTTTTGCTCACTCGCATCAGCTAACTTTGACGAAATCGGTACCTGTATAAGGCCGATACTCACCCAACCAACACACGACACCGCCTGAAAGAATAGACCGGACTATGAGCATCACCGAGCATAGTGGGTCCAAGCATGACTGGATTCCCCTGACCAAAAGCGCTCAAGGTATTTATCTTGCCGCTATTATCGATCCCAAAAATCCCTGCTATAACACGGCAGAGATCATGGAATGCCCACCCGAGACGAATCTTGATTACCTGCGTGAGGCATTTATTCAGCTCTATCGTGAAAATGAAGGTTTCCGGGTGCAGACGCGCGTGCAGACTGGGCGTCCAGAACAACGAGTCGTGCCACTTAATGAGTTTTTGACTAATCTTGAGGTACTTCCGGTAATTTCCCTCCAGATTCAGGAAGAAACGGAAGAGCAGAATCCCGTTCCGGCAGCGGTGCGTGGCTGGGCATCCGAGCTGATCAGCGAACCGTTGAGGACCGATGCGGGTGTTACGGTACGTTCCGCTGCCACATACTATGGGGGTAAACTCTGGGTTTACCACAGCTTTAGCCATGTGGTGGCAGACGGCTTTGCAGCATTTAATGGTCTATCTCGTGTAGCGGCTATCTATCGTGCATTGAGCGCCGAAAAGCCTCTGCCTGTCGTTAAACGCGCCTCTCTAATGGAGCTTCTTCAGGCTGACCACGCTGCCGAACATGCCCGAGAAGAGGACCTGGCCTTGTGGACTTCCGAGCAAGCGGAAGTACTTAGCCAGCCCGATACATCGCTGGCGGCACGAAGTGCATCACCGGCGCCACAGGCCTTGCGTGAGGTACTGACCCTGCCTGATAAATTACAGCGAGATATGCTGGAAATTGGCAAAATGTACGGAACCTCCTGGCCCGTTACTGTAACCGGTGCCGTAGGGTCTTATCTGGCCCGTATTGGTGGGCATAGAAGCGCTGCTTTTGGTATACCCCAGATGAATCGTATATTTGGGGCCCAGGTTCCCGCAGAAACCCGTGCTCTCGGCAAGACCAGCGCTCAGACTGGAACCACCGCCGTGAACGTGCTTCCTGTACAGGTTTCAGGTATGGGAAGTATTGCACAGGCACTCGATAGCGTAAAGAACCAGTATGCACGGAACGCCGCGCATCCGCTTGCTCGACAAGAAGACCTAGAACGTTTAGCGCAGTCCAATAACAGCCGCCTCTTTGGCGCCCAGATCAATGTTATACCGTTTGATGCCGCTTTACCGCTAGGCGCACCTACCGAAAACGCGCCTGCTTCTGTGGGATATATTCATAACATATCTGCGGGGCCAGTTGCGGATATGACCATTACCCTGCGAGGCATACCCGGGCGCGGTCACACAATTTCTGTGGAGCTTGATGCCAACCCGAACCTGTATACCCGCGAGCACGTAGAATTTCACGCCCGGCACCTGCAAAATTGGTTGGAATCTTGGGCCCAGGCTGCCCTTGAGGAGCGGTCGATGGATACCCTGACGACTGCGTTACCGCATGAGGTAGAGCTGCTGGAATCGTTTAACGCTACCGCGCACCCGATAGAGTATAAAACTTTGCTTCAGCGTTTTCAGGATGCGCTCACACGCTACCCGAACGAACCCGCACTCTACGCCTGCGTGCCAGATGAGGACGGTACGCTGTCCCCGCAATCTCCGCAGGCCTATGAGTTTTCGCAGGTGCTCACGTATCACGAGCTGGATGTGCGAGCCCGCGCCCTAGCAAAGGCGATGCTGGAAGCTGGCATGTGCCCTGGAACTGCTGTAGGCCTACGTTTTCATCGAGGACTTGAACAATATATCGCCTTATATGCGGCGCTCTATGCAGGGTTTGTCTATGTGCCGATTTTGCCGGATCTGCCCGCCGAACGTGTGAGCTCCATGGTGGAAGATGCGCAGTGTTCGGCGCTTGTGTATGGTTCCGGGCTGAGTCCTATTGCAGAGGCCGAGTTAAAACCGGCGAATACGCAGAGTTTGTGCGGGCTGCAGCAACTTGAATTTACTTCCTTGACTGATCCTGTCGGAGAACCTCTAAACCTTGTAGATGTTCCCGAGGCAAAAACATTCCCGGGTATCGGCACAGCACTGGATGATATCGCGTATATCTTGTTTACCTCGGGTTCGACAGGGCGACCCAAAGGTGTTGCGATTAGTCATCGTTCCATTGATAACCGGTTACGCTGGCAGCAGTCACAGATTCCGGTCGGCGCATCCACACAAGACCGCGCGGGGGACCGCATTTTACATAAAACGCCTGTCTCGTTTGATGTTCATGTGTGGGAGCTTTATTGGCCGCTTCAGGAAGGGGCAGCCGTCGTTATTGCCGCTCCTGATGGGCACCGGGATCCGGCCTACCTGGCGCGTGTTATCGCCGAACAGAACGTTACCTGTCTGCATTTCGTACCCACGATGCTCACCGCTTTCCTAGAGTCTCCCTACGCTCAACGTACTTTAGATGAAGCAGGTTTTGGATCGGGGGAGCAGCAACGCCATGTGCGCTATCTTATCTGCTCGGGCGAGGCACTTCAGAAGGAGCAGATTCTCAGCGCGCATAATATTATGGGTGTTTACCCTTTAAATCTTTATGGACCTACGGAAGCCGCCGTCGATGTTACCTTCTGGGATAGCTCCCAAAACCCAGAGTGCAGTACTGTTCCTATCGGGCAGCCCGTTTGGAACACCCAAACCCGTATTCTCGACCAGGCTTTACAGCCGATACCGCCCGGATTCGTAGGGGAACTCTACCTTTCGGGTGCACAGCTTGCTGCGGGGTATCAGAACAATCCCGAGGCAACTGCACAAGCCTTTATCTTGGACAACGCTACGGGGGAGCGGCTTTACCGTACTGGCGATCTTGCCGAGTGGAACCTCACCGCCACAAACCAGGAACCCGGCACCTTGGCCAAAAACCCTCGCGGAGTCATCCTCTACCGTGGTCGTGCCGATCACCAAGTAAAATTACATGGGCAACGTCTAGAGCTTGGCGATATCGAAACTACACTCTCCCACGTTGAGGGAGTCCATAGCGCCGTCGTTTTGCTCTACACGAAGATGCCCGAACCTGCTCTCGCGGCGTTCCTAGAGATAGGTGACGTTTCTGAAACAGAACGCAACCGTATTGTTGCTCAAGCTCGTCAGCATTGTGAGAACACCTTGCCGGACTATATGGTACCGCGCTTATGGCACACCATGGCTCAGTTCCCGGTTAGCCCCTCAGGCAAGACAGATCGCAAAAACCTGGCACAGATCGAGTTTACCTTTGATACCAACACCGCAGACGGCCCCCATGGACTTTTAGAACAGCAAATTAGCGAGATTATCGCGGGCGTGCTGGGACGCTCACAATTCGGTGTAACCGAAGACTTTTTCGCAGCGGGTGGTAACTCCCTTGCGGCACTTTCCGTCATTGCCAAGATTGAAGAAAACCTTGGAAAGACGCTCAGTATTGGTGCCCTCTTCGCTAATCCCACGGTCAAGGGGCTGGCTGCGGTCTTGAACGAGGATTCTACTGATGTCGAATTTGCCCCGGTTCTGCCTCTGCGTGAGGCGGACTCGGTGGACTCCGCAACATCGAAGAATACCGTACCGCTCTTTATCCTGCCGCCCGCAGGCGGTCTGGGATGGTGCTATGCCGCCTATCTGCCCTACATACCCGGGCATCCGTCGGTTTACGCACTGCAACATGAGGCATTCACGAACCCAAATGCTGGCTACGCCCAGAGCCTTCGTGAACTCGCCGAGGGGTATCTTGCGCGTATTCGTGAGACCCTTGAGGAACGTCAGCTTCCATCACAATTTTCCCTGATGGGCTGGTCCGTTGGCGGTACTGCCGCCGTCGAGGTAGCCGCGCTTGCCGAGACTGCCGGTTACGATGTACAACAGGTTACGCTTCTGGATGCATACCCCGCCGAACAATGGCAGGGGATTCCTGAACCAGACGAGCAAGAGAGCTTTCGTGCCCTCTTACGTATGGGCGGTCTTCCCGAAGTATCGGCGCAGACCGTTCTTGACCTGCCGCAGACGCTCGAACGACTGCGAGATGCCGGGTCGGCTATGGGATATCTGCCTGAAGATAAGTTAGGGGTGTGTCTGGAGTCAATGCGCGCCTCTGCCGCCCTTATGCGCGGCTCGAACCACCTTAACTTTGGCGGAAAAGTCGTATTGATTGGAGTGAACCATGACGATCAACCCTATCTGGATGCGCACGGCTGGGAGCCTCACGCGGGCTCGTTCCGTACCGTCACGTTGAAGAACGGTACCCACCCCGATCTGGTGAATCCAGAGCGCATTCCTGAAATTATTGCAGAAGCCTTCTAAAAGCGCCCTATGGGTATTGGGAGAAGAACAGAGACATCAACAGCACCACAAGCGATAGGAGTTCGGCATAAGTCACGCCTGCGGACCTTTTGCGCTCTATGAAGGCTCAGCAGGAACCTTCCTAAGCACCTTCGCCAAATGCGAGGCATCAGCGGTAGTGCGTCCATCCTCAGGCTGAGGGAAACGCACCCCGCAGGTGGTCATAAGGTGCTCCGAAGACACAGGGACCTGGGGATACGCCCCGGGCTCGCCTACCGTCAGGATCCTGCCTAGAGTTCCGTTACCGGCTACCGGATATGCTGTATAACCGTCCGCACCCGTGCGGTACGCGACCGCCAGCATCCGGTACCGTTCATGCTCGGACCGCTGCATTAAATCTTCACAATACATGGTGTACCTGCCATCGAGAGTTGCGACCAGAATACCGCGGGAATACAGCATCATATCTGGTTTCGCAAAGGCCACACCCTGCTGGCGACCCTCAGCATTGCGCTGATAAAGCATACCAACGGGGTTTTCCACACGCACTTCTAAACCGGTATCCGTGAGGGCCCGTACCAACATTTTTCGCCATAATGACGAAGTATCAAATTTGATATTTGCCAGCACACCCGCCTCATACGGGCTATCGCTTAAACCAAAACCATATTGTTGCGACAAAATAGATTGCGCATAGTGGTAAGCGCGCAAAGTTTGTGCCGACAATCGCATAGCAAAAGCAGGGGAGAGCGTTTCGGTCAGCAGACTACGAATATTCTGCGTGCTCACATCACGCAACACAGACTCGTACCCTAAAGCATCGTCGACGACCTCATTATCGGCGGCATGAGTTGCCACCTGCTGTAATCCGGCGCGGATCATTTGCCATAAATGCGTATCCGTCGTCAGAGAATCGAACTCGCAAACAACCCCAATACGTCGGTTAATCCGCCGGTTTACAAGCTCGCGTGGAAGCATACGACCACGCACAAAAAGTAATTCATCCACCTCAGGCTCAAAAACCGGACGACGATGCGCCAAAGCCTGCCCGCTTGAATCAACAAAAACGCGGTACATAGCCTCTTTGAGCGAAGGAATATGCGGAAAAAGTTCGGAACCCTGCGGGGTAATGTCACGATGTCCCTGAATAATTGCCTGTTCCTCATGATGCTCTGCCAGCATACGCCATAACAAAGAAACCTTCTGCCAGCCAGTACCTTGACCACCTGCCGAAAAGTCCATATTCTCACGGGCCGTAGCCGGTCCTAAAACCCGTCCACAAACCGTAGCAGCCACTGCATAGACAGGCTTTTCAGGGTACTCCAGCGCTGTCCACAGTGGATCTGAGGCACCGCCCTCATTATCATCATCATGCGGCGGCAGGGCAGAGCCCGAAACCGTCTCTAAATACCCAGCCCAAGGCTTCGGAAGCACCAGAATCTCAGTCTCATAGACATAGAGAGATAACGTACCGTCATCGCTATGCTCGTAAAGCGAAGACTCAGGATCCTGCACAGATGCGAACTGTCCGCCTGCCTCAGAGGCGCTTTTCACATTAAAAGGCGCAATAACTTCCGGCTGCTCAGCCGATACCCATTGTTTGCACCAGAGCTTGGGCAACACATGGATAACCAGAGTATGCACGGCACCCGGCTGAGGATGCGTGTGTTTTAGGATCGTAACGCCGACACCGTTACCGCGCGCGCTCGCTTGAAAGTAGCGAACTTCACTCACCACTCGTTACTTCCAACCAGGGAATTTGACCTGCGGGCTTAGGAGCAGAAGGCAGACCGGGACCGCTCCATGAACCAACCACGCGTGGGCGGCTGCCGAGTCGCTGGCCCACCATCTTGACGGATAGCCCATTGATAGAACCGATCTTTTCGAGAATGCCGGAACTGATATTGAAAGTCGCTGCAATTTCCGCAAGCTGGGTTAACAAAGCCCGTGCAATGTCTTCGGGGGTTGAATTTCGAGAGAAGAAATAGGAATGTCCCAGACGTGCATCCGGGCCAACCTCGGATTCTAGAATGGCGTTAATATCCGCATACCGTTCTATAACGATGTCTAATTCTTCAGAAATAGCACCTCGTTCAGCTTCAAGTTCTGTACGCAAATCTGTTTCATTGTGAGGATTCATTTCCATCCAGATAAAGCGACGGCGCAAAGCCAAATCAATGGTACCCACAGAGCGGTCGGTAGAATTCATAGTTCCCAGAATGTGCAGGTTATCTGGAACTACTAAACGGTTATATATTTTACCCTGATAATAAAGCGGAGTTTGCAAAGTCGCATAGGTGAAACCCTGGGGAATATCCGCATCAGCTGCAAATACTGAACCGTAAAGTTTTTCACGATGATCCTGAAGTTTTTTTACGGAAACACGCTTTGACGTTTCAATAACGAGCATAAGGTCGCCGAAAACACGAGAGGTATTGGCACGGTTAATCTCGTCAATGAAAAGCAGATGTGGTGTCGTGGGGTTCTCAACAGCTTTTCGGCAGGCTTGAAGAAATACACCTTCGTGCGACACAAATTCAGGCTCATCTTCTTGGCGTGAAAAGTTTGGACGCAGACCGCTCACGAACTCTTCGTAACTCGTGGACGGGTGGAAGACTACCGTTGTAATGTTGGCCTTGCCGTACCCAGTATCCTCACGTGAGAGAGTGTTGATCTGGTAAGACTTTCCACAGCCCGCGACTCCCTCAAGAACAACACATTTATTTTTAAAAAGAGATTTTGCAACAGGCCCGGTGGGATAAAACCTGCCGCTTTCTTCTTCAACTGCATTGAGGGTATTCTCAAAATCTTTAGGCGTGGGTTTTTTTCGTTGAGTAGGCGGTTTTTCGATTAAAGGTTTAATATGCTGCGAAATGAGATTCTGAAGTTGTACAGGAACTCGGGAATATGGCATTCCGGCAGAATTTCCAAAATAGATGCAAATACGAATATCGCGGTATATGGAAAACTTTTTTACGGTATCTTGTGAACGTTTATGGGCTTCCTGTACTGCGGTATTAAAAAGAGGAATGCACTCCACAAGCTGGAGTGCAGAAATATTAGGATTTTGATTCTCAGCAGCTTTAATTTGACGATCGATAATACGGTTCATGCCACCCGGAAGCAGGTTGTCATGGCCGTCAAGGATCATGCGCAGAGTTTCCCGAAAACCTTGCCAAATATTCTCGTAGAAAGCATGTTCTGTTTGAACGATAGTGTCGTTGTATTTAAAGGAATAATATACCTGCACGCTACCATTAAAAGGTTTGCTCGGTAGTATTTGAGTATTCTTTTGTTGTGCGGATTTAATTTTCTCGACAAAAGTATAAAAAGATACAAATTCGGAATCGTGGATACTTTCTCCAAAAGCCCACGACGATGTAATCTCCGCGTCTATACTTTTAAAGTTTGCCTGGAGGTTGTTAGACACTGAAGTCCCTTGGTGATTGTGGTGAGTCTGACCTTCCAATTATATACCGAGACATGGAGTAAAAAATATCATCAAAACATATTTATTTGATAAAGCTCCACCTGTGATAGAAGCCCCTCGGAAGTTGTACTGGACGGTTTTCAAAGGTAAAAAGTTCCCTCGCTCTTGCACCGTACAAGAGCGAGGGAAGCAGTTAATTTGGCTTTCCGCTGAAAGCCTGGCTAGAACACAATGGAACTAGTCATCGATATGTGTTGCCTGAATTGCGTTAACGTTATTCAGATCGTACTTGGCAAACGCCTTGGCAGCCGCATCGGCGGGCACCTTACCGTCCTTTGCCAACAGCTGCAGGGCACGAACTACCATTGACTGAGCATCAATGTGGAAGAAGCGACGTGCACCGGGGCGGGTATCCGCGAAACCGAAGCCATCGGCTCCCAGAGTTGCAAAATCGTTCGGGAGGAACTGGCGAATCTGGTCAGGCATAGCCGACATGTAATCGGAGGTCGCCACAATAGGACCTTCAGCACCGGCAAGCTTCTGAGTCACGTAGGGTACACGTGCAGGCTTATCGGGGTTGAGCAAGGTTTCTTCCTCAGCAGCAAGACCTTCGCGGCGCAGCTCGTTCCACGAGGTTACTGACCATACATCAGCCGAAACGCCCCAGTCCTCAGCCAAGAGCTTCTGAGCTTCCAAAGCCCACGGTACAGCAACACCGGAAGCGAGCAGCTGAGTCTTGGGTCCGGAGGTAAGCTCAGAATCCTTGAGCTTGTAGATGCCCTTGAGCAGACCATCAACATCCAGGTTCTCGGGTTCTGCAGGCTGGTGGATCGGCTCGTTGTACACGGTCAGGTAGTACATGACATCGTGATCTTCATCGAGGTTACCGTACATCTGCTCAAGACCACGCTTGACGATGTGCCCGATCTCGTAGCCGTATGCAGGGTCGTAGTGCTTCACGGCAGGGTTGGTGCTTGCCAGGATGGGGGAGTGGCCATCCATATGCTGCAGACCCTCGCCGGAAAGCGTGGTACGACCCGCAGTAGCGCCGATAATAAAGCCTCGTGCCAACTGGTCGGCAGCAGCCCAGAAAGCGTCGCCAGTGCGCTGGAAGCCGAACATCGAGTAGAAGATGTAAATCGGGATCATCGGCTCACCATGTGTATCGAA
>ERZ773004.527-NODE-527-length-23828-cov-5.000000_pt1 | contig 23828 bp, 27 predicted proteins | sample MGYA00580667_ERZ773004 | MGnify/ENA primary metagenome ERZ773004 (study PRJEB29015, sample SAMEA2737963) | human oral metagenome | biome: human oral; feature: human-associated habitat; material: dental | place: China | collected 2123 ... | reverse complement strand
ATAAAAATACATATGCAAATTTGTAAAGCCCAAAAAGCTTCTTTAGTAGCAATATTTTATTGCTCTATATCTTAGCTCGTCATTAAATTTCATATAAATTCATCTGCTTGAATTTATATGAAATCTTAAAAACTAGCTTGAGCATCTTAAAATTATTTTCGGTTTTTAAGTCTTTTTGGCTCTTCAAACTTCTGTTTTAATTGAGCTCTTTATAAACGGAATCTCGATGCATTTTATACGAAAGGGGATTAAAATTTTATAAAACAGCGGATGAAATTTTGGTTTTGCCGTCGCGACAAACGGGCGGTTTGATCCGCGATTTTCAGGAGCAAAAAGAGCGCTTTAAAAGCCCGCGAGGCGGAGCGAAATTTAGGCGTAACGGCGGCGTTTTGCTTTGCAATTTGAGTTAAAATTTGATATGATTGTGCGAAATTTATATTGAACGGCTTTTTAAAATGAATAAATTTATAACCCAAAAAATAGGCGCTCTTGCGGGCTTTAGCAATGAAATTTTAAAAATTTTAGCATCGTTTGACGCGGATGTTTCGGATGTCAGGCTCGCTTTGCAAATTTCAAAAAACACCCCCTTTGCGGATAAAATTTTAGATTTAGCCTTTTGCGGTTTGTCTAAATTTAGCGCCGAAGAGCTCGCGAGGCAAAATTTCGGTGCTGCAGATGAGCGGTGTGATCTTCAAGGCGCGGAGCCCATAGAGTGCGGCTTGCAAGACGCCGCGAGCGAGCAAAAAGGCGCAGACTTAGTAGGGCAGGGCGATAGTCTTAAATTTAATCATTCAAATGACGCAAGCGGCGCAAATTACAGCGACGAGAATTTTAAATTTAACCCCTCGCAAGCAGCAAGCGATACGCAGCAGCAAAATCAGCACGTCGCCGCGAGGGCTGATTGCACGCTAGGTTCAAGCATTTCCGCGCAAGCCGAACGAGCGCATGGGCGAGAGCCGATACAAAAGCAGGGGCGAGAGCAGCAGCAAAAACAGGGGCAAGAATGCGGGAGAGCGCAGGAACTGGGACAAGAGCAGGGCGCCGCGGCACTAAAGACGTTAAATTTACAGCGAGCGTTTGAGCTTTACGGGCGCGAGCAGATGCGGGCGTTTTTTCTATTCGCAGTATTCGACGAGATGCTAAAGCCGGATTTGCAGGCGTATCGCATCGATCGCGAAAAGCTCACGCAGGTCTCGCTACTGCGAAATCTGCTTATGTTTTCGTGGATCAAATCCTACCCGCAGATTGAGCAAAGTATCCTCTCAAGCGTGATTTTAGTGGAGTTTGGGCGAGTTTTTATCGATGAGCAGGTGTGCGCGGCAGGCAAGGCGGAGGAATTTTACCACGCCATCAAGGGCTCGATCTTTCCGCAGGATTTTACCGATGTGGAGATGGAATTTACCGGCACGAACCGCGAGAGCGTCTCGCACGCGCTATTTGTACATTTCGGGCTAGAGCAGATCGCGCAGGACGCGCTGTATTCAAACGCCCCCGACGACGCGCCTTTTAAGAACAAATCCCGCTACGCAATGCTAAAGATCGCCAAAACCGCGGTCAATATCTACCACCACTTCGACGAGCTTAGTATCGACAACGCTTTAAATTTACTAGTCGAGTTCGGCTTTGAGCAGGAGGCGTTTTTAGAGGCTAAAGGCGAAATTTCGATATGAAAGAGCTCCTGCGCGCCTTTAACTCGGGCGTATTTGAAAAGGATCTTAGCGGCGAGCAAAAGGAACTCGTGCGCAACCTCCTAAATATCGGTGCTATCAGCGCGCACAAAGGCAAGCTCTATCTAAACGACGGCTATGTTTTCGGCAGGCTCGACATCGCGCGCGACGGCACGGGCTATCTGCAAAGCTTCGACGACCGCTTCAAAGCAGATCTCATCATCGAAAACAGATATTTAAGCGGCGTGCATCTGGGCGATCTGATCCTAGCAAAAATTTTAAGCTCAAGAAAGTCCCGCCTGCACGCAAAGGTGCTGATGTGCGTCAAGCCCGCATTCTTAACAAGCGTGGTTTATACCAAAAGCTTTGGGCGCGAAATTTTAGGCGTGAACGTTAAAACCGGCCTCGCAAATCCGCTCAAAGCCACGCAAAAATCGCTCAAGCAGCTGCCCGCAAACACCCTTTTAAAGATCGATAATCTAACGAACGAAATTACCGAGGTGATCGGAAACCTAGCCGATCCCTTCGTCGATGAGAAAATTTCTTTAGCGATCTACGATAAAAACGATGAATTTAACGAAGCGTGCAAGCAGCAAGCCGCAAGCTTCGGCAGCGAAGTGGACGGCTCTTTGTATCCGCAGCGCGTGGATTTACAGCATCTGCCCTTTTGCACCATCGATCCTATCGACGCCAAGGACTTCGACGACGCGATCTATTTTGACGTAAAAGAGCGCACGCTTTACGTCGCGATCGCCGATGTGAGCGAATACGTAAGCGAATACTCTCCGATCGATAAGGAGGCGAAATTTCGTGGCTTTTCGATCTATTTCCCGCACAGATCCGTGCCGATGCTGCCGCGCGAGCTTAGCGAAAACATCTGCTCGCTGATGCCAGATCTTCCGAGGCTGGCCTTCGTTTTTAAAATCGCTTTGGATGAAAATTTAAACCCGCAAAAAGAGGAGCTTTTCGAAGCGATTATAAGATCAAAACGCCGCTATAATTACGACGAGGTCGATGAAATTTTACGCACCCGCAAGGCGGCCGAGCCTAAAATTTTAAGCTGGCTCTTGCCGCTTAATGAAATTTGCGAGCGACTGCGCCGCGCGAGGCTGAAGCGCGGATTTGATTTCCGCACCAAGGAGCTTCGCATCATGCTTGATGAGCGCGGCTTAATAAGCTCCACCCGCTTTGAGACCGACACTCCGTCGCACAAACTCATCGAGGATTGTATGCTGCTAGCCAATAAAGCCGCTGCGGCGCGCATCGAGCGGGGCGTTTTTAGAAATCACGGCTCGGCGGAGCTTAAAAAAATTTACGCGCTGCTTGACGATCTGGCGCTGTTCGGCATCGACGCGCCCTATCAGAACAACCTTGCTAAAATGATCGGCGAAATCCAAGCGCAAGCCGATACCATGGGTATCCGCGAAGAGGTCGATAAGCTCATCATCAAGGCTCAAAAGCGCGCCGAGTACGCATCTGAATCGCGCGGGCATTTTGGGCTCGGATTTGATAACTACACGCACTTTACAAGCCCGATCAGGCGCTATTCCGATCTCATTTTGCACCGCTTGCTAAAGGCGCAGATGAGGGGGGATGAGAAATTTTATAATTACCTGCTTTTAAACATCGATGCGACGTGCGTGCGGCTAAACGAGCTGGAGCGCGAGGCGGATAAGGTCGCGTTTGATTTTATGGACCGAAAATTTGCGCGCTGGGCAGCGGAAAACTTGGGCAAAAAATTTCGCTGCTACATCGACGAAAACGGAAATTCCGTCACCGCAAAGCTAGACGACAAGCTAAAGGGGGCTAAAATTTTGGTTTCAAATTTCGCCGGCGACATTTTAACGCCCGTGCTAGTCGAGCTTGCGGACGCAAACATCGCTAGCGGAGTGATTTTAGGCAGAGTGGTAAAGAAGATCTGATGTATAAGAGAGAATTTGACGGTCTTATAGCAAGCGGCAGGGTGCCGAATTTCGTGCTTTTGCGCGGCGGAGACGATTTTTCAAACGAGCTTTACGCGCAGCGCCTGAAGCAAATTTACGCCTCGGAAAATTTTTTGAGTTTGTATTTTTTGGAGTATGATTTTGAGCAGGCGCGAAGCTTCTTGGAGCCCTCGCTTTTCGGCGGCAGCAACACGCTTCACATCAAAACCGCCTCGCTCATCAAAAAAGAGGAGCTGCGAAGGCTCATCGCGCTGTGCAAGGCGGACGCGAATAACCATCTGATCTATGAGCTAAACGATAGCGAAATTTCTATAAGCGCGGATTTTATCAAAGAATTTGAACGAAACGAAGTGAGGTTTTTCAAACCCTCTGGCGTGAATGAAGCCATAGCGCTGCTTGCGCAAAAATGCGAGATGTGCGGGCTTTTTGCAAACACCGCCGCACTTAGCAGGATCTACGCCATCCACAACGAAAGCCTGAGCCTAAGCGCGAGCGAGATAGAAAAATTTGCAAGTCTGGGACTTGAGCTTAGCCTGCAAAACGTAAATTTAATGGTTTATGGCCTTAGCGAGGTGAGCTACGACGAGCTTTTTGATAAAATTTTCGGCCTTTGCGATTTTCGCGTAGATTTTTATAAAATGGCCCTGGGCGGCGGATACAACGAAATGGAGCTGATAAATTATTTCTACCGCTTGATTTATAGAATTTTTCGCCTGCACGCTTACGTAAAAATAAACGGCAGATTTGATTTTAAGGCGGTTTTAGGCTACCTGCCGCCCCCTTCCGTGGCCGCACAGATGCAGCGCTATGCCACCAGCTTTTCTACGCGGACGTTTTATAAAATTTTCGCTCACTTAAACGATTTGGAATTTGAACTCAAAAGCGAAAAGAATGCGGCGAAGGATGAGCTTTTGCTCGCGTCGTTTTTGAGGTTGCAGCGTATGCTGCTAAGTTCGCTCGGGCAAAAAGCAAATATTAAGTGAAATTTTAGTAATATCCTCTCGCATTTTTTGCAAAATCCTTGCCCGCAGACACCGTTTGCGAGCTAAAATCCATAAGGAGAATTTATGAGAAACTACGAGGTTTTATTCATCGTTAAGCCCACGCTTACCGACGATGAAGTTAAAACAAAAGTCGATTTCGTCAAAGAAATCATAACCAAAAACGGCGGAGAGATCGCTTCTGTAATCGAAATGGGCGCTAGAAAGCTTGCCTATAAGATCGATAAATATGAGCGCGGAGTTTATTTCGTAATCTATTTTAAAGCCGAGCCGAGCTTGATCTCCGAGCTTGTTAGAAATCTGCGTATCACCGAAGATATCATTAGATTTTTGACCGTTAAATATGAGACTAAGCGTGAAATTTCCGCTTGGGACAAGCTAAGCAAAGGTATCAAGCTAAGCCCTGCGAAAAAAGAGCGCGAGCCAAAAGCGCCGGTAGAGCCAAAAGAGCCCGAAGAAGCAGCCAAAGAGGGCGAATAAAGGATAAAATATGTTCAATAAAGTAGTTTTGGTAGGTAATTTAACCCGAGATATCGAGCTTAGATATCTGCAAACGGGTACCGCCGTAGGCAAAACCGGTATCGCCGTCACGCGCAGATACAATAGCTCAAACGGCGAGAAACGCGAAGAAACGTGCTTTATAGACATAGATTTTTTCGGTCGCACGGCCGAGATCGCAAACCAATACTTGCGAAAAGGCAGTAAAATTTTGATCGAAGGCCGCTTAAAGCTAGATCAGTGGCAAGATCAAAACGGACAGAACCGAAGTAAGCACTCCATTAGCGTAGATACGATGGAGATGCTAGGAAGCAATCAAGGTGGAAGCGGCGGCTATAATCAAGGCGGCAATTACGAGGGCGGCAATTATGGCGGAAGCTCCGGCGGCTACGGCGGAGGAAATTCTAACTATAGCGGCGGTAATTACGGCGGCGGAAATAGCTATGCTAACAGACAAAACTCAAATTCTAGAGGCGCAAAAAACGATTACAACGCGCCTAAACAAAAAGAACAGAGTTACGAAAGCACGATTCCGGAAGTCGACGTCGATGCCGATAAATACGATGACGGCAACGACACGATCCCATTTTAATTAAGGAAAAATCATGGCAGATAAGAGAAAATATACTAGAAAGTATTGCAAATTTACGGAAGCAAAGATCGAATTTATTGATTATAAGGACACGGCGCTGCTAAAGCACTGCCTAAGCGAGCGCTTTAAGATCATGCCGCGCCGCTTAACCGGCACCAGCAAAAAATACCAAGAGATGGTAGAAAAGGCTATCAAGCGCGCGCGCCAAGCAGCCCTTATACCTTACATCGTCGATCGTAAAGACGTGGTCGTAAATCCATTCGAAAATCTTTAAATTTTAGCGGTACAAAGCCGCTAAAATTCCCCCTATTTTAAACTCTAAATTTTAAAATTTAAGCCCGCTCTTATATATATATATATATATAATTCCACCTATATTTTTTCAAAGGAGAAATTATGGCAGAGAATGAACATCCGGATCATTTAATGTGCCCATTTTGTGGCAAAGGCGACATCAAATACGGAGCAATCGTATGCGGTGGGTGCCAGGCGGAGATCTCTTATAGCAGGCCCTGGTTAAAGACGCTTCTTATTTCTATACTTTGGCTGTTCTTTGGAGGGGCTTTTACCAAGGATAGCGGTACTCTATTTTATATCGTCTTGAGTATCGGCGTGTTAGGTATCATTGGATCTATTTTTATGGCGCGAGATCACAAGTCCACAATTTAATAGGATTATGAAGCACGTCAATTAGTCTATGTCGCCGTCCGCTGACAGATAAATTTTTGCAATTCTCTGATTAAATTTAAATTTGGGAGAATTACGCTACTTAAATTTTAAAAGATAGATTATGAATTTTCTCTAGGTTCCCTTGCTGGTAATGGCGTTTTTGACGGACTTGCAACCGTGGTTATCGTTTTTATTCCGGGCTTTATAGTGTTTTGCATTGCAAAGGCATTTTTAGAAGGCTTGACTTCTAGCGTAAATAATAGATTTATTGCGTCTGTCGTACCAATTGTGGGAGGTTTAGTTCTAGGGTATTTAGCGGGTGCTTCCGTATATGAAAGTGAGCAGGCAAAAGATGCTGAGCGCGAAGTGCAGAAGCAACAAAATATGACGCAGCAAGATAAAGTCTATTATATCCAGCGAAGTTTGATGTTTAGCGGCTACGGCGTGACGATCGACGGTAAATGGGGCAAAAAACTATACAAGCGTCACAGAAATATTCGGGCTCGTCCGCAACCTCGATCGATGAGCTTTATGAAGCGGTCAAGGCTAAAAAAGAGGGCAGAAGATAAAATTTAAATCGCGAACAAAGTTCGCCTGGCTAAATTTTAAAATTTGCTGGTTTGTTTATATCTATTATCGGGCGCGCCTTTAAATGCAACGTAGTGATTTCCAAAATTCTTTAGATTCGCTTGGAAGTTCAAATTTTAATATGATTTGAATGCTTTAAGGGCAGAAGGAAATCTGCTTGCATATGATGTCCAGAACTTAAATTTAGAGATTTTGCCTTAGAGAGTGTGGCGAATGACACTGCCGCCGAATGACTCTGGCTTAAATTTAATGGATTTCAGCTACAAGACACAGCGAAATTTACGTTACTTTGTGCCTTTTCTAAAAGCATAATGCCTCAGCACTCGAGCGAGCAAAATTTTATCTCGCATTGCTGCTCTTTGACCTAGAGTCACGCAGCACATTCTACGTCGCGAAAAACTAAAATTCTTATACCTCCGAAGCTCGCATCGTTTGTCAGAAAGCTCGTGCCTAAATCAAAATCATACCTCTTAAAACCTAGCTCACTAGCGTTTTAAATTTTGGATTGTAAATGAGATAAATACTGAGGCGGCAATCTTTAGTGGATGAAATTCTATACGTAAAAACCGAGGTTTGGATTTACTATGAAAGTTTCAATTTCTTAAACTCGCGGCTATATTTTCTTTGCGAAATCGCGTTAAATTTAAGGCTATCTATCCTGGAGAAATTAACGGCGTATTCCTTCAGGCAGGTAAGGATGAAAGAGAAGCGGTAATTGCCATTTTCGTAAAATATCTCGCTCGTTATTATTTCGCCGGGCGCCACGTTGCATCTTTGATCCGAGCTCATAACGCATTTTAGTTCATAATATCCATTTTGCAAATCTCCGATGTAAAATTTCAGATGCAACTTTTCATTAATTTGCTTTTTAGGTAGCAATAGCGCATCGTTGAAGCTTATACCCGCAAAAATTCTTTCTAGCGTATGCATATTTTTATGCAGCCCTGCTAAATACGCCTCGTATCGTTGCTCTCTTGAGGAATATTCGCTACCTTTTATATTGCCCTTGATCCAATCTGGGTCGAAATATAGCACTTCAATCTCTTCGGTTTTAAATTTATCGCTGCCTGTTCGCTACAGCCCCAAGAAATTCTCATCGTTTTTGATCTTTTCGATGAGATCAAGCGTGGCGTAAAACTCGTCGTAGAAATATGGCATCTCGAGTTTGAAAAATTTAAAGCTTAGCCCCTCCAGCACCTTGAGCGAGTGTTTGTTTTTGAGTAAAAATATGAAAAATACTCCGTCTTTTTCCAACGCGTTGAGGTAGTTTATTTCGCTTATATTGGCGCGCAGGATCTCGGCGTCGAGGATGACGACGTCGGCTACGTAGATGAAGTCGTTTAGGTGCCTCTTTGCGCTCTCCCAGTTGGAGTTTGGCATCACGTCGCAGCCAAGCCCGCTCAAAAAATCTCTCAGCTCCTCAAAGATCGCGCGGTTTTTATGCGTGATTATGACGTTGTAGTCGTATTTTTTGGCGCTAAAACTTTGCTGTGCGAAGCAGCTAAGTACCGCATCCATTTTGATAAAGGTTCCGCGCCCGTCAGCTCCAATGCTGGGATGCGAACCGAGTGCACGCAAATGGGTCTGCGCCGAAGTAAGATACTCATCATCCGTGCTAGCAGCGCTTTCTAGCGCACTTTTAAGTGCATAGGTGCGCGGATCCTTTAGCTCGCGATCGATGCCTACGCGAACGTCGAGCTTGATAGAGCTCATATTCGCTCTAAGTTCCTTGCTACTAAATTCCACGCTTACGCGGATTGGTTCAGCGATATTTTGCAGGAAAAACTCGCACGCGTCAAAGACTGCGCTAGTGAGATTTAGCACCTCGCCGCCGTAGATACGCGGCAGCTGCGGTGGGAAGCTAAGATAGAGCGTGCTATCGTATTTCGTGCACTCCTCAAATAAAATTTCGCTTTGAAATTTTAAAATTTTTAAAATATCGATCTGCGCGATATCCTCACGTCTGGGCACGACGGAATCGCTTTCTTTGGCTTTAGGCGCAGCGGAGAAAATTTTGCCGCTTACGGCGGGCTTTTTAGCAAAAAATTTTCTTGCCGCAAACCACGCGATCGCTGCCAGCAGTGCCAGCGCGCCTAAAATCACGATTTTCATAGCACAAGCATCCCATCGCCATAGGAGTAGAAGCGGTATCTTTGCTCCACTGCGATGCGGTAGAGCTCAAGCGTGCGCTCAAGGCCGATGAAGCTCGCCACGAGCATTATCAGCGTGGATTTGGGCAGGTGAAAGTTCGTAAGCAAAAAATTCTGTCTTATCGGCGGATTGCCCGGGTGCAAAAACAGCTCGCAGATCCCGCTGCTTTGCCCGTTGCGCGCAAAATTTTCGATCGTTCTCGTCACCGTCGTACCCACGCCTAAAATTTTTCGCTCGCTTTTTAGGATTTGCGCGGTCTGCGGCGGGATGGAGTAGAGCTCGCCGTGCATCTTGTGATCGCGCAGATCCGCTACTTCCACGGGCTTGAAGGTGCCTGCGCCCACGTGTAGCGTGATAAAATAAATTTCGTGGTTTTTGCGCAGATCGTTTAGCATCGCATCGTTAAAATGAAGGCTCGCGGTAGGTGCGGCGACGGCGCCTTGCTCGCGCGCGAAGATGCTTTGATACCAGCTCTCGTCCTGCTTGGTATCGGCGCGCTTGATATACGGTGGCAGCGGCACATGGCCGATACGTTCGCAAATTTCAAAAACATCATGGGTGTTTAAAGCTTTACCGCCGTGCTCAAACTTCACGATGCGAAGCCCGCCTTCCATCAGCTCGCAAACGCGCGCTTCAAGACCGCTTTGAAATTTTAATTCGCTGCCAGCTTTGACGCTGCCGCGAATATAGGCGCTAAATTTATTGCCCTCAAGTGGCGAGTTTAGCAGAAGCTCGATCTTGCCGCCGCTGTTTTTATGACCGAAAAGGCGCGCCTTAATCACCCGCGTGTCGTTAAAAATAATATCACAAGGCGGCAGGGCGTCCGCCAGATCGCCGAAGTGCGCGTGAGTGATCTGCTCTTTGGCGCGGTCGTAGATTAGCAGGCGCGCGCTTTGTTTGGGCATCACTGGCGCGCTTGCGATGAGCTCGCTAGGAAGCTCGTAATCGTAGCTGCCAACTAAATTTAGATCCGCCATCTCACGCCTGCGCTACGTCCGTGGAATTTTCGCTTTCGTCATCCTCCTGCTTATACGGATTTATCATTTTGGCGATGAAGATTGAAAGCAGATAAAGCGCAATTAGCGGAGTTGCGAGCATAAACTGACTAAGCACGTCCGGCGGCGTCATCACCGCTGCAAAGATGAAAATAATGACGATTGCGTAGCGGAAAAAATCGCTCAGGCTTTTGTTCGTCACAAGCCCGATCTTGGCGAGGAAAAAGGTTACTACAGGAAGCTCGAAGCTGATGCCGAATGCGACGACGAGCTTAGCAAAAAAGCCTACATATTCGCCTATTGTAGGCATCGCAGTAAATTGCTTGGCGCCAAAATTTACCAAGAAATTAAACGCGACGGGGATTACGAAAAAATAGCAAAACGCCGCGCCTAAAAAGAACATAATGCTCGCGCCACTAACGAAAGGGATGACATATTTTTTCTCGTTGTCGTAAAGTCCAGGTGCTACGAAAAGCCACACCTGCCAGAAAATTATCGGCATCGCTAGAAGCAGCGAGGTGAAAAACGACACCTTCATCGCAGTAAAAAACGTCTCGCCAAGCTGGGTAAAGATGATCTCGCTGCCCTTAGGAAGTACGCGCACTAGCGGGCGGGTCATAAAGCCTAAAATATCTTCCCAAAAGCCGAAGCACGCGATGAAAAGGACGATGACGGACAGAACGCAGATAACTAGGCGCTTGCGAAGCTCGGCTAGATGGGGTTTTAGCTCTTCAAACATTAAATTTCTCTCTCATTATGATTTTTGCGTATCGTTATTTTGCACGGAATTTTGCGTAGAATTTCGCGCATCGCCGTTTAAATTTGCATTCAAATTTTGCGCGGCGCCTTTCGCTTCGCCGCTTGCTTTCGTATTTTGTGCGGAATTTCCTGCACTGTTGCCCGTGCTCGGCATGGAATTTTTGCCTTTGTTTCCAGCGCCAGAATTCGCGCTTTTGCTTTCAGCGCCGGAATTCATTGCGCTGCCGGCGGAGCCTTGCGTAGAGTTTACGGTGCCGCCCGAACTTTGCGCGGAATTTTCGCCGCTCGAATTTGCTTTTAAATTTGCCGTCCCATTTTGTTTTTGTGCCGAGACTTTCGCGGAGTTTAGCACGTCTTTGGCGGCGTCCGAGCTAAGCGTTTCTTTAAGCGAGCTTTCCGCGTCTTTTAGCCCCGCATTTAGCGTCTCTTTGACCGAGTCGATACCGCCTTTGATCTCGTCGAGCTCCTCAAACGTGAGCTTTTTGCGCACACCCTCGCTTGCTTGCGTGATGCTCTCTTTATATTTTTTGGCGTCCTCTTTGAGCTCGGCGATGCGAAGCTCCTGATCGAAGCTCGATTTTGCGTCGTTGATGGTTTTTTTGATGACTTTGAAGTATTTCGCGAGCTCGACCAGCACTTTCGGGAGCTTTTCGGGCCCAAGCACGATTATCGCGATGATTAAAATGACCGTAATTTCAGGCATACTGATACCAAACATAAAATTTCCTAACGTAAAAAGTGGCGTATTTTAACTAAAATTTCATTAATCTTAAATTTAGCGCCCGCTTTGGCTGCTTTGCGTGATAAAAAGCGCAATCTCGTCGGCGAGCAAAAAGTTAGGATTATAAAATTTGCCCTCGCTGAATTTCAGCTTTTTTGCCTGCACGAGCAGTCGCGCGTTGCTTAGCTCCGTAGCGTCTAAAATTTGCGCTTCCACGCCCAAAATACAGCGCAGCCCAAGAAATATGCGCTCGAGCTTTTTATCCTGCGCGCTTAGAACTTCGCGCTGTTTTTGCAGCGGATCTGCGATGTAATCTCGCAAATTTTTAGGCGAACTAAGGCGTACCTGCCCGCTTGTGCCCACGGCAAACGCTCCAAGCCCGGCGTAATCCTCGCCGCGCCAGTAGGCGAGATTGTGCTTACAGCGCAGTCCGCGCGCGGCAAAATTTGAAATTTCATACTGACTAAAGCCGCTATCCGCCGCAAGGGCAAAGAGAAATTTAGCTAGAGCCGCGCTTTCCTTTTTAAAGCTTTCGCGCCCGAAAAAGGGCGTGTTCTCCTCAAGGCTCAGTGCATAGGCGCTTAGATGCGGCACTTCGCAGCGCGCAAGCTCATCCATTTCAAATTTTAAATTCCTCTTATCGTCAAATTTGCTCGCGTAGATTATATCTAAGTTTATATTATCAAAGCCCGCTGTTTTGGCATTTTGCACCGCAAGAAAAATCTGCGCCGCACTGTGCGCGCGACCGAGGAACTTTAGTTTGGCGTCGTTGAAGCTCTGCGCGCCGAAGCTGATGCGATTTACGCCGAGCTTTCGCATCGCCCTAAGCCAAGCGGGGCTGGCGGAGTTTGGATTGGCTTCTGAGCTGATTTCGGCTCGGGCGGCAAAATGCGGCGCGAGCAGCGCAAAAATTTCATTATAAAGTCCCGCATCCACGGCGCTTGGCGTGCCTCCGCCGATAAAAAGCGTCGAAATCTGCGCGTGCGGATTTTTCGCCAAAAAGTCGCGCACCTCAAACTCTAGCGCGCGAAAGTAGTTTTTTGCGAGGCTAAACTTATCGATGAAGGAGCCAAAGGCGCAATACGGGCATTTGGAGGTGCAAAACGGCACGTGGATGTAGATGTGCAAGGGCGGTCCTATGGGCTAAATTTACGTCGCAAAATTTAGCGAATTAATTTGAAAATTTATATAAATTTTAAGCCTCTTAACGCAAATTTTAATATTTTTAGGTAGAATTTTGAGAAATTTTTTGTGAGAAAACGAGATGGAAAAAGAGAAAAATTACAGACCGAATGTCGCTGCAGTCGTACTTTCGCCCTCGTATCCGTTTAATTGCGAAATTTTAATCGCGCAACGAAGCGACATCAAAGGCGCTTGGCAGTTTCCTCAAGGCGGTATCGACGATGGTGAGACGCCTAAGATGGCGATCCGCAGAGAGCTGGGTGAGGAGATCGGAACAAGCAAAGTCGATATCATCGCTGAGTGCCCGAAGTGGCTCAGCTACGACTTTCCCGATGGAGTAGCTCAAAAGATGCGCCCATACGACGGGCAAATTCAAAGATATTTTTTGGTGCGATTGCGAAGCTTAGCCGATATAAACATCAATACTAAACTTCCGGAGTTCGACGCATTTAAATTCGTAGGCGCGAATGAGGTTTTAAGGCACGTAAATCACTTCAAAAAGCCGATTTACGCGACGGTTTTAAAATATTTTAAGGAGGAGGGTTACATTTAATGCTGATCGTTCAAAAATACGGCGGTACGAGCGTCGGTACGCTAGAGCGGATCGAGGCGGTCGCGCAGCGCGTGATAAAGACTAAAAACGAAGGACACGATGTCGCGGTAATCGTCTCTGCGATGAGCGGCGTTACCAATCAGCTTATCGAGCAGGCGGAATTTTTTACTAAAACTCCCATAGGCAGAGAGATGGATGTGCTGTTAAGCTCGGGCGAGCGCGTCACGAGCGCACTTTTAGCTATCGCGCTAAATGCCAAGGGTCATCCTGCGATCGCATTTAGCGGGCGAGGCGCGGGCATCGTGACGGATAATTTTCACACCAAAGCTCGCATCGTCTCTATCGATCCAAAAAGTATGCAAGAGGCGTTAAAGCAGGGCAAAATCGTCGTCGTCGCGGGCTTTCAGGGCATTAGCACCGCAGGCGAAGTAACTACGCTCGGGCGAGGCGGAAGCGATCTTAGCGCAGTCGCCGTCGCAGGAGCGCTGAATGCCGATCTGTGCGAAATTTACACCGACGTGGACGGCGTATATACGACCGATCCGCGCATCGAGCCAAAAGCCAAGAAGCTTGATCGTATCAGCTACGACGAGATGCTTGAGCTTGCGAGCTTGGGAGCGAAGGTTTTGCAAAATCGAAGCGTAGAGCTTGCGAAGAAATTAAACGTAAATTTGGTGACGCGAAGCAGTTTTAACGATCATGAAGGAACACTCATAACAGGAGAAGAAAAGATGGAAGATGCGGTAATTAGCGGCATTGCACTGGATAAAAATCAAGCAAGAATTACGATTAGAAACGTAGAGGATCGCCCCGGCGTCGCGGCTGAAATTTTCTCCGCGCTTGCAAGTAGGGAGATCAACGTCGATATGATCGTGCAAAATATCGGACGAAACGGCGAGACGAATTTGGGCTTTACCGTGCCGCAAAACGAGCTAGAGACGGCCTATAGGGTAATGAAAGAGGTAAATCCAAATCCGAATTCCATCATCGAATCGGATGCCGACATCGTAAAGGTTTCTTTGGTAGGCGTTGGTATGAAAAGCCACAGCGGCATAGCCAGCAAGGCGTTTAAGACGCTTGCGGATGAAGGGATAAATATCCAGATGATCTCCACGAGCGAGATCAAAATTTCGATGATCGTAGAGGCTAAATACGGCGAGCTCGCCGTGCGCGCGCTGCACAAAGCCTACGATTTGGATAAATAATGCAGGATCTGCACACTTGGAGCGTTACGGCGATGCGCTCCGAGCCCGGACTTGAATGGCTTGAGGATCGCAAGGAGGACTGGACGCCGCTTTTAGCTTCAAAGCTAAAATTCCTCCACGACGGCTTTGCTTTCATCGTCATCTGCGACGATGAGCGAAGCTGGTTTAGCGAATATATCATCAAAAAGATCAACTCCTCTACCAACTCACGCCCACTGCTGCCGTTTTTTTCGCTACGCTCGCTTTACCGCGGCGGCGTAAATAGCCTAGAGGACGCGCTGCTGCTAAACGATATGCTAAGTCTCGCGTTTGCCAACGGCTTTATATATTTTTACATCGGCAACGGCAACCATCCGTTAGCCAAAATCGCCAAAAGCCACGAGGACAGCTATCTGTGGCTCATCGACGAGAGGCTGCAAAACAGCTTCTACATGAGCGAGAGCGATCCGAGCTTGGATCTCAAACTGATCCAACTTTTTAAAATTTTAGACAAAAGCATCGACGCCGTGCTTTTTGACGAAGTGGTGCTTTGAAAATCATAAATCAGATCGTTTTGACGAGCGATTATGAGGGCTTTAAAGATAAAATTTTAGCCGAAATTTCGCGCAAAAATTTAAGGTTTTTCGAAAGCGTCGAGCTTAAGATCGACGAGGCACGAAAGATCATAGACGAAGCTTACGTCGCCGAGCGCGAGGATAAGATCATCGTCATCGCCGCTACGAAATTCGGTGAGGAGGCGCAAAACGCCCTGCTTAAAATTTTAGAGGAGCCGCCTAAAAATACGGTGTTTTTCCTGATCACTCCTTTCATCAACGCCCTGCTGCCTACCATCCGCTCGCGCCTAGTGGTGCAAAATCTCTGCGTACGAAAGCCCAGATACCGCACTGGACTAAACTTAACCAGGCTCAGCCTAAAGGAAGCGGTGGAGTTTATCGACGCGCAGATTGCGCTGGAGCGTAAGGGCGAGCTGGATAAAACGGCGCTAAAAGCACTCATCGGCGAGATCGCGCTAGAGTGCTTCGAAGCAGGCGTTAGGCTAAGCGGCGATGAGCTGCAGCGAATAGATCGCTTAAGCTACCTCGCTGAGCACAACGCTAAAGCCCATGCCGTGCTTACTCCGTTACTGTTGATGATCGAGGAGAAAAGATGAAAATTTATAAAATTTCAAACGAAGCCGATTTTGCGCTGATTTGCGAGCGCATCGGCGTGCGAAATGCGGGACGAGCGATAATGCAGAAAAAATCGCGTCTAAACTTTTTCTATCTAAAAGATCTGCGAGCGCCCGCGGCGAATATTTTAAAACAAGATGCCCTTAGTATCGGCGCCGAGCTTGCGTGCAACGAAGGAGTGATCCTAGGACGCGACGATACGGACGCGGTTTTGATCGCAAACGATCGCCAGATCGAGGTTTTGGCGCAAAAGGAAGCACTGCAGGATTTCGGGCTAAAAGAGGTCGCGAAATTTCTAGGCAAGAAATTTGCTAAGCCGCAAAGCTGCGAAATAATGGGCGTCGTCAATATCAACTCCGATAGCTTCAACCCCGCAAGCCGCGCGGCAAACCTAAAAGAGGCGACCAATAAGATCGAAAAGATGATTGAGCAAGGCGCCGCTATCATCGATATCGGCGGCGTGAGCTCACGCCCGGGCAGCCGATACTGCGGCAGGAATGAGGAGTTTGCGCGCATAAAGGACGTGCTGAGCGAAATTTACCGCCTAGGCCTGCATGAAAAGGCTAAATTTAGCCTCGATAGCTTCGATGAGTATTGTTTGGAATTTGCGCTAGATCGGGGCTTTAGTATCATCAACGACATCAGCGCAAACCTCGCTCTTGCCCCGCTTGCGCTTCGCTACGACGCCGCTTACGTGCTGATGCACATGCAAGGAAATCCGCAAAATATGCAGCTTGCGCCCAAATACGACGATCTGATGGGCGAGATCGATGAGTTTTTTGCGCAGAATTTGCAGCAGCTGCAAAGCGCGGGGCTTAAAAAGATCATCCTTGACGTGGGCATCGGCTTTGGCAAGACCGCCGAGCAAAATTTGGTGCTGATTAAAAATTTGCAGCATTTCTTACACTTCGGCTGCCCGCTGCTCGTGGGCGCGAGCAGAAAGAGCGTTATCGATTTTTACAGCCCCTCTGCGGTCGCGGACAGGCTCGCAGGCTCGCTGTATCTGCATCAGATCGCCGCTTTAAACGGCGCTGCGATCATCCGCACGCACGACGTTTTCGAACACGTTCAAATGCTGCGGCTAATGCGCGCGATGGATGCCGCTGCGGTAAAATTTTAAAATTTTGTGGAATTTTCGTGAAATTTCATATTTTTCACTAAATTTTTACAAATCCGCCTTATGCGGAATTCTAAAATTCCTCAAGGAAATATTTTAATTCTTTTAAAATTTTGCGAAAGAGCTTTTGCGGAATTTTATCCACATTTTATTTTGTGCCTAAGCTTTCGTGCGCTTGCTCGTCGAAACTTATAAAAATTTATAAAATTTCGCTTGATTTATGAGGCGCGTCAAAACAGCGAAGTAAAGAGGGATAAATTCTGGCGACGATTTGCACGGATTATTTGCTGCGCGAGTCGAATTATTTCATTTTTGGGCGAAACGAGCGCTTTACGTCAAAGCCCTTGCTAGCGATTTTTATATCATTTGGTATCGTGCCTGCCGGAGCGGAGGCGTCCTTTTTGGCGGATAAAAACTCGACTAGGCTTTGCCAGACAAAGTCGGCATCCAGATAAAACCCCATCGCGTTAAGCTGTGGATTTATCGCCGCGGTGTGAATGTTCTGTGTGAGCTTAAAAAATACGATTGGGGCGCTCAAAATTTCATCTTTGCTTATAATTTTATCGTCGCGAACAATATTTTTTAGTGTCGTTTTGCGGTCACCCTCTAGCGCCACGAGCTGCAGAATCTCCTCGCGCGTAGCCCGCTCGCCGACCTTGCCTAGCCACACGAGACGATATGGGCGCGAAATCCATCGCTAAAGCTCAAAGTTCTGTCCTTCTGATACTGTCTTCTTAGCTCCGTCTCGTCAAACTCTAGGCTCGTGTAAATTTGACCCTGAGAGGCGAAAATATGGACTAAATTTTTGCCGATGAAAATCACGGAGTGAAGCAGGCGCGGCAGCTTATTTACGTCCGTTTTGCTCCAGTTTATAAATTTACCGCCGATAAAGCGGTACCCGCTAAGCTTCCTTTCAAAGACCTTTTTATCGCCCTCGTCAAGCCTCCATAGCTCGTCCGCATCGACTAGAGTAGAGTTTCTGCGGTCATAAACCAAAGTCTCGTCAAGCCCGTATTTTGACACCATAAAATCGTAATTATCTTTAAATTTCGAGATAATTTTCATGTTCGTCCTTTAAAATTTTATCTTTCAAAAGCTCCTGAATCGGCGTGCTTTGCACTGAAACCGAAGCAAAATTTTATCATCGTAAATTCGCACTGCGAACCTCGCAAATTTTACTGCTAAATCGTCAAAATTTATATTGCAAGCTCACGGCTCGCTCAATTTTACAACGTGTCGACGAAATGGTAAAACCGAACGAAAAGCGTGCGGCGCGGCAAATTTTAAATTTATTTTACGCGGCGGCATAGAGTTTTAAAATTTATTTTCCGCGATGGCACAAAATTTCAAATTCATCTGCCGCAAAACAGAGGCCGCTACCGCTTAAGTTGCAAATTTTAGTAGCGGTAAAAGCCAAAGTCGCTACCGCTTAAAGTCGTGAATTTCGATATTTGCGTCATATTTTTTGCAAAGCTCGCTTATCTTTTCTTTAAGCCTTTCCTCGTCATAGCAGATGAGATCGATGTATGCGTGCCTCTGCCCCGTGGCGCCGCCGATTATCTCTAGAAATGAGCTGCAGCTTTTTAGCTCCTCGTCCTCGATCTTGTTTCGCAGATCAAAGCCCGCCTGCATGTCGCCGCCGTTACCTACGCTAAGAAAGCAAAATTTGATGCCGAGCTCGAAGGCTTCGTTATAGATGTCGCGCTTGCCGCCTAGGTACTCGCCTATGAGATTTCGCAGGCAGGTGGTGCCCACGATCACGTCCTCGCGCACCTCGCTACCGCGCGGCTGCATCTCGTAGCTGAAAAAATTCTTTAGCGGCTCGCGCGCGGCTTTTTCGCCGAATTTTTCATCGATCAGATCGGCAAACTCACTTAGCGGCACGCCGTTTTCCTGCGGCTTATCAAGCACTTCAAGCATGCCCAAAGTGTTAATGACTGCCGTCTCGCCGATAATGTTATCAAGTAGGATGAAGCTCAGATTGCCCGCCTTGCCCTCGTCCTGCGCGAGCAGAGCCGCTAGGTTTTCGTTGTAAATTTTAATATCCACGTCGCTTTCGTTAAACTGCGCGTAGATCATCGACTCCTCGGCGCTTACGCGCGTGCCGTACATCTCAAGTCCGCCGATGCCTCGCGGCGCACGCGGCTTTCCGAGCGTACAGCGCATTTTGGATTCGAGCTGCTTGGGCATAGCGTTTTTGATAAAGCTTAGCCAAAATAATCGGTGTCTCATGCCCTCGGGAGTTAGCACCAGATCAAGCTTATCGCCCACGAGCCCCGTCATAAAATAAGGCTCGGCAAGGCAGATACGAAACTTCTCGTCGGTCTTTCGCATCGCCTTTTCAAACTCCTCCGCCGCCAGATCAGCCTTGATCTCATCTATCGCGCCGCTAAATTCCGCCCAAAATTTATCCACTCTGCCCGCGAACGTGCTCAGCTCCTGCGCTTTCTCAGCTTTTTTACCAAAACCGAATAGCCCCATATTTTCTCCTTAAATAAAAATTTTACTCGCATTATAGCTTAATTTTTTGCGCGGGCTCGGGGCGCAAATTTTAAAACCCCCGCGCCCTCACATGCACTGAAAGCAGCCGCCCAAAATCTCGCATTTTTCGCAGATTTGCACGTATATGACACCTTCGCCCTGCACCAGCTCGCCGAATGGGATCTGCGCTAGATGCTTCATCGTCCCGCCGCAGCTAGGGCAGGCTAGATACTCGGCGTCCTGCACCCACTGCGGATAGCCGCCAACCGTCGTATCAAGCTCGCTAAAGCAGCCGTAAAAGGGCGATACTTCGCCGCCTAGCTTAAATTTCATACCGCTCAGTCGCGCAAAATCTTGCTGCGAAAAGTAACTTTTCTCCATCCCTTCGCCCTCGCATTGCATCTGCAGCTCGCCGTCCGCGCCGCGTTTACAAAAGTACATTACCGAGCCGACGCAGGTCGGGCAGCAGCGAAAGATCGCATCGTGCTTTAAATTTAGAAATGCAAGCCGCGGCTCATCGGCCTTAAGACGGAGCATATCGAGCATCTCGCAGCCGCAAAACTCGCACTTTTGCCCCGTAGGCCTGCCGATACGTACGGGCTCGTCGGCATTTTGGTTTGCGCCTTCGCAAGCGTCCTTTGCATTTTCGCTTAAATTTAAACCGCTGCTAGCATCTTTTTGCGCGTCTGATTTTAAATTTACGCGCTCGTTCCGCAAGCTCGCGTCCGCGCCTTCGTTTATGCCCGTGCGAGCACGCTGCGTGTCCGCGTGCAAATTTGAAATTTTATCCGCGCCGTTTTGCGCGTTTTGTTCGGAATTTGCGCTGCCCGCGCTGCCTTTGAAATTTGAAATTTCGCTCGCGCTTTCATCTCTGCGTTCGCGCGCGCGCTCGCCGTTTTTCTCCGCGCCGTCTCTCGCGCGCACCGCTACAAGGCATTTATCAAAAACGAACGATTTTCGCTCGCCCGCCTCGTCAAAGCTCCAGCCGCCGATTTGAGCGTAAATTTCGGTGCCTGCGTAGAGCTTTTGGCGCCACGGCCTCGGGTTTTGATACAGCTCATAAAAAAGCCGCGTCGTCTGCTCGTCGCCCTGCCACGCAAGCGCGCACAGTAGGTCGTTTAGAGTGTTTTTGGCATTGTCTTGTAGCGAGGCGAGCTTGTGGACGAGTGCGTCTCTTACGTCCTTAGGCGCGCCGAAGTAAAGCTCCGGCGGGCAGTATATCTCCGCCGCCGCGGCGGCTCGCGCGATCTTTGGATCATGGATGCCCAGCAGGCTAAAAAGCGCCCAAAAATCGTTGTAAATCTCCTGCCGCTTTTCGATCTCGTCGATTCGGTCCGCGATTTTTAGGATCATCGCCTCCACTTCGTTCGCGCTTAGGTTTAAAATCTCCTCTCGCCTCTGCTTTTGGCGGCACGAGTGGCAGATGCCGTCAAAATAGATCGTATTTTTGCCGCATTTTGGGCATAGATGGGCTTTGCTTTGCATTTTATCTTCTTAAATTTGGATTTAAATTTCGTCAAATTTTAGCTAAATTTTACTGTTTTGTGGCGATAAAGCGCGGTTTAGAATTTAATGTCGCAGTGAACGAGAGACTTTATAATACACCTAAAATGCGTTATTTACAAATGGAATTCAAGCTGAAAGAGATTTGAATTTTAAATTACAATAGAAGTAGGGTGGGTTTGCGAGATCAAGCGGAATTCATCTTCGAAAAGACAAATTCCACTTTTGTGCTCTTAGGCGCAAATCACTTTTCAATGTGATGTTTGACCAGATACTCGATGATATTTACCGCATTATCTATGCCGCAATACGACGTATCGATGCAGATATTGTAGTTTGCGGACGCGCCCCAGACTTGGTTGGTGTAGTATTGATGAAAGCTCATCCTGCCCGCGTCGCTATTTTCCATATACTCGCGCGCGTCGGTATGGCCCTCTTTTTCTAATCTGGCGAGCTTAAACTCATCGCTCGCGCGTAAAAATACCGTCAGCAGATCCGGATGTCCGCGCAAGAAAAATCCGGCGCAGCGCCCAAGCACTATAACGTTGCCGCCCGAGACGATCTTTTCGTAGATTGCTACGATGCGATCGCGCTTTTGCTCATTGGCTAGCTCGTTGTGCGATATTGCCTGAAGTAGCGTATTTACGGGCATTTCGTTGTAGAACTCATACATCTGCTCGAAGCAGCCAAGCTCGTCTGCTTTGCGGAGCAAATCCGCCTTGGCTAGATAGGTGTAGCCTAAGCGCTCGGCTAGTTTGCGCGCGGTTTCGCGCCCGCCTGCGCCAGTTTGTCTAGCGATCGAGATTATCATGTTTTCTCCTTAGATAAAATGTGCAAAAATACCGGCACCGATGACGGTAAGAAGTCCCGTAACTGCCATCGCTAAAGACGCCATTGCGCCCTCTATGTCACCGATCTCAAGAGCGCGCGCCGTTCCCATCGCGTGGCTCGCGCAGCCTAGGGCGATACCTTTTGCCATCGCCTTTTTTATGCCAAAAATTTTAAGTAGTGCCTCGCCAAATACGCTACCGATGATGCCCGTAGCGATGATGCAGGCCACCGTTAGTGTCACGATGCCGCCTAAGCTTTCGCTGATACCCATACCGATTGGCGCCGTGACGGATTTTGGTAGTAGCGTGACATACATTGTGTGATTTAGCCCAAATATTACCGACATCGCGTAGATGCTGCCTAGCCCTGCGATCATACCCGAAATCAATCCTGCAAAAATAGCTAAAAAATTACTTCGCAAAAGCGCCAGCTGCTCGTACAGCGGCACGGCTAGACAGACGGTAATCGGCGTTAAGAAAAAGCTAATGTGCGAGGCGCTTGCGTTAAATTTCTCGTATGGAATTTTAAAGAGTAAAAGCACGCAGACGGTAAGCACGATACCGATTAGAAGCGGATTGAAAATCGTTAACTTAAAGCGCTTTTTTAGATAAAGCCCCAGCTCAAACGAGCCTAGGCACAAAAACACGCCGAAAAAAGCGGAGTTCATTAAAATTTCTCTCATTTTTTGTCGTCTCCGGATAAAATTTCGCGCTCCAGCTTCGCATCCACGCCCTTTGTATTCACGCCGTCTTGTTCGTGCGCGGCTGCGTAGAGTCTGCGCTTAACGCGGGCGAGGGCGATTTTATAAAAGATCTGCGTTACCGCGCCGCTTGCACCGATGACTACTACTGTAGAGACTGCCGTAATCGCGATGATTGCGAAAAGATGCTGGCGTAGCGCGTCGCCTGCGATGATGATCGCAGCACCCGCCGGGATGAAGATCACAGGCATAATCTGCATAAAAAACGACACGGTTTCTCTGATCTGCGATACTTTGATGAGTTTGAAGATCAGGGCTAAAAGCATAATGACTAGCCCGTAGATGCTAGCGGGGATCGGCACAGGCACGAGCGCCGCCAAAATCTCCGCAACAAAAGATATCCCTAAAATCACGCTGAATTGGATTAAGTAGTTCAAAGCTTACCTCGGATTAAAATTTAGCGCTAAATTTAGCACTTTGCAGTTAAAATAGATATTAATCTTGCGGATTTTGGGCGAAATTTTGCGGCAAAATTTACTTAAGTAAGCTCTGTAGCTAGGCTGTAGGTAGAATTTTGCGATTTATCATAGCGCTAAATTTAGCCTTGCGGCACGGGTAAAATCTGGCGATGACTACTCAATCAAGCGTCTCACCTAGCTCGATTTTAACGCCGAGAGCCTTGCAGACGAGATCGAAAATTTGAATATCGACATTGGGCGCGTATTCGTCCAAAACCGTGTAAACTTCGGCGCGCATATCCTCGTCGTGGCCCGGGTGCGAGCGCGAATACAGCTCGTCCGTGCGCTGCACGAGCGTGAGATTGTCGATATCTCGCTCGCGCATCGCCTGCTTGAGCCGCTTTGAAATTTGCCATTTGAAACTTTGCATTTTCGCTCCTTTAAATTTTATTTCAGCGTTTAAAACCAAAGCCTGGATTTTGCACTATGGTGGTAAACTTGCCTGCGAGCTTCGGCGGCGGCAAATTTTTTCTCAAGCTTCGATAGCAATAAATCTTATCTTTGAGTTTCGATGACGCTAAATCTTGCTCGTAAGCTTTAATGAATTTATCGCGTCCGAGTTTTGGTGCGCTAGGTTTTGGCCAATCGGGCTTTCGCGCGCCGAGCTCAGTCCGCGTAATTTTATTAAATTTTACGTGAAATTTCATTAAATTTAGTGCAAAATCAATATAGAAATTACATAAAATTTCGTTAAATTCTACGCAAAGCTTTACGCAAAAATTTGGCGCAAAACTTGTACGAGTTTGGCATTTGAAATCTCTCACTTAAAATCTTACTCGCTAAATTTCATACAAAAATCGCGCTTGAAATTTAAGCCGAGCCGTTCTTGCGCCTTGTCATGAAATTTAAAATTTCATACGCTCGCCCGTCGTGAAATTTCACGCCCGCATGTGTAGTTTACGCAGGCGCAAGTTAAATTTACAGCATCGTGATTAATTGCGCTTCGTGTATTAGCCCTGCGCTGATTGATCGCCGCAAGATTAAA
>ERZ773004.522-NODE-522-length-23953-cov-6.776299_pt1 | contig 23953 bp, 21 predicted proteins | sample MGYA00580667_ERZ773004 | MGnify/ENA primary metagenome ERZ773004 (study PRJEB29015, sample SAMEA2737963) | human oral metagenome | biome: human oral; feature: human-associated habitat; material: dental | place: China | collected 2123 ... | reverse complement strand
TGCGGAAATCTGATCATCAACAATACTTAATTTATCACGAGTTTTACTCCAGTTGATGACCTGTGTATTAAAATTCTCTCCGTTTATTCCAAAAAGCCACGAAGTCCTTATTGCAAAAGACTTGTGCCAAGCAGCTAAAACAGCTTTTTCCCCTTCATGCTTTGAAATTGCATATCTAGAAAGTGGATTCGGAACATCTTCTTCAATATAAGGAGCAGCCTTTTTTCCATCAAATACAAAATCTGTAGAATAAGTTACAAAAACTGCGTTCATCTGTTTAGAAAACTCTGCTAATTTCTGAGGAACTCTTTGATTTAATAAAAAAGCGTTATTATTTATTTCTGCCTTGTCCACATCATTATATGCAGCACAATTTATTACGTGTGTAAAATCATTATTTTTTTCAAAAAAATTTTCCAACTCATTATCATTACTTACATTTAATTCTTTGTGGTCAGTTGCAACGTAATTTATATTTAAATTGTCAAACAGTTTTTGAAAATCATGACCTAATTGACCATCTGAGCCTGTTAAAAGTATTTTTAATTTATTATTTTGAGAATGCTTATTCAAGTTGCCCTCCCTTCTTGTAACAAATTCCTCTAAATATATAAAATCTATTTAAAGACAAAACCAAAAGTCACAATTTTCTTTTTCCAGATTTGTCAGTTTAATATTAAAGGGATTTAACTATATTATACAAAAATGACCGGAATAAGTCCAGCCTTTATTCATCCTTTTATTAAAAAAGAAAGCTGTTTTTTTAATGGCATATCTATTTTAGATTTCTTTAAGTCTAGAAATCTCTTAAATCTATTCTTTTTGACATCTGTTATTTCAAAATATTCTTCAATTAGTCTTTTTTTATCATCTGTCAACAATTCTTCATTCTTAAGAAATATTGCCTTTATCATGGTATAATCCCTATTATCAAAATATCTTTTTGAAAGAAGTTTTTTTAGCGAGTTTTTAGCTCCAATCTGGTTATTATCATGCTGTCTGTAATAAATTAGAGGTTGATTAATAAATATTCTCTCAAAAAACAGTTCTGCAACAATATGAATATATCTGTCATGCAAATATGCCTCTTTAGGAAAAGGCAGAATAAAATTTTTTATTTCTTTTGAAATTAAAATTGTAGCTCCTTGTACAAAATAATTGAAGAATGTATTTTCTAATCCTTTTTTTTCTGCTTTTTTAGAAATAAAAGTCCGGGTTGAAGCATCTGATTTATTTTTATTAAACAAAATAGCGTCAGAATGAAGCAGAAATCCTTTGATTTTAATTTTTTCTGCTGTTTTTAAGTATACATCCAGCTTGTTTTCAATCCAGATATCATCCTGATCAGAAAACATTATAAATTCAGATTCCGAATTTTTTAACAGTTCTTCAAAATTCTTCACTATCCCAAGATTTCCCTCATTATCCTTTAAAAGTTTTATTCTATTGTCCTTTTTCTGATAATCTTGTATAATTTCCAATGTTCTGTCTGTAGAATTATCATCACGTATCAGTAAATTCCAATTATGATATGTCTGGTTAATGATTGAATCAAGCTGTTCGGCTAAATATTTCTCGCCATTGTAGGTTGCCATAAGAATATCAATTTTTTTATTTTCCATCATCCAGTTCACCCATTTTACTCTTCATGAAATCAGCAATTCCCTTAAACATATATTTTAATTTTCTCAACTTATCTTTTTCATAAAAAATAACTTTAAAAAAATCATTCAAAATATAATAAATATATCTTGATCTGTATTTTTTATATTTTTTTAACATGTAAAATTTATTTCTCATAATATAATATTTTCTTATATGATTATGGTTTAAAACAGAAATTTTTCTTGTAAAAAAGTTCCTTTTCTCAAGGTTTCCCAGTTCATGAAACATTCTTATTTTATTTAGCTGGATAACCTTATATCCATTTTCTACTATTCTAAAACATATTTCACTGTCAACTTCGTCAATAAAAAGATTTTCATCAAACCTTCCAATTTCTTCCCATATTTTTAAATTTAATAAATTCCCTGAGGTCATCACATGATCAACCTCAGCAGATTCCTTAACATCACTAAATTTATCTATATCGTTTTTTAAAATATGCCTAGGAGAAATAATGCCAACATTATTTTTTGTCATTTTCTCAAAAGCTCTAAAATAGGTATTTATACTATCAGAATCAAATGAACTGTCCTGATCCATTGTCAGCATCCATTCAAAATTCTCACTAGCCGCCTTTTCACAAGCCAAATTCAAAGCCTTTGCAATTCCTAAATTTCCATTGTTGCAAACATACTCCGTTTTTAAACTGTTTAAGCTGTCAGCTAACTTTTTATTATTTTCTTTAGAATTATCAATTATGTATAATTTTTCCACATAATCAATATATGTCCTTATATTTTTAATATTTTCATTGTCTGGATTGTACCAGATTACTGTTGCAGATGTTTTCATGATTTTTCCTTTTTTTAATCATTATTTAACAGTTCTTTCCATTTTTTTACATTATATTCTTTCGTACAAATAGCATCAAATTCTATTTTTTCTTCTTTTATTTTTTTAGCATACAGTTCTATTTTTTCAGGTTGTCCCTGTAATTCAGGAGACACTAGACATAACTTATATCCCATGTCTTTTATTTTTCTATAAATTTTACTATCAATAGGTAATTTAGTAAAACAATCCACCCATACCCAGTCAACTTTTCCCTGCATCTTTTCTAATGTATCTAATCCTTCATATTCAGAATATCTTAGAGCAATATTTTTTTCTCCTCTGTCAGATAATAATTTTATCATTGGAAAAGAAGAATCAAGAAAAAAATAATTATTTATGTTATATTTTTTTAATAGTTCTAAAATTTTAAGTTCTATTCTCTCACTTTTTACATTTAATATCATAGTTCCATGGCTATATTTTCTTAGATACTCTTCAAAATCTTCACCTAAAATAAAAGGATCATGATTTATATATATTTTTCCATCAACATTATCTCTCAAATCTATTTCAACACCATATTTTTTAGATAATTTTTCCAATTCTTCTAATTTATTTATTCTATGTGCTATAAATTCCATTACTTCACACCTCTTTTTTTCAATTCTAAACTAAATGTCATAGTTCTTTTTATAAATTTCCATTTAGATGCTAGTCCAGTATTCCAAGTAGATTGTCCATGTATTCTTTCAGGAAATAAGACATCAAATCTTATAACTTTTAGCTTATTCTTTTTAGCCATATATAATGCATATAAATCAAGAGAAAAATCTTTAGGAGGATTCTCCCAATTGGAAAAAAATTCTTTTGAAAAAATATTAGGCTGTGCATTTACATCATATAAAACTTTTCCCATAAAAATTGTTTCAAATACAGACATTCCAAATGTAAAAAACTGATCAAAAAATGGTCTTCCTTTTCTATTTCCTTTAACATAAATATTTTTATTCCAATTTTCTTTTTCTAATATTTCATAAGCCTTTATCACATCTTTTGGGTCTGTCTGCATATCTGCATGTGTCCATCCTAAAAAATCTCCTTTTGCTTCTTTTAATCCCTGTAATATTCCATACCCATATCCTTGATTTACAGGTACTAAAACTGTTCTTGCAAATGAGAACTTTGGTAAAAGTTCTTCAAATATTTTTTCTGAATTATCTGTTGAGCCATTATTTACAAGAATTACTTCTATTTCTTCATTTTTAATAATGTTATTAAATTTTTCAAGAATTAAAGGTATATTTTTTTCTTCATTATAACATGGAATTACTATTGAAAATTTCATATTTATTCCTTTCGTTTCACTTAATTCACAAAATTTTATGAAAAATTTTGTATTCTTTGATTATATTATGGTATAGATAGAAATTTAACTAGCTTTATTCTCAATTCGCTTTACTATATAATATTTTAAATTTATTATATTTTTCTCAACGAAATAATAAAATAAAAAAGAAGTTACTACTACCAACAATAAATACAACGATACATTCATTTTACTTAAAGGTTTTCTAATTTTTAAATAATGTGTTAATTCTAAAAAGAATTGATGTATAAAATATATAGAATAACTTAACTTTCCTAAATTTGAAAACTTTTTCAACATTTTAGAAAAGAGACCCATTTCATAAGCAAAAATAAACACAAACATTCCTATGCTTTCTTTGAGATATTATTTTTTCTATAACCATGGACATTTTAAAACTCTGTATATCTGTTAATGCCCAATGTTATGTCCACATCTCCTTTATTTCGTTTGCGCTTAAAAGTTTACCTTTTAGTCATCATCCCTTGTTATTCTCTGATTTGAAAATATACTTATCTATTTACTCACAACTTTATACAGTCTTGTGTTTTCATTTTTGTTTTTTATTATTTTTCTAATTATTCTTATCTTATTTAAAATTTCTTCTGTTATTTCATAAACTTTTACCATTTTTATCACCCTATTATACTCAGTTGATGTAATAGATTTTAGTATAAATTCAGGACAAATACATGAAAATTCCATTAAAATTCTCAGTATATGATTTTTAAAGAATTTTATGAGAGTGTATTTTTTAATTTATAATTTTAAGTTAAAATTATTGAAGCCATTATAAATGCTATGTTTGGGGTTACTTTTATTCCTCTTTATGCGTTTGTCGTAGTATAAATTTTATTTTACTTTATCTTATAAAGATAAATTGTATAACCTTTTCTATGAATTTTATCTACTATATTAAAATTATCATAAATATGTATATCAGCAACATCTCCCATTTGTTTAAAACTATCAGGAAGAATCCAAATTATATAACTATATTTTTCAGAGTCTAATGTATATTTTTCACTTTGTTTTAAAGTAGACCAATCAAAAAAGTTTGTTACTTCTAAAGGATCTAAAAATGCATAATTTTCAGCAACAATATACGTATTCTTAGTATCTATTTTTTTCCAAATTAAAGGTGATATTGGAACAGGTTTGTATCGTTTTATCGCTATATCAATTGTATAATATTCGTTACCTATCTTATTATTAATTAGATATAAAACATCTGAATATATGTTGCTTTCGTTACTTTCTAAAGAACTAATAGATTCTTCTGTAGTATAGTGCCATTTATTTTGTAATGGAATATAATATAAAAAACAAACCATTGTTTGAATCAATACAGCTATTCCTATCAATATTTTTTTTATTAATGTTAATTTAATTATGTTTTCTTCTAATTCAGAAAAAAAGAAAACAACATAAGTCATTATAAATATTCCCATTGTGAATCCATGCCATGCATAACCAGGTGAAAATCGTGAAATAAATAAATAAAAACAAAATGTCATAAATATAGAAATTATTAAAAGTCTGAATTTTTTAAATAATATTGGTAATATATATAAAAATATTATTACTGTAATTAGTGACATTACAGATATATTAAATGGCAAATCATTAACATGATCCCATATTATTCTTGATTTATCATTTAAAAATAATTTAAATCCATAAACTGCTGGATAAGCTTTTATTCCCTTTATTGTTGCTCTTGGATACAAAAGTAAGTTATAATTTCCTGCGACATATCCAATTATAAAGAATAAAAATGATCTACTAGTTTCTTTTAAAGATTTTAAAACTCTAATTATTAATATTCGACTTTCTCTTTTTGTAAGCATTAAAAGTATTAATCCAACAATGGGAAAAATATTATATGGTTTCCATGACAATAAAAATCCTAATGATATACAAAATAAAATCCACTCTTTATTTATTCTCTCATTATCTCTTATTTTTATTAACATTTTTTTTAGAATTGAAAGACATAAGCTATATGTAAATGCTGTAAATGGAAAATCATAAAAAATTTTTCCATAAAAATAATAAAAAAAACAACAAGAATACAATAACAAAATAGTTATCCAATAGCAATGTGTATTTTTTTTATTAAACATAAATTTTATAAAAAAAGAAAATTGAATCATAGATAACGACATTAAAATTAAAATAAATATTGTTAGTTGTTTAGGAATAATCGCAGATAGTCCAGCAATCCATATGAATAGTGATGAAAATCCATCTCGTGCTTTCGCTCCATCGAAAGCCATACTAAAATATAATCTAAAATCTGGTACATAATAATTTATTAGATAATACCGTAATAAAAATACAAAATATACTAATCCTAAAGAATATAAAATTATTTCTTGTTTATAACTTCTAATATTAAAATTTTTCATTATTTTTCTACCTTCTTTTTCATTTCATAATATGTATCCATTGAATTTGTAAGTTCTCCTATTGGTTTTAAAATAACATACATAATTTTTGATTTTATTGTGGGTGATACACTTCCATTTTTATTTTGTTTTAAAAATCCTGTGCTAACAGCATCGTGTATTCTTTTATCAAATATATCTTTTGAAAATTCTTTTTCAATATTCTGAATATAAAACTCACCTTTTTCAGCTGCATAAAAAGCAATATGATATGAAATACTTCTATCAATAAATGTTGGACCAAATACTGATAAAATTATAATACCTAGATAATAGACAATTGCTATTACAAATAATGTAAATTTTTCAAATAATTTTTTTGAAAATTTTTGTATAATAAAACAACTTAAAACAGTAGAAATTATTCCTATAACTAATGAAGCAAAAAAGATTATTGGATTAGAAGAGATACGAGTATATATCCCTATTCCCAGAAAGAATAAGATGACTGAAATTACTCCTCCTATTACAAAATAAATTAATTTTTTCATATGTTCTCCTTTATTACATTCAATATTTTAAAATTTTAAAGTTTAATCTCTAGTAAAAATCAAAAATTTCTGACCTAAAAAATTTAATATTGTACTAACCCCCGTTGCACATAAAAAAGCAAACATTTCACTTCCGAATAATAAAAGTGCATATTTATTTATCTGCGAATTAATAAAAGCTGTCACTAGGTATAATGCTGCATACTTTAAGATTTCCCTTATCTGAAATTTTGGACTTTTAAACGTCCAATATTTATTAATTATAAATCCTACTATTGAACCACAAATAAATGATAATGTTTTTGCTATTGTTCTTTCTATACCTAATATCATAAAAATTTTATATGTCAGGAAATCTACAATAACGCCTGTTCCTCCACCAACGAGAAACTTTAAAATTTCCTTCTTATCAATTTTGTTTAAATCCATCATTTTTTAATATCTCCAACAATTCATTAAAATTTTGTATATTTTTACATTTTTTATTATAATCATTAGAAAACCATACAGCATTCATTCCATATTCCATAGAACCTAAGATATCTTTTTTTAAGCTGTCTCCTATAAATAAAGTTTCTTCTGGAGTTACCTCTAATTTTTCTAATATCTTATTATACATTTTAAAGTCCGGTTTTTCAACCCCTACTTCTTCGCTTGTAACTATCGCATCAATATATTCATCTATTCCTAATTTTCTAATTTTTCTATGTTGTATGTGTACCGTTAAGTCAGTACATATCCCTATTTTTATATTTTTTTGATTACAAAATTCTAAAACTTCCAGTACACCATCATTTAATTTCATATTTTTTAAAATATGTTGCCAGTATATTTCATACATTTCAAGAGCTATAGAAAATGGATTCTCGTTTAAATTTTCAAGAGTTTTCTGACAATATAAAAGTCTATTATGTGAAGATGCTACATCTCCTAGTGTAGTTTTCACATCTTTTTTAGCCTCATTAAATGCTTCATAAAACTCCTCTTTTTCTATTTTCAATTTTTGACAAGTATATTTACATATTTCATTTATTCCTTGCTCATTTAATTTACTATAACTATAAAGAGTGTCATCCAAATCAAATATAATAGCTTTTATCATTAATTAGCCCCTTCCTCTCTCATTTTATGACTTATTGAAATTAATATTATCATTTCTATTATTCCATTAAGGTTATTTATATAGCTTAAATCTTTGTTTAAAATTTCATCTAAATTTGGAATTATTCTTTCAGCAATATCACTAAAATTTATTCTTTTTTTACTTAAACTTTCACCACTAAAAACAACTACTTGTTTTGTCAAATCTTCTTTATAATCATGATTGACAATTATATCCTCCTGTCTAAGTTCAAAAATAAAATTATCTAAATCTACGTCTGCATTTAATGTGATTTCTAAATCCAACTTTATATCATGATTTTCAATTGTATAATCCGTTAATGTTTTATCAAAATATTTTATTAATATATCTGCGTATTGCTTTTGAGGATAGATATATTTTATTGCATCTGGCATTCTTTGCTCAATTGACTCTATAACTTTTTCCTTACTGTAACCTCTATGATAAACATCTCTTTGAATCTTCCAATATCTTCTCAATTTTTCGTCAACGTCCATGTATATTTTTAAATCAAGATTTTTTCTCATTTTAGGAAGATACAAAGCATGAAGTCCACATAATACAATATAAGGCTTAGATTTTACTTTAGAACTTTCTGTAAATTTTCCAGTATCATGATCATACTCTACCCTAAATACATTTTGACTTCTTCTTAAATTATTTAAATCATCTGCTTGCTTATGAATATAATTTGCCTTTGGATTTAATGCAGTTAGCTGTTTCCACATCTCATCTCCTCTTTCCCATTTATGATCACCATCACCCTCAAGAAAAAGAATATTTTTTTCTCCAAATATATTTTTTATCATTTCAATCAATGTACTTTTACCTGCACCACTGTCTCCAGATATACCAATAGAAAAAGATTTATTTTTTCTTCTATAAAATAAACTTTCTGCAATCCCTAATTGATACATCATATAGCTTGTATATGTTAATACTGCTGTCAACATTGTAAATGTTATATTTACAAACATAGCATTAGATACTTTCAAAAAATTTAAATTATAATTTATAAAATATAAATCCGTATATATTGTTTTATGAGCAAATATAAAATATATTCCGTATAATATATTCAGGAATAGGTAAATATAAATATTTACATACTTATCCATACTTACATTTACAAAAAATATTGTAATAAAAGGTACAATCCAAACATACCATCCTGGCATTGGAAGAACCAATATCAAAAATATAGAAAATAACACTCCACAGAAACTGTATAATAAATTTTTATTTATCTTTTTTAAACTGAAAGCTTTTAAATAAATACATATAATTGCTAATATAGATAAATATATTCTATTATTTTGATATTGTAAAAATATACTGGTTACACCTCTTTGCTCTTTATTCATTATAACCATTTTCATAAAATTATTTTTTGTATCGAAAAATGGTAAAATTATTAATATTGTTAATAAAAAAGATATACCTATAGATTTTGTCGCTTCAATAAAGCCATCTTTTTTATATATATATAGATATAGCAATGGAATAATTGCCAATATATGAAGTTTTGAAGACAATGCTAAAGCCAACATTATAGAAAAAATCATATTATTTCTTTTATTTATTAAAAAATATAGAGATCCTAATAAAAATACTGTTGGGATTATATCCAGCTGACCATGCATATATGTAGCATAAAATATAATTGGTGAAGCAAAATATAATACTCCTATGTATTTTCTTCTATCTGGAAACATTTTTACAAGAAAATATAATCCTAATAAATCAAATATGAGACTAGGAAGTTTAAATAAAATATTTTTTATAAAAATACTTTTTGCTCCTATCGATATAATACCTCCTACCAGCTCTATTAAAAACATAGTTGGAGGATAAGGAAATAAATTCACTTCATTTTTAAAAATAGAATAAGGATTAGAAAATCCTCTATTTCTAATTTCATTAATAAAACCGTATATAAATTTCATAAATAAACCATTTTGATAATCTGATGAAAAAAATCCCATTACTACTATTTTTAAAATTAATACCACGACAATAAATATCTCAAATTTTTTAATCTTTTTCACAATTATCTCCTTATTTAAAGATTTTTTCTATATTTTTCAGAATCCCAATTTAAAAGAAAATTCTGTTCTTCTTCTACTAAAAAATCCATTTTTTTATTTTTATTTAGTTCAAGTACCTGCAAATTAAAACTTAGTACACTTTCAATTTCTTTAGCCTTCTTTATATTTGGTGCAATTATATAAAATTGATTTTCAAAAAATATTACATTAAAATTACCATATTCTAAAATATGCTTTTTAGTAACTTCTAAAATATCATCATTTTTATTTAATACTAATATTTTTTTGTTACAATAAATTAAACTATCAGGAGAAAAAGAATAATTTACTTTATTGATATTATTATTTTCTTTAAAACTTCTAATTCTATTATTTTCACATAAATATACAATATTATTTTCTATAAAATTTTCTAATTTTTTGTATAAATATGTTGAATTTTTATACGCCCGCATATTAATATTTAGCTTATCTTCTAATATCTTTAAAACATTTTCATGTAATTCAATAACCTCATTAACATTTTTACCACTAACTATTAATCCATGGTTTTTCAAAAAAATTATATTTACTTTTTGAGGATTATCTAACTTTGAAAATTTATCAAAAAAATCTTTAGCTAAAAAAATTCCAGGCGTTTGATACCCTATTATCAGACTATCAGGAAACATAGATTTTAATTCTTCCATACCACTTGTTCTAGAAGTAAACACATTAATTAATAAAGGATGAGTATGTAACGTATATTTTTCTGTTATAGAATGTAAAAAAGTTTCAATGGAAGGTTTCTTTCCTTCGATTAAAGTTTTTTCTAATAATTCTTTTTCATCATTTTTCTTTATTTCAGTATTCTTTTTAAAATAATCTACAATTTTTTTATAATTTACTTTAGAGTAGCCTACATTTTCTTCCATTTCTGAAAGCTGATATCCAGAAGATTTTATAAACATTGTTTCATCATCGATTTTTACAGATGTATTTCCTCCACCTGCTTGTGTGATATCTTCTCTCATCCCTGCATACTTGGATAATTTTATTAAATTTTTTATTTCATACATTTTGTTATTCTCCCAAGTAATTTTTATCTTCTTTTACAAATTCTTTCCAATACTTTATTGTATTCTGATATTCTTCATAATCTTTTGGAGTTCCCCAGCCAATATACCTGTCTATTTCAAAAACCTTTGCACTGTATCCTAAATCTAATAAATGTGAAATTACACTATCAACATAAAATTCATTATTTATTCTATCATTTTCCTCTATCATTTTTTCCGCACTTTTTACAAATATACTTCCTTCTTTAAACCAAAAAGTCGCCACTATTGCGTGATCATTCATTGGAGTATCTGATATAGCTTTTTTTATTGACAATCCTGTTATTTCATCTTTATCATTTACTTTAACCCATCCATAAGCATTTGGATTTTTTAAAACTGCTTCGTTATTTCTATATGTAAAAACCAATGCATCGCATTCTTTTTTCATTTTTTCAAATTTATTCTGATTAATAATCATTCCGTTGTCACAACCAGCAATTAGCAGCTCTTCATTGTTATTTATTTTTTCTTTTGCCAATAGACAAGTACATGCCTGTCCTTCTGTTAATTTATCTACTGTTATAAAATTTGCTTTAGGGAAGAATTCTTTTATTTTTTCTTCAATGCCATCTTTTTTATGAAAATCCCTATCTACATATATGAGATTATTTCCATCAGTTTCTAATCCAGGCAAATCCAATGTAGCACAAACAACCATAGGATATTCTTTTCCAGTTCTTCTGTCTATTGTGGGGATAACAGGTTTACTTAATTTATATCCTGCATCTGAAAATCTTTTTCCTTCTCCTGCCATTGGGATTAATATTTTCATTTATTTCACCATTCCTTTCACAGTTTCAGTCCAAAAAAGATATTCTTTTAAATCTTCAGGGGTTCCCCATTGACAAAATTTGTTTACATTTGTAGGAACCCAAACTTTTAAACCATCCTTTACCATAAAGTTATATGGAAGACTTGCATAAAATTCTCCATTTATAGCCTGATCTTTACTTTCAATCAATTTTTGACAATATTTTTTTAATATTTCTCCTGTTTTAAAATAATAAACCCCAGGAGAGTGTTTAGCTTTCTGTTTATCCTCTTCAAAAGAATATTTTTCTCTAATTTCTATCAAATTATTATTTTCATCCGTCAAACATGATGCATAATAATTCTTTTCAGGTAATAAATTAGGATGGAATCCCGTATAACAAGGAACCGCACCTTCACTCCCTCTACTTGTTACTTCATGCTTAAATTTTTCAAAATCCCAAGACATATAAAAATCACAATAATTTATTATACATTGTTCATTGTTATCTATTTTTTCTGATGCTTGCAATACATCATACACAGGGCCTTTTTTTGTCCAATCATCTACTTCAAAAATTTCTCCTTCAGGTGCTAAATTTAAAAGTCTTGTTCTCATCTCTGGATTGTTATCCAAATGTTCTTTTCGACAAACAAATAAAAAATCGTTTTCGTTTGGGTACATTCCTTTTACAATCCATTCTATCATTGGTTTTCCTTGAACTTTTATAAATGGTTTTAAATCCTTATATCCAGCTGCTACAAATCTTGAACCATAGCCTGTCATTGGTATTATTATTTTCATATTTTTCTGTAATAAAATTTTATTACATTTCTCCTTTCAATATTATTTTAAAGGCGTTGATATAACTAATTCAGGTTGAATATATGCTTCTGTATTATCTAAATTAAAAAATTTTATTTTATATATTTTTTCTTTTTTTGTATTTATAAATCCTATAAATTGTCTTTTACTAGAATTCATCTGTATAATTTCTGCTATTGCATTACCTTTTTCTCCATATAAAATAACCTTTAACATTCCATTATTATCTGTTCTCAATCTCTTGGCATACAAATATGAAATTTCTCTTGGTACCTTTAAGTTTATTTCATGTAGTTGATTTATACTATTTGAATCTATATTCTCATTTTTTTCAAAAAATTTATTATAGCTCATATCTCCAATATGGTAATTTTCAACATTTTTTGAAATAGACCATGGATAAGGATCTAGTGGTATTAAATATACATCCTTTTTTAAAAACTTATAATACCTTCGCCAATCAGAATAGGATTCTTTATAATTTATAGATTGATTACTATCAAAAGCTGAAAACCTTATAAACAAAGAAACTACTACAAACAAGCTAAACAAATCAAAATATTTCAATATTTCTGATTTGTTTTTAATTTCTATTTGTTTTTTTATATTATATAATAACAATACTATAATAAATATCATAGAAACTATTATAAAAAATGAATGTCTATTACTTATAGCACCCATAGTTTCCATCCAATCAATTTCTTTATACCATACTCTTGCTAAAACATTAAATATTGAAACTCCTACCGTTAGTAATATTAAGCTAAACAATAATATACTTTCTTTATTTCTATTTCTGTATATCAAATAAAGACTGTATCCAAACAAAAAAAAGAAAATTATTAAGAAAGTTATATTCAAACTTATACTATTAAAAGCTGTTGATAACTCTGGAAAAAACAAAAATATCAATTGCTGTATCATCTGATGAAATGAATTATTAAAAACTTCTAAAATAGTTATTTTTTCTTTATTTCCGACCCAAAGTCCAATATTGTTTTTCATATATAATATCTGGATTATATTTGAAATCCCTATTATTAATAAAAATACATTGTATCTTCTTGATATCTTTTTTCTAAATATCAATAAAGAAAAAAATATTAATGGAAGAATTACAACAAAATGAGATTTTGAAATACTAAAAAATACTATCATTACCATTAACATTATATAATTTTTTCTTTTTAATTTATCAAAATCTAAGAAAGATATTAAAATTAAAGCCACTAAACTATAATAAGAAAAATTAATAAAAACATGAGATTCTAAAAATGATCCGATTCTAAGTGTTCCAAGTAAAATAGATATCAAAAATCTGAAATATAAATTACCATATTTTTTATAGATTTTTAAAACAAATAAAGAAGTTATAATGGAAATAATTAATATTCCTGTATTTTGCATTATAATGACAACTATTTTAAATCCCAAAAAACCAAAAATTTTTATTATAATTAACGATACTACTCGTTGAAATAATGGTAAATAACCTGCATCTTGTATAAAAAGATTGCTAATAAAACTTTTATTTATGCCATTGATAAAAAAATTAGTGACTATTTCTGCATAAGGTTCTGTATAAAATGAAAGTGTAGGAGCTTTTACATTTATAACAAAAAAAGTTATTGCAACCATGGAAGCATAAATTTTTAGATTATTTTCTTCTTCTTTTTTAGAAAATTTTATCAAACATAAATAACTCGCTATAGCTAAAAATAAATATATCAATTGTACTCCCACAACTTTATCAAAGCTATAATATTCTGAATCATAGACTATTCCCTTTTTTAAATTTTCGCCATTTTTACTTAAAGTTCCCAACGAAATATCATCTGACATGTATAATGTCACAGAATTTTTTTCTGTCCCATCAATTCCTTCTATTACTAAAATTGCTTTCCCTTTTTTTATTTTTGAAAAATTCATTTTTAAATATCTAAACTCATCATTTTTTATCGTAGAAACATCTATTATTTCCTCAACTTTTTTATTATTTTGTTCTAAAGATATTTTTATTTTCCCATTATTATTTCGTAAATAAGTTGCAAATTTGATTCCATATCTTTTTAGTTTACCAGAAATTTCTATTTCTTGAGTCAACTTAGTTCCTTTTTTTATACCTCCAACTGCTCCTATATTATATAATTGTGTTGAATTTTTTATTATGATATTTTTATATATATAACTAAAACAAGGAATTATTATTGCAACAATTAAAATAAAAATTATCAATAATTTTCTTTTCATAAATTCACCTCTAATAAATTTTATTATTGATATAATTCTATTATTTCCTTTTCTATATTTTTCCAATCCCTTTCTTTAGCTGTTATCAAACCATTTTTTATTAATTTATCTCTTAATTCTTTGTCATTTGTTATTCTTTCTACACATTTAACTGCTTCTTCTATATTTCCTTGTTCATAGAATAAACAATTATTTTCATTTTCCAAATATTCAATATTTCCACCATTTGGAACTACAACAGACACTCCTCCTGTCGCCATCATTTCCAGTGGAGGATAAGAAAAACTCTCTAAAATACTAGATTTTAATAAAATATGTGCTTCTTTGTATATTTCACTAACTTTTTCATGTGGTACTTTATTATAAAATTTATCAACTCTATACCAATCTTTTGGTTTACCTTTATAAGATAAATACATTATCTCATATTTTTCAGGATTTAGTTTTTCTATTATTTTGAAACTTTCATCAACATTTTTATAGTAATCTTCCGAATTTCCTTCTACTAATATTTTTATTTTATTTTCTTCAAAATTTCTTTCTTTAAATGGAAACAAAGACATATTTATACCATTTGGTGCATATTTAACTTCCTTAAAATATTTATTTTTTAGCCAATTTTCACACCATTTTGAAATTGTCAGATATTCAGTATTATTAAAAAAGTTATATGTCAAATTAGCCATATTCTTAAAATAATCCCCAGTTTCATAAAAATCCGTTTCAAAATTTTGAACCAGATATTTTTTCTCCTTTATTTTTGGATAACTTTTTATAAAATCCATTGTACTCCATAATGTTCCGACAGCTTTTTTAAAATATGCATGTATAAAAGTTTTGTTTATACATATAGTATTTATTTCTTTACCCTCATATAATATATTATCATCATCAAAATCCATTGACAAAACTGTTACATCATATCCATAATCTCGCAATATATTACAATGTTTCTTTACAACATTTACCCCTCCACTAATATTAGTAGAAGGCAATACAAATAGTATGTTTTCTTTTAATTTTGACTCTAAAAATCTGGCTAGTCCCATTCCAGTATAAGCTGTAACATTTTCTTTTCTAACTATATTATATGTTTTTTCCGCTATTTTATTCCGTAAATTCTTATCTTGTATCAATTTTTCAAGAGTCTCTTCCCATTCATTTTCATTTGTACATAAATAGCCTGTTTCTCCATTTTTTATAAAATCTTTAAATGGACCAACAGCACTTGCTACTGTTACCGTCTTTACAAGCCCTGCTTCTACCCATTTATTTTCTGACTTTGCTTCATTGAAAACTGATTCTTCCAAAGGAACTAGATTTATATCAAGATCCGAAATCAATTTTGGTAACTTTTTCCAATCTACAAAGTCTTTTTTTACAATTTTATGCTCTACCTCTTTTAAATTTTCAGGAACATCCAAAAAGCCAACAACTGATAGGTACACATTGTCATATTTTTTCAATAATTTTTTTACTATAGGAGATATTAATTCAAAATCTGGATTATGTGTTATACTTCCACTCATGTATCCAAGATAAATTTTGTCGTCATCTTTTTTATTTTTTTCATTTTCTTTAATAATGTTTTCGGAAATTTCCAACATTTTTTCAGATGAAACATTACGATTAATATAGACTTCAGGAACATAATTTTCTAATTCTCTAGCCAATGTTTTGGTTGTAGTTATTCCATAATCACATTTTTTAAGAGTTTCCTGCATTCTATTAACTCCATCCATATAAATAGCATAGTCTTCTTTTGACATTTCATCTAGATATTTTATGGTTTTTACATATTTTTCATCTATAACTAAATCATCTATATCAAAAAAAGTTGTTTTATTATAGCTTTTTGCTTTATCTATAAATTCTAATACTAATGGTGTGCTTGGACATCTATAAAATATAAATCCTCTATAAAATTTGACCATATCCATTGTTAATTTCTCATACCATACTTCTTCACATGAATATCCTACATAATTAAGTTGCTCTATTTGATGAGTTACTCTATATCTACTAGGATGTTCTAAAGAACATCCATTTATAAATAAAAAGTCTCTGTAATGATTTCTATACTTAAGGTTTCTTCTTCTTTTAAAATATTTTTTTGTTTTTTCAGTAACTCCATTTACTCCTTCTTTTTGCATTGTTATTACTGTCTTTTTTAATAATTCAATAGCATTTTTACTTTTTTTAATCATTTTTATTTCCTTTCTTATATATTAGCTATTCCTATATTCTTTGCAAATTTCTTTAGAGTTCCCCATTTTTTTTACTACTCCTTTTTCTAGCCATAAAACCTTTGTACATATTTCTTCTATTTGATCAATTGAATGAGAAACAAAAATTACTGTTGTCCCTTCTTTCATCATACTTTTGATTTTTTGTTCACTTTTTTTTTGAAATTTAAAATCTCCAACGGATAGTATTTCATCTACAATTAGTATATCCGGATTAATAATAGTTGCTATCGAAAAACCCAATCTTGCAATCATTCCTGAAGAAAAATTTTTTAATGGAACGTCAACAAAATCTTCTAACTCCGCAAACTCAATAATCCTATTAAAATTTTCTTTTAAAAATTTCTTGCTGTAACCTAAAATATATCCATTTAAAAAAATATTTTCTCTAGCAGTTAAATCCATATCGAATCCAGATCCAAGTTCAATTAAAGGAGATATATTTCCATGAACTTCTATACTTCCTTCAGTTTGTTTTATAATTCCTGAAATAACTTTTAGTAGTGTACTTTTACCAGCTCCGTTATATCCAACAATTCCAAGTATATCTCCTTCGTTTAATTCAAAACTTATATTTTTTAATGCCCACATTTTTTCAAAATTCAAATCACGTTTTAGGAATTTTATTAAATATTCTTTCAAAGAATATACTTTTTCACTATTTAAATTGAAACACATTGATAAATTATCTAACTTTATTATTGTTTTTTTCATTATTTCCCTTCCCATTTAAAAATTAAACATTTAGCACTAATTCATTCTGTTTTCTATAAAATACAATAGATCCTAAAATTAATGATAAAATTGCAAATACTAAACAAATAATATTCATTTTAAATGAAGGCCATCTATTGTATAGTAAAATTTCTCTAAAATAACTTATATAATGATACATTGGGTTTAATTTTATAAAAATCAAGAATTTTTCCGGAATAATTCGTACCGGATAAAAAATTGGAGTAAGATACATCCAAACCAATAATAATATACCGTATAAATGTACAAGATCTCGGAAAAATACAGCAAAACTTGATAAAACTAATCCTATTCCTAATGAAAATAAAAACATATAAATTATCAATAGCGGTAAGCCAATAATATGAATAGAAATTGGCTGTCTAGTAAATACTGCTACAATTGCTATTGCTATTAATGAAAATAAAAAGTTTACTAAGGCAAATATTGTTTTAGATGCTGGAAATATATATTTTGGAATATACACTTTTTTTAATAACGAGCCATTTGTTATTATAGACATCATTGCCATATTCGTTGCATCTGAAAAGAAAGAAAAAGTAATTTGCCCTATTAAAAGGTATATTGGGAAATTTTTAATATCACTTTTAAATAATGTTGAAAAAACAATTGTCATTACAATCATCATTAACAAAGGATTTAGTACGCTCCATAATAATCCTAGTACAGATTTTTTATACTTTACTTTTATATCTCTGATTACCATTTCAAAAAGTAGATTGTAGTATTTTTTTAAATCATTTATTAAAATTTTATAACTCGTCAAAAAAACTATAATATTGTTTAAATTAATAATTATTTTAAATAATATAAAAGAAATTATAGCAATTACAATACTGCCTGCAAACAAAAATATAATATTTTTGACAAATAAAGGTTTATGGAGTTCTTTTATTATTAAATCTCCATTCGTTTTTTTGCCGTTTATTAGTAATGTATTTTTTGAGTTTTTTACTTTAGTCGATTTCCACATTGTTACTGATGTAGCTTTTTCAGACGACGAAGTAATTAGAATTTTTATATTCTCTAAGTCATTTTCTACATGAGGAAAAATAATTTCTACATAGTCATTATCTTTTATCTGAGTTTGATTAATAGTCTTGTCTGCTATTAATTTATTATTTTTAACATTTAGAACTCTAATTTTCAAATCCCCTTTATTAGCTCTTCCATAAGTAGCAAATAAAAGCTCCAATCCTCTAACATTATTTTTAGATTGTAATGTATAAAATTCTTCTACTTTTGTATCTTTATCAATTGAACCAATTGGTTCATCAACGCTAAACTCGTACCCTTTTTTTTGAAAAGGAATTTTTTCATAAAATTTATTTAATCGTATGTAAATTAAATTATTAAAAAACAAAAAGATAAAATAAAATATGAAAAACAAAAAAATATATAATTGAAGTTTATATTTAAATATTTTCAATTTTAGACTCCTTGTGCATTTATTTTATTTGTTAGTGAAATTTAATAGATATTTTCCATATTCTGTTTTAATAAGAGATTCTGCTAAATTTTGCAACTTCTCTTTTGTAATCCATCCCTTTTGATATGCAATCTCTTCAATACAAGCAATAAATAATCCCTGTCTATTTTGAATAGCTTCCACATAATTGGCTGCTTCTAATAGAGATTCATGAGTACCTGTATCAAGCCAAGCTGTACCCCTTCCGAGATTTTTAACATTCAACGTTCCTTCAGATAGATACATTTCGTTCACAGCTGTAATTTCTAATTCACCTCTTGCAGATGGTTTTACATTTTTTGCTTTTTCAATAACTGTATTGTCATAGAAGTATAAACCTGGAATCGCATAATTTGATTTAGGTTCTTTTGGTTTTTCTTCTAATGAAATGGCTTTTCCATTTTCATCAAATTCTACAACTCCATAAGCTCTGGGATCTTTTACAGGATATCCAAATATTGTAGCTCCTTTTGTTAAATTAGCAGCCTGTTCAACTAACCCAGAAAATCCGCTACCGTAAAATATGTTATCTCCTAAAATTAAAGCTACGTTATCATTACCAATAAATTCTTCACCAATTAAAAAAGCTTCTGCAAGTCCATTAGGCTTTTCTTGTTCTTTGTATTTTAAAGATATACCCAAATCGCTTCCATCTCCTAAAAGTTCTTGGAATAGAGGTAAATCTCTAGGTGTGGAAATAATTAAAATATCCTTTATATTTGCAAGCATAAGTACAGATAAAGGATAATAAATCATTGGCTTATCATAAATTGGCATAATCTGTTTTGAAATCGACTTTGTCAGAGGATACAGCCTAGTTCCGCTTCCTCCAGCTAAAATAATTCCTTTCATGAGAATCCTCCTCGAAATTTAGTTTATTTTCCTTTTCCAAAAAATACAGCTTTTGCCGTTTTTACGACAACAAGCACATCAAGTATGAAATCCTGATGTTTTAAATAATATAAATCATATTCCAGCTTTTTTTTTGCGTCATCTAAGCTTTCCCCGTACGGAAACATCACTTGAGCCCAGCCTGTTATTCCAGGTTTTATAAGATGCCTAAGGTTATAATAATGTATTTGCCTTGCGTAATCTTTTGCAAGAATATCCCATTCAGGACGCGGTCCAACAAAGCTCATTGTACCCTTCAATATGTTCCAGAGCTGCGGAAGTTCATCGATTCTTGTTTTTCTTATAAACTTGCCAAACTTGGTAACTCTGCTGTCATTATCCAAAGTGTATTTTGAATATTTTTCCGGATCATGGAGCCTCATGCTTCGAAACTTATATACCTTGAAAGGACGCATATTTTCACCTATGCGCATCTGCTTGAATATGACAGGACCTTTTGATTCCAGTTTAATAATTATTGAAACTATTAACGCAAGCGGAGAAAGAATAACCATCAATATCAGTGCAAGCATCAAGTCCATCCCACGCTTTATATTCCTTTGCACTTCGTTATTTAGAATGTCAAATCCGTTTGACTGGAGAAGCCATTCCTCGTTTATTTTATTTATATCAATTTTTTTTTGGATATCTTCATTAAATTCTTCATAATTCATTATTTTAAGCCCATTTATCTTCAAGTCAAAAATGCGTTTCATATATTTTTTAAAGTCAGGGCTTTTTATATCTTTTACAATTACAAGAATATCAATTTTTTTTTGGTAAATAATTTCCTCCATTTGTTCGTAACTTCCAATAAGATATTCTGTCGCTCTGCTTTTGTTGTTGGAAATATATCCGACATAATTATAGTCAAGGGATCTTATAATGTCCTCCTGAATATTATTTTCTATATGATTTGACCCAAATATGAGCACATTTTTCTTCTTCATGTAGAGCGAGCATACTATTCTTCTGAAAATCATTTGAAACAGGAACAGCAGCGCAAACATATTGAAAATGTCAAAACGTTTCCAAAAGGCATACAGAGTTATCGAAAAGACAATATTAATTCCGAGATTTATAAAAATATCTTTTAGCCTGAAACGTTCTGCATAAAAATCCAGCTGTCCAAATATAAATTTTGTAAATATATATATGATAAAGATGAAGCTTGTCAAATATTTTATTATATAGTCGTATTTATCTAGCAAAAAGTTATAAAGTAAATATAAAATAAATATATATAATATCCGTATGTAAATATCCTTATTTATTTTCATAATTATTCATCCTCACCTTAAACAGACAGTTAATTTTTTTATTTAAAAATTACATTTTAATTAGCAACTGTCTAAATATTTTAATTTTTTAATTGAATTAAGCAAGTGTATTCTTTTAACAAATAATTACGCTGTAAGTATAGCATATTTCGATAGCAAATTCAAGATAGTTTTTCATGTGAAAATACATATAAGAAATCGAATTTAAAAGTATTTTAATTTTTGATTTTTAAGAGCCGTATTACTGTACTTGCTGCAGCCTTGTTTTTTCATTTTTTAGAATTTTATGATTATTTTTTTAATCTTTTGGTTGCTGTTGTACCATATTATCAAAAATTATGTTCATACATTTTTTCTTATGGTCAAGATCTGGATGAACATACAAATTTAATGTAATGCTGACAGTTGAATGTCCCAGTATTTCAGATACAGTCTTGCAGTCTATTCCAAGTTCTATCGCCTGTGTGGCAAAGGTGTGCCTTAACGAATGGAATCTTAATTTTCTTATTTTTAAAAAGCCTAGCATTTTTTTGAAGAATTTTCTATATGTCCGTGGCTCAATATATTTTTCTGTTCCTGAAATAACGTAATTCCCATCTTCTGACTTAAATTTTTCTAGAACAGGAATAAGTTCTCTTGCTATCGGAATCTTTCGTTTGGAGCTTTGCGTTTTCGGTTCGGAAATTATTACTTCGCTTTTTTTGGCGTTGCTTAAGTAGATTCGCTGTATCGTGTGGTTTATGCTGATAATCCCTCTTGCCGTATCAACCTCCTTCCATCGTAATGCACATATTTCTCCTATCCTAAGCCCCGTGCATAGGCAAAGAAGTATTCCAGCTGTACGGCAATTCATGTTCTTTTTTATATATTCAAAAATTTTCATTCTTTCCTCAGAATCAAAAACTTCCATTTTTTCAATTTTTTCATCTTTTGGAATTTTATATTCAAATTGAGTCTTTTTTATTATTTTTCTTTTTATTGCAAAATTAAGAACTGCATTTAGCACTGTTACCATATCCTTTACAGTTTTTCTCGATAAACCTCCATTTCCATTCAATTTTCCATCATTCAGCTTGTCCAAAATAAAAGACTGCAGATCCTTATTGGAAATTGTGCTTATTTTTCTATTTTTAAAATAAACTTTCAAATGTTTTTCAATAATTGTCAAATATAGGGCATAGGTAGATTCTTTTATATAATTATGTTCGTTTTCTATCCAAATGTCCATACATTTTGCCATAGTCATTTCCTTTTTTGTTAATTCTGATTTTATTTTCATTTTAGTCCTCCCATTTCAAAAAATGTTAAAAACAAGGGTTACAACACAGTAATACAACTTTAAAAATAAAATTTAAAATAAATTTAAATTACTATAATAGATTATCAAAAATATATAATTATGAAATTTGAGTATTATAGCTTGAATCTTTGAAAAGTTTTCATCACAAAATTGTTATTTTATTCAAAATTTGATATACTAAACTTATAAAAATAAAAAATATGGAGGGATAAGAATTATGAATTTTAATAATTACAAATATGAGCATTTGGACTTGGAAAAAATAAAAGGAGAATTTTCAGAACTGATAGGCAGTTTTGAAAAGGCAGAAAATGTGGAGGGACAAATTGAGGCGTTTGATAAAATTATAAAGCTGAGAAACCATATCGAAACTATGCAGACACTTGTTTCGATTCGACATAGCATTGATACGAACGATGAGTTTTATGATAAGGAAAATGAGTATATGGATGAAATTAGTCCAATTTTGTTTGGATTTACTAATGATTTTTATAAAGTGCTTGTCAATTCAAAATTTAAAGAGGAACTCATCAAGAAATACGGGAAATTGCTGTTCGACTTGGCAGAAAATACATTGAAAGTTTTCTCGAACGAGATTATTCCAGATGCACAGGAAGAAAATAGATTATCCAGCAAATATTCAAAATTGATTGCCAGCGCAAAAATTGATTTTGATGGGAAAGAGCTTAATTTATCGCAAATGGTTCCCTATACGCAATCAAAGGACCGAAATGTCAGAATTGAAGCCGCAAAGAAAGTGGCTCAGTTTTTTGCTGAAAATCAAGAAGAATTTGACAATATTTATGATTCGCTTGTAAAAGTGAGAACTAAAATGGCACAGAAAATGGGATATAAAAATTATGTGGAATTTGGGTATAAACAACTTTCAAGGCTTGAATACGATGCAAAAATGGTGGAAGGTTACAGAAAGCAAGTACTTGAAAACATTGTTCCACTGTATACTGAACTTCGTAAAAGACAGGAAAAAAGGCTTGGTGTTGAAAAACTTAGATTTTATGACGAGTCTATAAAATTTAATTCTGGAAATGCCGATCCACATGGTTCATCTGAATGGATTTTAAATCATGGTAAAACAATGTATAAGGAATTGTCGAAGGAAACTGATGAATTTTTTACATTTATGACTGAAAATAATTTGCTTGACT